>ENA-ORXM01000419-ORXM01000419.1-marine-metagenome-genome-assembly--contig:-NODE-419-length-77231-cov-4.752158_pt1 | contig 77231 bp, 51 predicted proteins | sample MGYA00237867_ERZ511480 | MGnify/ENA primary metagenome ERZ511480 (study PRJEB26309, sample SAMN06266103) | marine metagenome | isolation source: Algal blade | place: United Kingdom:Sidmouth, United...
TAGTATGTAGTATGTAGTATGTAGTATGTAGTATGTAGTATGTAGTATGTAGTATGTAGTATGTAGTATGTAGTATGTAGTATGAAGTATGTAGTATGTAGTATGAAGTCCAAAGTTTTTTGACTGCTCTACAACAGACTTTCGACCTAAGACCTTGGACCTAAGACTTTGGACCAAAGACTTTCCACCAAAGACTTTCCACCATTCCTTAGCAGTTCTCAAAAAAAAGTCATATCTTAAGTTAAGATCTTACAAACATGAACAAACTTCTATTTAGCCTAATCTTATTGTTGCCAGGATTATTTTCATCAGATGAGAAAAGTCCGGATCCCGGATTGATTGCTTATTACTCCTTTAATGATTGTGATGCGTTTGATGACAGTGGAAATTTTTCACATGGAAAGCTTTATGGCAATATTGGATGTCACTGTGGCGTGGACGGTGATGGACTTTTGTTTGATGGTGTCGATGATCATATTATTTTTCAAGGAGATATCAATAATTATTTTAACACGTCTGACCTAACCATTAGTTTTTACTTTAGACCTTTGGGACATTCTGTATTTAATCAAAGCATGTTATCGAAACGAACGGAGTGCAATGAGGAATTCATGTTGGACATACTTTTTGATCAACGCAACATGGAAGTCATTACAGAATTTCACGAAAGTGAATTTAAAGATTACCCTGGCATCTCCCCTTCTTTAGAAGACGGTCATTGGTATCATTTTGCTTTGGTGAGGAGAAGTTTCAGAGCATATACCTACATCAATGGTCAGCCTATGTTAGAAGGTAGAAGATGCTCTGGTGTCGACATACATAATGACACGCCGTTATCTTTTGGCAATAGTCCATGTGTAGGTTCGGGAGCCCGAAGATTTAAGGGAGTACTTGACGAACTAAAAATCTTTGACCAGCCGTTGAATGATGATGAAATATTAAAATTGTATCAACAAAATCCTGTTGAAGAAGCGGAGTTGGATTGTGTAACTTAAGAAAGAGCTGTTGGCTTTTGGCTTTTTGCCATTGGCTTTTCCAAATGCAGATTTCTGAAATTAAACCTTCCTTAAGATTTTAACCTAAGTCAATAAACGCTCTTGGCTTCTTGTCACCAGAAGTTAGCTTATTTACCGACTTATGTCAAAGTGCCTTTTCTATATTTCATTTTCTAGCATCTTCTCACTTCTGCATAATGGCTAATGGCTAATGGCTAATGGCTAATAAAAAAATTCCTTACCTTTATCTTCACAAAATCAATCAAAATGTTTGGAGACTTAATGGGAAATTTGGAAGAAAAACAGGCAAAAATGAAGGAGGCTTTATCAGCAATTCAAGTTGAATCAGAAGCTGGAGATGGCGCCATAAAAATCAGCGCCAATGCAAATCGGAAAATACTTAACATTGCCATAGATAAATCGAAAATTGATCTTTCAGAAACGGAAGAACTTGAAGATCTGCTTGTAGTGGCATTAAATCGTGTACTCACTCAAGCTGCTGAAAAAGAGGCTGCTGAAGGTCAAAAACTTATGAAGGATATGCTACCTCCAGGATTAGGTGGAATATCGGACATGTTTAAGTAAAAATACCATACTTTTGCGGGCCAATAATCGTTTAATATATTATTCACAAGCTTATTATTACAAGTCAAGATGGTCAAATTTATTTTAAGTTGTCTTTTTTGTATAGCCTTTTTAACTCATGCATCCACTCAAATAACAAGGGGCCTGGTTGGTTATTACTCTTTTGATAATTGTGATGGCAATGATGATAGTGGTAATGGTGTTGATGCTTTGTTGATTAATAATCCACTATGCGATTGCGGTGCTCAAGGCAACGCCCTTTTATTTGATGGTATCGATGATGCAGTTATAATCCCTGGGAGTAGTAATTATATGAATACTAGAGATTTCTCAATTAGTCTATATTTCAAATCGACTGGCGCTGCTACTCAAGATCTTCTCAGTAGAAAAGAGTTTTGTAATAACGAGAATGCCTTCTCCATGCAGGTAACACCATCAGTCAACAGGATCACTACAAAAATTGCCCAAAACAACTCCAAGGAGCTTAATTTCAACAATGATCTGGATCCGGCAGTCTGCTGGCATCACATAGTTTTTGTCAGAGAAGGAAATTTTCAATCCGTTTGGATGAATGGAAAAAAGATCCAAGAAGAAAACTCTGTAACCAGAATAGATCTGGAAAATCAAAATATTGAACTTGAATTATCAGGAGGACCATGCCTTGGGCTATCGGATCTACCTTATAGGGGATTTATCGACGAAGTCAGACTGTATAATAGAGCTTTGGATGTAGTGGACATCCAGGAGTTATACTTTAGTCCAGATAAAATAATAACCCAGGATACGCTAATATTTTTGGGTACTTCTTTTGAAGTGGTTACTAATTCTAACTGTTCTTTTTCCTATTCTTGGACACCACCAGATGGGATCGATGACTTAACAGCTGCAAATCCTACGATCACCCCACCGCAAACCGCAGTTTATACTGCTTTTTTTAACCAAGGAGATTGTATCGCTTCTGATTCTATTAGAGTCGCTGTTGTTGATCCTAATGAATTGGATTGTAGAAATATCTTTTTGGCAAATGCTTTCACCCCTAATGATGATGGTAATAACGATGAATTCAGTGTGTCAAATCCATTTGCTGTGACGGATTTCATATCCTTAGAAGTTTTTGATAGATGGGGAGGGCAGATATTCTTTTCTACAGATATTTTTGCTAAATGGGACGGGACGTTTGAAGGGCAGGAAGTCAATCCTGGCGTGTTCCTATATAGGGTACGGTTCAGATGTGATGGCCAAGAAGAAACACAAACTGGCTCTGTAACCTTGATTCGTTAAAAGAATTCCCTAAATAATTTGTTAATCAGCGCTTCCTTAAGAATCTTTCCGTTATTTTTACGTCTAATTGGTAGATTTATCAATTAAATTAAGCTTACATGAGAATATTTATTCCTCTTTTTGTCCTATTGAGCTTGTCTTTTATGATCGTATCTTGTCAAAACGATACTGTTACGAAAAAAGCGACCAATAACCTTGGCTTGGATACTGATCCTAGAGCTGTGGCTATTTCTAATCCGGAAGAAGAAGAATTACCTGAAGATGATGGTAATGTTGGACTCGTAGATGAAAATGGAATTGAAGATGCAACAGGAGAACCTGAATTGATTGAATTTTACGTTGAGGAAAAAATGAAAGAAGAAAAAGAGGACAAATCCTCTAGCAAATCTGAAGCCAAGGTTGCTGTAAATACAAAACCATCAGAGGCCAAGCCTGTTAAGAAAAAGCCTAAAGCAAAGAAGAAAATAGGTAAAATTAGCTTTGAAAAGGATTTATTTAAATTTGGTACCATTAAGCCAGGCGAAGTTATAGAGCACAAATTTGAATTTACCAACACGGGAGATGCTGATCTTATAATTAAAGATGCTCAAGTTACTTGTGGGTGTACGCACCCTTCTTATCCTTTCATTCCAATAAAACCAGGTGAGAAAGGATTTATTGGCGTCAGATATGATAGTAAGGGTAAGTTAGGATCACAAAAGCCTACCGTAACTTTAACTACAAACGGATCTCCCTCTACAAAAAAAATATACCTGGAAGGTCTAGTCGTTGGAGAGATGGCTAAGCAATAATAAATTTTACAAAGCAAAGCCTTTTATTCTTACCCGGTTTTGCGTTTATTAATACAATTCTTACTAATTTAGGACAAATTGATTTTATTGATTTTTCTTAACTTATTGCTTTGATTTATCAAACCTACACTTCTACCATTTCATCAGACGAACAAAACAGTTTCCGTGTCATTGAAGTTTTGTTTAAAGAGAGAAAGCTCAATAAATCGTTGCAACTGATCTATCAAAAACTCCGAGATTTTAAGGAAGAAGACGAGCCCGAAAAACTTATCTATGGCAAATTTTTACTTGCTTCTATTCTGCTAAAAAAATCTGAATATGTAGGTGAAAAAAACTTGCTGAAGGAGTGCAAAAAGACCCTTATTGAAGTCTTAGAAATTTGCAAAAAGGTCGACCATAAACGGTTTGAGGGCGAAGCCTATTTACTATTGTCAGAAACTTACAAATACCTTGATCAATCCAGAGAAGTCAGAACTTATCTGAAGAAAGCCACTGAGGTAAGCGAACTATTGCAAAATGAGATCCTGTCCATAAAATGTAAGACTGTTTCTATAGATCACAATATTCGAATTAATAATTTTGATGTCGCTTATGATCTAGCGATGATAACGCTTACGGAATTGCTAAAACTAGAAGACAATACACGGGCTGAATTTGAAGCTAATGTGTATTTATCGCTGGTAAGAATATTCATAAAAAAGCAAGATTATAAAAAATCCCAAGAATACAATGAAGCTGTTTTAAACTACGCCATAGCTTTTCAAGATCTAGAGAAGGAACTAATGGCTTTAAATAATATGGCGATCATTTATTCTCTTCAATTTGATTATCGTCGTGCAGTAGAATCTCTTTTGGATGCTTTGGAAAGGTCAGAAGAGATCAACTTCAAAGCTCAAGTTGCTAGGTGTCAGATCAATCTTGGATCCATTTATGCCCAGCTATTTAATCATCAAGAGGCTATAAAAAAATACGAATCTGTCTTAAAACGGTTTGATCAATTGCTTGAAAAAAGTACTAAAGTTGTTTTATTCAATAACTTAGGAAACATCCTATACCAGCAAGATGATGTCGATGAGGCCTTAGAAAAATATCAAAAGGCTTACGACCTAGCTTCAGAGACTGCCTACCTCGAGATGATACCTCATAGTTTGGCTCAGATGGCCAAATGCAATTTATCAAAATCTGATTATGTCCAAGCTTCTTACAACACAAAGGAAGCTGCAGTAATGTATGCTGAAAAACCACAATTAAGTGGATGGCCTATACATCTAATTAATGAAGGCGTCTTATTGGGACAAAGTGGAGAGCACCAAATAGCAATAGATAAGATCAAAAAAGGATTAACTGCTGCTAAGACTCGTAAAGATCCTATAACAGAAATTCACGCTTTGTCTAGCTTATCTGACCTTTACCGAAGGCAAGGTAGTCTTGAAAAAGCGCTAGAGTATTTGAATCAATATGTAGAAGTTTCCAGAAATTACGATCTCAATAAACAGGGTCTTCAAATATTAGATATGGAAATATCTTACGCGCTAAAAGATAAACAAAAAACAATTGAGCAACTCATTAAGGACAATGAATATAAAGCATTGCTACTCAAGCAAAGTGAAAAAATTGCGGATCAAAATGAACGCTTGATAGAAGTCAATGAGGAACTCAGACAGTATGCATACATCACCTCGCACGATTTGAAGGAACCACTGAGAATGATAAAAAGTTTTTCAAAATTGATCCTCGAAAAATACAAGGAAGATCTTGACGAAGAAGGCAAAGAATATCTTTCGTACATAAAAGAGGGCTCTAATCGAATGGATCAGTTGTTGGATGATCTTTTGAAATACACTAGAATTGGTTCTAAAAAAGTTGAAATTGAAAAAGTAGATCTCAATGAGGTCATGGATATCGTGACACTTTATCTAAAAGATCCCATTGAAAAAAGCTCCGCTAACATCATCTGCAAAACGCTTCCCACAATCAGTAGCAATCAAAGTCTACTCATCCAATTATTACAGAACTTGATTTTGAATGCCATCAAATTTCAGAAAGGGGATACTAATCCAGAAATTGTTATTGATCATACGGAAGATGAATTCAGTTATCAAATCTGTGTGAAAGACAATGGCATTGGCATTCCACTGGAACAACAAGATAGGATCTTTATTATTTTTCAGCAGCTGCATGCAAAAAATGCTTTTGAAGGAACTGGCATCGGCTTGGCAATCTGCAAAAAAATCAGCAAAAAATTAGGTGGCGAAATTTGGCTTGAGTCTGATGGAAAAAGTGGTTCTAGCTTTTTCTTTTCAATACCGAAGTTTTTTAATTAGTCACATGCTACATTAATGGTTCATCTTTTTTAACAACACAAAAATCCCAATTCAAAAATAACGATGAACGAAGAACAATGAACGAAACTACCTCATAATAGTAACATCCCCTCTATATAACAACACGGTACCATCAATAAATTCTACCTCAGACAAATACAAGTATACTCCGGAGGAAGCTCTTTTTCCGCGGAGTTTGCCATCCCAACCAAAGGGGAATTCGGAACCACCAGGAAGGAAGTTTTCTTGGAAGTAGACTAATTCGCCCCAGCGATCATAGATGCGGAAATTTCTGACCATCTCGACACCTACACCAGTGAAGGGCGAAAAGAAATCATTTATCCCATCGCCATTGGGTGTAAATACATTGGGAAAGTAAACATTTCTATCCTTGTCAACATCTACAAATATTTCATCAAACCCTGTACAACCGTTTTCATCTACAACGAGTACACTGAAGTTTGTAGAATTCAGGATCGTTGCTGTAGGATTCTGACAATTATTGCAAGAGAGTAAACTATCTCCTGGAGACCAGATAATACTATCTATCATCAATGAAGATTGCACCTGTACGAGTAATTGAATGTCTTGTCCCAGATTTACTTCTAGGTCATCTCCAGCATTTACAAAAATCTCATTAGGTTCTGTTATGTTGAGATCTTCCTGAATGGAACAACCGTTGCCATCAAAAACAGATACGGTATATTCTCCAGCAAAAACAGGAATCGTTCCTCCTATAGGAACCGCTTGACCTGCATTTACTGTAAAAGTAAATGGACCACCAGTTCCACCAGAAGCATTAGCTACAGTGACAAAAGTTTGTTGCCCAAAGCAATTAGGCATCCCAGGATCAGGGATAACTGCTTGAATGATATTCGGAGTACTAATTTCTGCGAAAGCAGTATCAATACAACCATTCTGATCAGTTACTGTCACTGTATATAAATCAGGTCCTAAGCCTGTATTTGTAGATAAGGTATCATTGGTGCTAGAATCCCATTGATAGGAAACATTTCCAGAGCCACCATTATAGGCAACTACCAATACACCGTTTTCTAGTCCTGCACAAGTGATTTGTTGAGTGGATGGAATATCAATAAATGCATCTAATGAATCAGGTTGGAATATTTCAACGATCAAAGGTTGAATACAATCATTGGCATCTTGAATAAGAACATTATAAACAGCAGCAGGAAGATCATCTATAGTTGCTGTTATTTCTCCGTTATTCCAAAGATATGTATAACCACCAACACCACCAGTTGCAACTACACTGATCTCGCCATCTGCGGCTCCAAAACAGCTTACATTATTTATGCTGGTTAAACTTTGATCTACCGCTAAAACTGGAGGAGCATCAATAAAAATTGAATCTTCCTTAAAGCAAGTTCCTGATGTTACACTGACAGTTTGCCACCCTTGCATCAATTGACAAGCAGTAGAGGTACTTACATCTAATGAACTCTCAAGAGATTCCCATCTGTAAGTATATACAGATTCAGGACCGTTGATTGCCGTTGCAGTTGCTTTCCCATCAAAAGGTGGTTGACCATTGCAACTCACATCTGTAACATTTGTGAAATCTACCTCTATTTCAGGTGGATCATTCAATACAAAATCTGCAGTGATAGGCCCACAGCCATTAGCATCTATGATTGATACAGTATAAGTACCTGCTAATAAAGGAAAATATACTTGTCCATTTGGGCCAGTTGTTGAGTTTCCATTCAAAGTATAGGTGTAGTCTGGTGTCCCTCCAACTACTTGTACAATAATTCTTCCATCCTCAACACCTGCACAACTAGGTTGGATCAACTGAGAATTTGCCATGTCAATTTCAAAAGTCGGTGGCATAAATAAGGTGACACTTGTTGTTGTACTACAACCTAAGTCATCCGTAACCGTCACATTATAGGTTCCGCCTCCTAGACCTGTAATAGGATTTCCTGAATAAGTTTGTCCAGAAAAGACTTCCTCCCAATTATAAGAAGCTATAGGCGAAATAGGTGAATCTATTAAAACTTCAAGTTCTCCGTCAACCGCATTTGCACAAGAGACACTCACAGAGTCAAAGCCCATAACGATAGGAAGAACACCTTCTTGTAAAGTGACTTCTTCTGTATATGTGTTTGAAGGAACATTGCTATCAGTCACTGTGATACAATAATCTCCCGCTAATAGGTTGTTGATATTCGTCACACCAGTTGTCGTCTGAGGACCCAATACTACTGCCCCTGTTGTACAATCTGCAGCAAATACTTCATAAGGAGACGTGCCTTCTGAAATTTCAATTCTTATTGACCCATTCCCTGATCCATTACAATCGTCATCTATTTTAGTAATGTCTACAACCAATTCAGTAGCTTGCTTCAGACAAACTTCTCCATCGTTAAAAATAATGTCCTCCTCAAAGAAAGCTCCCGCGACTGTTTCTACTTGTATCTGCGCACCTTGTGCACCTCCAGCTTGAAGTGTGAATTCTAAATTTGAACATTCTCCAAGACTTCCAATGGCTGTAAAACATAGTGTGTAAATAGTTGTACCATCAGATACAGACAATGGGATTCCTTGCAGTGATCCCCATGCCACAGTAATGATTGGCTCTCCAGTAACTGGCAATGCAGCACCGAAGTCAAAAGCATCAAAGACATCAGAAGTACCAATGTCAAATTGTAAAATATTGGGATCAAACTCAACTCCGTATTGGAACCCTAAAACATCCTCAAAACCGGATGTCGTAAATTCTATACAAATTTGCTGCCCTGGCTCTACACAAGTCATACTTGGCGCACTAAAAACGAATGGAGGCCCGACAACACTATTCTCCTTGCTTGCATCAATTGATGGTTCATTTGCATGAGCCGTAGATATCACATTCACCATGAATAGGCAAATTAAGAATGCAAAGCTAAGTTGAGATATTTTCATAATTTATTGGTTTGAATGCTTGAATGAGCTTTTAAAACAAGCAATTTCATTACAAGTATTAATAGGCTATCCTAAAAAAACGCCAAATACATTGAATTATTGCTAAATTTTTAAAGCAAATACTAGATTTTCAACTCATAAAAATAGATAATAAAAGCCAATAATCAAGCAGTTATCTTGGCAATTAATTAGTTAATTGATTAAGACTCTTGTACTAATAATAAATTTTATTCTAAAAGTGCTGCGAAGCTCTTCAATTTGATTTGTCAGCTATTATATAATTACTTGATATCAAAGCAGCTATGGATTGCAAGATTAATATTCTGCTTACAAACCTAGCTATTATCTTATATATTTAATATTAGCTTTTTTGATATTATTGGCTGGCCTTCTATTAATAGATTTATAATATAACAACCTGGGTCATTTAATTGAAAATCTAAAAAATTATTACTTTTTACACCTGAAAAAACTTTTATCTGCTTGCCTAATATATTTGTAATTGAAACTTGATAGCTCCCGTGTATTGAAGCTTCCAAATGTACTTTGAATTTGCCATCGAAGGAGGGATTTGGGAATACCGAAAAATCATTTAATTCGCTAAAATCAATAGTTGCATTAGGTTCAGGAATAGGGCTATATAGATCTACCGAAGATGTTGTGGTGCATCCTTCTTGATCTGTCAGTGTCACATTGTAAGTTCCACCTCCTAAGCCAGTAATTGGATTTCCACTATAAGTAGTTCCAGATAATTCTTCTTCCCATTTGTAAGATGCGATCTCAGAATTATTTGCCTCTAATAAAATTTCAAGAACACCATCAAAAGTGTTGGGAGCAGAAACACTGACAGAATCGTATCCAATGACTATTGGCACGGATCCTTCATATAACGTAATTATTGTTGTGAAATTATTGGCTGGCTCATTGCTATCTATTATTTCAATGCAATAATCTCCTGCATCAAGTTGATTAATTTCAGCATTACCTGTAAAGGTTTGCGGACCAAACACAATGGAGCCATTGCTACAATTACTCACTAATGCTTCATAAGGTAGTACTCCTTGAGCTATCTCAAATTGAATAGAACCTGAAAATAATTCTTCACAGAATGGGTCAACTTTAGTTACTTCAACGGCTAAAGTATTATCAATCTGTTCTACACAAGCTAGTCCATTGTTGAAAATAATATCTTCCTCATAAAATGCCCCCTCTGTTGTTTCTAAGGCAATTACTGCACCTCCAGCACCTCCTGCTTGCAAGCCAAATTCCAGTCCTGTACATTCTTTAGAATTACCAATGGCTGTAAAACACAAAGAATAAATCACTGTATTATCAGCAAGAGTTAAAGGAACATATTCAAGCGAGGCCCAACCAATAGTTATAATTGACTCTCCTGTACTTGGCAGTCCTGCCAAAAAATGCAATGGCTCAAAAATATCGGATGTTGCTCCGTTGTATCTTAAAACAGTCGGGTCAAATTTAATTCCATATTGGAATGCCAATACATTTTCAAAATTTCCTGTCCTCACATCAATACAAACCTGCCATCCAGGTTCAACAGATATCATAGGAGGAATTGAAAAAGAAAAGGGTGGTCCAATATTAGATTTTTCAATTGGATCATTTAAGACAGAAGCCTTTGCTTCATTGGCAAAAATTAAATTTATTAAGCAAAGACAAAAAATTGATGTGAGAAAACATCGTGATACGTTCATTACATTTAGGATTACGTTGTTCAAGTGCTATTGGAAAGAGAAAACAAAAAATTTCCAAGAAACAAAATTGAAAGTTTTTCATGAATTTCTGGTATAGGATAGCTAGATATTGTTTTGTTACATAAGTTAACTAAAAATTAAAGAAAATTATAATTGTTGGTTCTTTAGTTATCATTGCATCAATTAGGCTTTCGCGAAAAAGTCCTCTCAGTAGATATTTAATTTAAGATTAGTTTTTAAACACAGACATCCATTTACTATAATCTGGCAAAACTATATTTACAAAATAAACTCATGCCACTTCGTTGTTCAAGTCTGTATTGATCAAATCGACATTGTAATAAGTTTTATTTGAAATCTTTTGGCCAGCACTTGCATAAATTTCTATGCTTACTTCTGAATACACCTTATTTAATTGTATTGAAAATTCATTTTCAAATGGGTTAGGAAATGCTTTAATCCCTTTGACATTATCGCTTATTAAATGACTACTTGTTATCACAGGAAAACAGACCAATGAAATATCTTCGGCATTACTTGTAAAAGCCAAAGCTGAAGAATCATTTAAATCGCCCAGCTTTATTCCTGTAAAATCTATGATGATATCATTTGCTAGATTATTCACGATACCTTCTTCAGGAAAAATCGTAGAAAACGGATTTGATGCATCGGGAAAATCAAAACTTTTATCAACAAATCTCCAAGATTTATTATTGGGGAAAACTGATATCCCACCTTCTATAATAAGTCTATGTAATTGCTCATCTAAGATATCAACTGTTTCATTTTGATCTACATTCGCCGCAATCAAAGTGTAAGGAGAAGTCAAAGGTGAAGTCCCTTCATTATGTTGCATGATCAATAATAAGTCGTAGGTTGACACACCGTTTATTGGATCTGCATTGTAACAAGGGGTGATGACATAATTCCCCCCTTCAGGCACTAAAAATTCATAATAGCCATTTTCATCTGTCAAGACACTTTCTTCAATAGATCCAGATATTGTGACATAAACATTTTCTAATACCCGTTCACTTTCTGTTGATATGTTACCGCTGATAAAGTGCTGCGCATTGACGCAAATAGCGCTTATTAAAAATGATAAGATCAAAGCGAAATTTAGGCAGGACTGTTGTTTTGAAGTCATGTGATATGCATTTAATTATTATTTAAAATAGGATCGGTTAATGCATGGGAGGTGATTTTTACTATTGTAAAATAATGGCTTTTAACTAAAATTTACAAAAACAATATTTTAGATTTGTAGAGGGAATCAAGAGGCAAATTACCATAAGTCTTTGTAGATCATTTATTTGCAATTAAATATAGTAGCATTAATTTATGAACCGTCAAGGCAAACGATCAATATTTTATATGAAGATGTAATTTTCAAATAGCGGTGAAAAGGTTTTAACAACACATTAGTTTTTGAAATTCAATATGATCATGACGATTTAAAAAACTGAATTCGAAGAAATATATTGGTGTTAACTTGACATCCAACTTTTAAGTACAAACCGAAACTTCTAACTTTTAAATTTAAAATTTTACATTTCCCCCATCGCCTTCCCCTTCAACACAACCCCCTCCACAGAATGCTGTCCAAAACTATAAGGCAAAAATGCGATCGACGGAATGGGCTTTGATATAAACAACGATGCCATCCCACCAACTTTGATAGAGCCAAACTTATCATCCATTTCTAACGCTTTTGCGCCATACAAGGTCGCCGCATTGATCGCCTCTGCAGGAAGCATTCTCATCTTGACACAAGCTAGAGAAATGGCCAAATTCATATTTCCGGAAGGAGAAGAACCTGGGTTATAATCTGTCGCTAAGGCTGGTTTTAAGCCAGCATCAATCATCTTACGGGCAGGTGGATAAGGATCATTTAAGAAAAATGGCGCGGAAGGTAGGAGGGTTGGAATGACCTTTGAATTTGCTAACAGCTTTATTTCTTCATCTGTCATCACTTCTAGATGATCCACAGATAAGGCGTCGTTTTCAATTGCCAATTCTATGCCTCCCAAGGAGTAGAATTGGTTGGTGTGTATCTTTGCTTTTAAACCATATTTTTTTCCTGCTTGGATGATGGCAGTTGTTTCCTGAGTAGTGAACGCCACTTTCTCACAAAAGACATCTATGTAGTCTGCTAATTTTTCTTCAGCGATCTTTGGGAGCATATCCTCTATGATCAATTTGATATAGCCCGCTCTGTCTTCTTTGTACTCCAATGGAATTGCATGGGCTCCTAAGAAGGTACTTTTTATTTCGACAAGAGAGGTCTTTTTGAGTTCTTTGATAACTCGTAGTATTTTTAGTTCTGCTAATGTATTCAGTCCGTAACCAGATTTCATTTCTATAAGGCCCGTTCCCATTTTTGCTACTTCACTCAATCTTATTTTGGCTTGCGCCAAAAGGTCCTCAAAGGAAGTTTGCTGTAGTCGCTTTGCAGAATTCAAGATGCCTCCACCTCTCATTGCAATCTCTTGATAAGATAATCCTCGGATGCGGTCTTCAAATTCTAATTCTCTTGATCCTGCAAAGACAAGGTGTGTATGAGAGTCGCACCAGGATGGAAACACATAGCGGCCCTTTGCATCGATGATTTCTTCTGCATTGGGTAAGTCTTTATCCATTGTCCCCATAGAATGAATCAACTCCTTTTCTATAAGGATCCATGCGTCATCTAAATATGGTAATTCTTGATAAGATTCTTTGTAATCCTTTGAAGGTATTGCACGGACTATTTTGCCGATGTTTTTGATTAGTAGCATGGGGCAAAAGTAAGGCTTTTAACCATATAAGGCCTATCTGACTTATTTGGTTTTAAAAAAGTTTCAAACTAAAGATATCCACGAACTGACTCAAGAAAGTAAAAGTACTGATCCTTCTATTTACCTTTCGCTCCAGCTTTGGAACCAAGCTGAGCAATTCGCTCGCGTAAGGCTTGCTAGCCAATTTTCCGATGATCATCAATTTTTCTGCTGGTTCAAAATCGGCGGTCCAGTTGTTGAGGTTTTTCATGATCGCATCGAGCTCCGGTTTGTTTTGCTTGGAGAAAGTCTTGATGTGCTTAACAGAGTTCTTTATCGAACCATAACTCAAAGCTTCATTAATTACTTGAACATAAGTTTCTCCGAGAATATCCATTTGTTTGGAAGGGTCTTCATTTAATGTCAACGCTTTTGACAAGTTTGCTTTGTGCAAACTCATTGCCTGAGACATCTTTGAAGCCGAACAAGAATTTAGGAAGTAAAAGGAAGTGAGGACTAATAGAATATTAAAAACTTTCATGGTAAGCTTTTTTGTGTTTAGATGACAGTGTATTAAGTTGTAAATCTAACAAAAAAGTGTAGCGCTAGTGAATAGTCCAGAAGTTAAATAAAATTATACTTTATCCTTTAGCTACTTCACTTGGCTTTTTTGGTCGGTAGTCGGTAGTCGGTAGTCGGTAGTCGGTAGTGAAAATTCAACTAACCATTGATAACTTCATTATTCATTTATTCGATTGTTCGCCTGTTCGCCTGTTCGATTATTCGTTTGTCCCGATTTCCTTTGGTCTTCGGGATGCTCCTTCGTCGTATTTGATTGTTCTTCTACTCGTTTTCAAATCTGTAGGCGACATAAAATTCATAGCCGAACCCAAGGTCCATGCCAAGTGTCCCCATATTGTAAGATGCCTTAGTACCGATTCTCATAATACCATCTTTGAAAAAACCTTCCTTCAATATTAAACCTGCTTGCAAGGAAAACTCTTGACTTAGGGAAAAATTTAATCCGCCCCAAAATGCATCTTGCTTTTCAAGTAAAATACCAAAATTAATATTCGTTACATTTTTAGAAGCATAGTCCACCCATACAGATGGTTCTATCAAAAGATCCTGGGCAGCTAAAAAGGTAAAGCCAACAATTCCATTTGCGTGAATGTCTCTTCTGAGATTTAATGGCGTACCGTCCGTATCAAAAATGAGATCGTTGCTTAGCAATTGATTTGAGCCAATCCCTATATAAAAGCCATTATTGTAAAATCTTTCTTTTTCAGAAATATAAAAGATACCAAAACCAGCATTAGGAATCAGACTTGAGACCTCATCATTTGGCAGCAAAACATCTGCCGCATCTCCTACCATTATTCTATCTGAATCAATACTAAATTCTCCCATAGAGCCCATTATCCCAATGGACAATCTATCATCTTTAAACAGATTTAATGGCAACTGATAATTGTAAGTAAAACTTATCGAATTAAACTGAATAGGATGTGTATTGTCATGCGTAATAAATACACCCGCACTCATATTCGTATCCACAAAAGGATATTGAAAGGATACGATCGCTGTTCTGGGAGCGTCTTGAAATCCAAGCCATTGTTGCTTGTAGGTTGCGCCCAATTCCCAGTAGGTTCGGACTGCAGTCATTGCAGGATTCCATACGAAAGAATTTCCTTCGAAATTAGACCGATCTGGAAGTTGCTGAGAAAACAACTGAATTGAAAATAATACAAATAAAATGGTTATTAGGTTTTTCATACAAATTTAATTTGCGCTTACTAAACCAGTCTGTCATAAAAACAGACTGGCATAAATAGTAAACATAAACACATAGTCAAAGAAACTATTTCTTTATACCTTTTGAATTTTACGGTGTAGCTCATGATTTTGAAATTATAAGACAAAATATTTGCGGTAATCCGTGAATTCAAATGATCTTGGAAATATTTAAAAACAGGCGTAATTCACACCGAAGTGTGAATTACACACCTGATTTACATTAAGTTTATCCCCTTACTCTTTAATTATCGTCAAGGTTTGCTTGATGGTCTGATCTTCTCTAAATGCAAGGGTGTAATAGTACGTCCCTGCTGGAAGTTCTTCTCCTTGGAAATGTCCAGTAAACCGTTCAGCATCCAATTGATAATCTATTTTTTCATAAACCAATTTTCCCCATCTATTAAAAATCTTTAGGGTATTGATTCCGTATTTGTCTATATTTCCTTCAAAGAACAATTCGTCATTTATACCATCTCCGTTGGGAGTGATTATGTTGATTGCTTTTATAAATTCTGTTGCATTTCCCGCGATAATAACTGTTACCTCATCAAAGGTCGTACACTCATTTTCATCGATGATCATCACACGATATACCGTACTATCCAAAGGAGACGAAACTGGATTAGGAATGTCATACAAATTCAATTCATATTCACTACCTAACCAATAATAAAATTCTCCTCCCGAAGCACTTAGGCGCACCTCCTCCCCTTTCCTGATACAAACATCTGGTCCTGCATCAGCAAGAATCTCAAAAACATTTACTGTAATATCTATTTCATCTTCGCCACATGCTCCTTCTGATCGCACTGTATAAGTGGTCGTTTCTTCAGGGGTTGCTATGACACTAGATCCAGTGTCAGCATTTAAAGATCCATTTGGGTCTGACCAACGGTAATCTGTGCCTCCTTCTACAGACAACTCAATAGAATCATTTGGACAAACCATCAAATTTTCTTGTTCAAATAATATCGCAATGGAAGAAATAAAATTAACATTTATAGAATCTGTAGCGGTACAACCAAATTCATCGGTCACAACTAATACGTAAGTTGCTGCTTCATTAACTTCAATCTCTGGACTTGTATTTCCATTAGACCAGATATATTCATCAAAAGCTCCACCAACTAGAGTTACTTTATCTCCGACACATGCTTCTATATCCATACCTAGGTTTAAATCTACTTCACTAGACCCAGATTCTATATCAAAAACAGCTTCAATAGTACATCCGTTTGCATCCGAAATGATCATTATGTAAGAGCCTGAAGATAAATTTGGTATCAAAGGCTGAGCATATAAAATGCCGTTGCCAATGTCATACGTATAAGGAGAAGTACCTCCAGATACATCCACTTGTATACTCCCTGTATTTGAGGAACAAGCAGCTTCAGTACTTTGAATTTCTAACACACTCATTCCTGCAAGCGGCTGATTGATGTTGTACTCATTTTCAAAAACTACATTTCCATTAGAATCTGTCACTACCAATTGATAAGAGCCCGATTCCAGATCATCTAGATCTTTTTCTTCAGAAGTAAAACCATTTGGTCCGGTCCAAGTATATTGCAAGCTATCGATATTTGTTTCTATTTCTAATGCAATGGATCCAGAAAAATCTCCCGTACAAGCCACTTCTGCTAAAGTAATATTACTAATAGAAAACATATCTTCTTCTTGCTCTTCTTCGACAATAGTCACAGAGCCATCTTGCGCATCAAAGTCAATTTCTTTGAAAATGCCAGGCTCACCTGTGGCTTGAAAAATTTGAATTTCTAAAGAATCCCCAGCCATGGATAATGGAGAAATATCTCCTACTTCGCCAAGTGTTTTAAAATTTAATTTTAGGAAAGACTTATAATCTTCCATAGACTCCCCTAATCCTTCAATGTCAAACCATGATATTCTTATAGTTCCTTCATCGGCAAATGTTGTTCCTACGGCAACAAAATCCAAGTCTGAAATTTCAGAGCTATCAAAGGCAATGATACTTGGGTCCCAATGAACAGAGAATTGAATACTCACCATTTCTTCAAATGATGTTGTGGTCATTTCGAGACTAAAAGTCTCGTCTTCTTGAACCTCTACATGAGGAATATTTATGGTTAAACTTTGCCCATAATTATGGCTAAGAGCACATAGGCAAAGGCTTAGAATTGCTATGAGATGCTTCATCGTTTATGTTATGCTTTACTATTATATATTGATGATGGGAAAATTAAAAGCTAAGTAAAGTGTAGATATTTCGCTACACCTTACTCGCTATCCCAATAACCAGTTTTAATCTATTATTATCATACTTCTGGTCTTATTAAATGGACCAGCTTTCAACGTATAGTGGAACACTCCTGTACCTAGATCTTGCTTAGTTACACTAATCTCGTTTCTACCTCTTTTGAAAAGTTCTCTTTTTGTAAGAACTACTTCTCCCAAGTTGTTGTGTATGATAAGTTCCGCATCCATTTCGTTTGGCAATTCAAAAGTAATTGTCGTCCTATCATGAAATGGATTTGGCGTATTTTGATCCAATCTAAAATTAGATACATCAGAAACAGTTCCTACCGAAGTAGTCGCTGGTTCTACAAAATCTAAAGTGATGTCAAGTTTTTCTAAAGAAATATTGTGTGCTTCAGATATCAAATTATGAGAATCAATTCCAAACAAGCTAGAGATATTATCTAAGTCTGTTTTAGCTTTGAATCTGATCGTCAATAATTCTTCTGATGCATTCACTGTCAAAGCTTTGCCATCTAAGCTAAACCATGAGGCTCTGATATCGCCCTTGGCAGCGTTATTTGTTCCTACAGCAGTAGAAGCCAACTTGCTATTCGATGCTGGAATCAGATCAACATATTCTAATGAATTAAAGTCAAAAGACAATCCAAATTGATAAGAAACAATGTCAATAAAGTTGTCTGACTTAACCTCGAATTCAACAATGTCTCCTTCTTTTACTGATTGTTCTTCAGCCGTTAAATTTAGGAATCCTAGAGATCGACCATTGTCTTCTTCACCAAAATTATGAGGATTTGCATGTCCTAAAATATCTCCTACTTTAACCCCAACGAAGTTTGAAACTGTATCACTCATGACCATCATGTTATCATAATTAAGGTATGGGAATACATTGTATGCATCAAAATCAGTAGGCATTGTACTATTATCGTTTACAAATACCCATGATGGGCAGAAGTCTAAGTTATCATTTGTTCCAATGATCAATTGTTGCAAGATGAACAAATCCAAAGTGGTGAAACTTTCACTACAATTGGCATCCCCTGCGATGACCTGATAAGGAGAAACTATCTCGACAGGATCCATTCCTAGTATAAATCTTTGTCCTACAAACAATGCATAAGTAGACAAACCATTTTCATCGTTGAAATCTCTTTCAGGTTCGATGGTGTACATGTCTCCTGTTGGAATGCTTGGTTCCATGTAGTAACCATCTTCATCAGTCAATTGCATTTCATTGTAATTAGGAGCACTGATGTACATTTCTGTATCTGCAATTCCTTCTCCCCAATATGTTTTCACAGTACCTGAGATTCTTGAAGAAGCATCAACTGTGACAATACCTTTTAAGCAGGCATGATCCATAGTTGTCACCACATCATCTATGATGGTTCCCAATTCTACTCTCAAAGGATCATCTACTATGTCTATGGTACTCATCGTTCCAGTAGTACCAGTCAACATCACTTCAACACAGAATAATATTTCTCCATTTTTCACCTCAATACCTTTACCGTTATTATCATAGTAATTGAAAGTCTTATTATTTGCAAAGTACGTTGGTGAAATAGCACCAGGCGTTACACCTACGATTTGACAAACATCAGGATCACTTACTTGCAAAGAACCTGCAAATGAGACGATCAAATCACAATTTGTAACAATCACTGGAACACAGATCGTAGAACCCGAAGCGCCAGATGCATTTTCCACATCTATGATCACTATGTCATCAGGAATACTTATCACCAGATCTTCACAATAAGTGTCTGTTCCACATGCATTTGTTACTGTAAGACAAACTGTATAAGTTCCTTCTTCGCAGAAATTATGCTCTGGGCTAATTGCGTTAGAAATACTTCCATCACCAAAGTCCCAGAAGTATGTTCCTGAAGAACTGTTATTTATGAAAGCGATATCTACATTTGATCCCGTATATCCAAAGGAAGCAAAAGGATTTCCACTTGAATTACTGATCGTCTGTGTTATTACTTGTTGACAATTTCCAGCGTCAGATATCGTAATTGAATAATCCCCAGAAGGTAAATCTGTAATATTGTAAGTATTGCTAGAAGTTGTTATAGAATTAGATGTTGGTCCTGACCAACTTATTGTATAATCTGGATTACCACTATTGATATCAACATTGATAGATCCATCATCATTGCCACAAGAGCCATTGTTACTGGTAGTTGCTATATCAAGTGCAAATGATCCTCCGACTAGTACTGTTTCGGTAGAAGAACATCCATCACCTGAGTTTACATTTAAGATATAACTTCCAGGCAAAAGGTCCGGAATTACAAAACTAGATCCAGTTGCTGTACCATTTCCAGAAGTAGGTCCTGTCCAGCTGATTTCTTGTCCACCCTGGCCTGCATTGAAATTCAATGTTATGTTACCAGCAGCGCCACAAGAGGCAGCAATGGTTGAAGTTGTAAATCCTGCATTTGTATTAGAGCCTCCTACTACAAAAGATTTTGTTCTTGAAGCACATCCGTTACTTTCAGTAACAACTACATTATAATCCCCTGGTCTTAAATTACCGATGGTAAATGTATTTAAGCTTGAGGTTTGTGATCCACTAGAAGCACCGGTCCATACAATTTCATAATCTGGTGTGCCTTCGGCAAATACTAAACCAATTGAACCTGATCCAGAACAGGAAGCGTCAATAACTGAACCCTCAAAATCCCATCCAGCAATGCCATTCTCTTCAATGTTTAAAACCTTAATGATAGAACAACCTGTCGCATCAGACAAAGTAACTGAATAACTACCTGGTGACAATTGTGAAATATCGTATAGTGCTAGATCAGTAGTATAAGAACCGGATTGTGGCCCTGCCCACTCAATTACATAAGGTGCTGTTCCACTAAATACATTGATCCAGATTCCACCTCCAACAGAACAATAAGAATTAGATGGCATAATAGAGCCATCAAGATTTCCAGAACCTCCATTGATTGTCACTGTCTGTACATCATTACATCCGTTGTTATCCGTTACAACTACTACATAAGTTCCAGGGTTAAGCCCACTGATTTCTTCATTCTGATTAGATGTATTAAATATACTTCCAGTTCCATTTGGCCCTGACCAATCTATGGTATAAACTGGAGATCCTCCTGCAATGTTTATCCAAAGATTTCCACTGACGTTGCAAGCTGCATCTGAAGCAGTAACATTTAGAGAAATACCCGGAAGGGTTACGATCTCGATGCTCTGCGTAGAGCTACAGCCATTGGAGTCAGAAACTGTGATGGTGTAAATACCATCAGAAAGGTCTTCTATGTTCAAATTAGGATTGTTGGTAGTGGTTGTCCCAGTTTCGGATCCGCTCCAATTAACGGTGTAGTTAGGTGTTCCCCCTGATATGTTCAGGATTATGTTAGGGGTCTGACCACAAGATCCGTATGTTGCTGTAGCGCTTACATTCAATGTACTCGCAGAGTTATCAATTATTATTTGTTCTGTATCTACACATCCATTGACATCGGTTACTTTGACAGTATAAGTTCCGTCAGCAAGATCATCAAAGATCAAAGTAGAATTTGAAGTTGTTTGTGTCGATGGTGTAGGACCAGACAACGTCACAGTGTATGTTGGTGAACCACCCACTATACCTACTGCAATTTCTCCACCTAAACCACAGATTCCATTCGTACCAGTTACACCGATACTCAAGGCATTTCCATTATTGTTAATTAGTACATTTTCATGATATGTACAGCCATTAGAATCTTCTATTTGAATTGAATAACTTCCTGAAGCTAGATCGTTTATTACTGTTTTATTTTGTTGAGTTACTATAGATCCCGGTGTAGCACCATTCCAAGTTATCGTAAAGTCAGGATCTCCTGAAATCACGTTTACCGTAAATGATCCGTTCGATCCACACATTCCGTTCGTTCCAAATATAGTAGCATTTAAATTTCCTCCAGACCCGTTTATGGTTGAAGTTATTTGTGTAGAACATCCATTGGCATCAACTACCATTATGTCATACTGCCCTACATTTAAACCAGTGATTGTGTAATCTGAAGTTCCAGAATTTGCTGTACCATTCGAAGCACCTGTCCATGTAATTGAATATGGCGCAACACCTCCAGCGAGTACTAGTTTGATAAACCCTAAATCACCACATCCTGCGTCAGGAGCATTTGCCTGGACTGTGATATTTGAACCAACATCTCCAATCACAAAACTATGCGTCCCTTTACATCCGTTGCCATCTTTTACAACTACGGTATAATTTCCAGTGCTTAAATTATTTGCTGAATATGAATTCGTATTTGTATTACCTGTTGAAGGTACTGGTCCTGAAATATCAACCAAGAATGGCCCTGTGCCTCCTCCGATAGTTATATCAACTGAACCTGGCGTATTGCAATTTGCATTGACAGGCACAGAGGTAATATTAATATTTGATCCTCCATCATTGATGGTTACTAAGACTTCGTCTTTGCAGCCATTGGTGTCTGTAATAGTCACATTATAAACACCCATAGCTAGGCCTGTAATTTCATAAGAGTCATCTCCCGTTACAGCAGATCCTCCACCAGTCCATACTATATTGTATGGTCCAGCACCACCTGCAATATCCAACCAGATCGTCCCATTAGGACCACAAGAAGCATCTCCTCCTGTTGCTGTCACAACAAGATCTGCAGCATCGTCTATATAAACATTATCAGAAACGACACATTTATTTGCATCAATGACTGTTATGGTATAAGAACCTTCCGGTAAATCTAAAATTTCATAATTAGAGCCAAATACAGATCCAGAACCTGATGAAGGTCCTGTCCAACTTACATCATAATCAGGTGTCCCACCGATTATGTCAACCCATATACCTCCATTGGTATTGCAATTTGCATCTAAGTGCGAAAGGTCTAATTCAAGTTCACAGTTTGCTTCAATACAAATTATTACAGTATCAGAACAACAAGTACTCGTGTCTTGAATGATTAGTGTTTGGTAGCCCGTTGTATCTGGAATATCAATTTCAAATCCAAGTGCTACTCCAGTGAAGTTTGTTTGCATGGTAGATTGTACACCAGAACCAATGTGTGTAACCTCCAAGGCTCCGTAACCAGAAGATGCATTTCCTCCAGTAATTGAACTAAACATGGGATCATTAAACCAACCACCTGTTGGATCCCAAACATTCATGGAATCTGCCAAGTCATTCATATTATTAACAGTTCCAGAAAACACATTTCCTCCTACTGTCCATGAATCAACATGGTATGGTCCTGCTCCTCCTTGTCCAAACAAAACAAAGTAAGCGTAAGAAACCAATGAATCTACGTCACAAGCTTTTACCGGGAGTACATAAGGTTCACCGTTTAATATAATATCGTATGCACTGCTTTGTAAAAATGGAATTGAAGTACAAATACTAATGTCTGGTCCCGCAGGGAAAAACAACGTATCCGCTGCATAAATATCTGGACAATTGCAATTATTTCCTATTATTGCAATATCAGCAGCCGTACACCCTTGCGAGTCTGTTACCGTTACCGAATAAGCTCCCGGTGCAACATCCCAAATTCCGTTTGTAGTCGAGACATTAGGATTCCAGTTGTAAGTGTAAGTTCCTGAACCTCCCGTTACATTAAGGAGTGCCTCTCCACCATTGCAGCAGCTGGCATCAATAATTGTTAAATCAATTTCGATGTCAGAAGGCATGTTCATTATTTCAAATCCTTTTATTTCTTGACAACCATTGCTATCAGAAATGGTTAAGTCATACCATCCAGTTGGAAGATCCGCAATGGTGTAGGTTCCATTTGAAGAAGTAGCACTTCCTGATTCCTGGCCTGCCCAATTGATCGCATAAGTTCCTGTTCCAAAAGTTAAGGTAGCAGAACCTGTTCCTCCACATGCTCCATTCACCACATCTATAGTACAATTAATGTTTGTTGACTCATCAACTATTGTTATTGTTCCTGAATCAGAACATCCATTTGCACCTGTAACAGTCACTGAATAGTCACCTGCACAAACGTTTGTTATATTGTAACTTGATATAGTACTATTGCTATTGCCAGAACTGCAACCTGTCCATACAATGGCGTAAGGCGCATTTCCACCTTCGATCCAAACCTCTAAATTACCTTTTGTTGTGCAAACTGGATTTGACCCATTTAGACTAATGTCAAGATCTCCTGCATCATTATTTAATTCTTGTATAATTACCTTTTTGCATCCTTTACAATCTGTGACTGTAATTGTATAAGTTCCTGAAGGAGCGTTATTGATACCATATATTGTGCTACTTGTTGTTGTAGAACCCGAAATAGGGCCATCCCATGCTATGGTATAATCTGCACATCCGTCATGTATATTAACTGTGACCTCCCCTTTATTACCACAAGTTCCTGGCCACACAGTAGAAGTTACATCTAGTTTACCTCCTGTATTATCGATCACAACTGTGACCCATGCACCGCAACCAAATTTATCAATGATCTCAAAGTTATAGGTTCCCGAAACAAGGTCAGAAATGATCACCATTGAACTATTTGAAGTTGTCGCTCCAATTGCAGCTCCATCCCAAGTAATGATATAAGGTGCTGTACCATTTGAAATGGTCAACTCTACAGAACCTAATGAACCACACTCCCCATTGTTAGGCCACGCGCTCACATTAATATTACTGGTATATACATTGACAGTTACTTCTGTCATATAGGTACATCCATGCTTGTCTGTTACATTGATCCAATAAGTACCAGCTGGCAGATCTTTAATATCATATCCATTATTTACAGTTGTAGCCGAACCACTTGCAGGTCCATCCCACTCAATGGCATAAGGTCCTTCCCCATCATTTATTTCTACCCAAACAGAACCATTCTCGCAAAGGCCATCTGAAACTTGTACATCCACATCTAAATTAGAAGAAGAGTTATCTACAGCAACAACTTGATAGTCCGAACACCAATTAGCGTCCATCACTGTTATGGAATAATTGCCTGATGGCAAATTGGTTACCGTATATGAAGGATTTGATGTCGTTATAGTTCCTGACGAAGCACCTGACCATGAAATAATATAGTTAGGGTTTCCATTAGAAACATTTACTGTTAAAGACCCATTTTTTCCGCAAATTCCTGACTCAGGAACAACATCAATATCAATGTCTTCATCCTCAATAACAAAAACCATTTCATCAGAACACCAATTACAATCTTCCACCACAACGGTATAAGTTCCTCCAGGTAAATTTGGAATATAAAAACTAGAACTGTTCGTTGTAGCTGAACCTGACACAGGTCCAGAAACCAGAACAGTGTAGGTCGCACACCCATTTTTTACATCTATATGAATCGCTCCAGGTTGTTCACACTTTGCGTGATCCACATAACCATCGATTTCAAAGTTGTTATTATTTTGTTTGATTGTAAATGTCTTAGAAACAGAACAACCGTTTTTATCTACAATATAAACAGTGTAGTCTCCTGCTGTTAAAGCATTAATAGAAAAAGTACTTCCTGTTGAAGTTGCCGTACCACTTACTGGCCCTGACAAGTGTATTGTATAAGGTGCGCTCCCTCCAGTCACTGCTACCGTCACCGATCCTTTCGTACTACAGTACGCATCTTTTGTTGTGATCTGTGCCCATAACTGAGATCCGTTATCAACTATTTCTACAACCTTTGTATCATAGCATCCATTCACATCTGTTTTCTTAACCGTGTAAACACCTGTAGGTAAGTTTGAAATTGTGCAAGAGTTTAAATAGGTTGGAAAGCTACCAGATACTGGTCCTGTCCAGGACACAATATATCCAGGCGTACCACCACTTGAGGTACACGTAAAAGATCCTGTACTTTGTCCACAATTTGAACCCGTGGTGCTAACGTCCAATTCAAGATCACATGAGGTAGGACAATTAACTATTAAATTATAATTACAAGCGGCACCATTATAACCATCTACGACTACATAGTAGGTACCAGGTTGAAGATAGGTACTAATATGTTCGTCGCTTGCACCAGGCTTCGTACTGTGCTCAATACAAGCTCCTCTATCGCACGAACTCAATAAGAAGAGTTCTAGGTTGCATGACAAGTTTGTCAAGCTTATGTCTACATTGCCAGTTGTAGTTGTCGTAAAATGATGTACTACCTCTGGACCATTGTTTTCTACATTTATATGATTTGGTGAACAAGTATAAAGGGATACATTATCATGTCCAGTATTGTTATTATTGTTGAAAGGATGACCACAAGTTAAAGCATGGGAATCTCCACAATATAAATAACCACAACTCACTTCAAGTTTGTAATCTCCTTGATAAGATGGCAACAAACCATCTACTACGATGTAGTATGTACCAATTGGAGCATTTGGAAATACGATTCCTTCGTTATTTGAAGAAGTATTTGATTGAGTACTTGAAGCAATGCAAGTTAAGTTTTGACAATCTCCACTCAATAAGAATAGATCTAAATTAATATTAGGCGTTATGATCTCCAATCCTATTTGTAGGTCACCCGCTTGATCTTTGTTGATCACATATATTTTGTCTGGTGCTTTATATTTTGTACCTGTATTCCAATAGTACTCTTCGATATCATTTCCAGCACCGACATTAGTTTCATTAGCAAGAAAATCTCCACACGCTATTGGGCAAGCTCCATTGCACCATGGTCCAGTCCCCGATCCACCTGAACTAGCAGATCCACATGGACCTGATGTATATGACATCACCCCTGCTGCGTCAGCAAAGCATGCATTAGAATAAGTCCTACCATTACAACCACAAACTGGTTCGTAAGTATTTACGCAGGAAGGATTTGCATCCATTTTAGAGGGATCTACACAAACGTTATCACATGATCCTGTGGTATAGTAAGTTATCCCTGAAGCTTGAGCATAACAAGCATTATTATAAGTAACTCCATTGCAACCACATACCGGCGCAATATCTGGAGGACAATCCATTGTCAATTCGCCAGTATTTTCGTTCAACTCAATGCCTCCTGATGTTCCAACATACATTGGATCATAACAAGACGATGCATTATCACAAACACCTGGACTATAACTTATAACTCCTGCTCTTTCAGCTTCACATGGATTCAAATATGTTTCGTTGTTGCAACCACATACTGGAGAATAATCAGTTGAACATTCTCTAATATTGTAAAGGTCCATTTGATCTGGGTTGATACAATCTCCGAAACAAACTCCTGGTGTGTAATTTTCAACACCATCTGCTCTTGCAAAACATGCGTTTTGATAAGTGATACCATTAGAACCACAAACAGGCTCGTAGGTATCAGGGCAATTATTTGAATCAGAAGATCTAGCACTTGCGTTGATCTCTACTTCAATAGTTGTATTACTACCCAAATAAACAAGGTGTGAATTCATTTCCTTATCAATCAACCTAATACTGTCGATTGAAATCGACATCGTATCTATAACAAATGGATCTAAGATGTCGTCTTCAATTATAAAGTCCAGTGTACCTAGCGTTCCAAAACCAGTAGCTGCATTTAACTGATTTGTCCTAGTCAGTGCAAATTGAACAGTTTGTGTAGTAGTATCCGTATGAACATGATTGATAGAATTGTTCATTCCATTATCTACAAAAGAATTTGCGTTTTGATCGAATGTCGGAAGAGAAGTACTTTTGATGTATGGTTTGTCATAACTAAATATTACAGCTACACCATAAAAATCTGAAACATCAATAGAGGCATCTCCTAATTCGATATCTATTGAAAGCGTTTCCCCTTCATTCATTATTGTTTTATCTGGATTCAATGTGATTTCAGGATCCGTCCCTGAAATACCACTGCCAAATCCAGATGGACTATTTGTGCCATTACTGTGAGTCAATCCAAAATTTGATGCAATTGCGATATCCGCATCATCTGCGTCTACAATTCCATTTCCATCACAATCAGCTAAACCTAGGTTCTCGCCATTGTCAAGAAAAGTTGATGCCCAGGCTGTTCCTAGTGTTTGGGATTGCCACTGTATGGAGCCATTTGTTCTGATGGCTCCAGTTTCTCCAAAAGCTGCACCTACATAAAGTAGATCCACGCAATTGACTTCTCCATTATTGTCAACATCCCCTGGCCAGACTGATATGTTCTGAGAGAATATACTCGAAAATAAAAATACGAGTAAGAGAGTAAAAGTTGCTCGGTTAAGGTTTTTCATTCCTCTATTTGTTTTTAATTAACTGTTTGACTTAATTTATGATTCAAAAGTAACCACAGCTACCCCTTAAAACAACTACATCTTTTTCCATTTTCCACAAATTATTTTATTATCTTTAATTCTATATCAATCAACCAATAAATCATAAATACCTGAAAAACAAATGATTAACTCATATACATATTGTAATTAATTATATGTGTGTTGACGGATTTTCCGTCTATTTTTTTCGCAACAATACGTTTACATTTCGTTTTTTAAGAAAACATTATGATTAATAGTAAGCTTATTCAAATAATACGATGCCTAAATGAAGAGGAAATCAAATCTTTGGTTGACTTTACAGCATCTCCTTTTTTTAATAAAAAGCAAGAACTTATTCCGTTTAGTAAGTATTTAAGGAGTCTTTACCCTGATTTTAAGGCTGAAGATTGCAGTAAAATTGTGATTTTCAATCACTTATATCCAGATCAGGCGTTTTCCGTGAAAAAGATGGGTTACATCATGTCAGACATGTGTAAAGTGTTAAATATTTTCTTGGTTCAAATTGAGAAGGACAGAGATAATTCCAAATTCTTACTTGCAAAGGTATTCTCTGAAAGAAATTTGAATAAACTATATATAAGAGAGACGGAACAATTAGAAGAGCAATTCAAAAATAATGACCAACAAGGTTTCGCTTATTATTATGCTAAGTACAAACTCTATGATCTAAAGCATAAATTCTTCAATAAACAGAATGTCAGAAAAGATGACCAAAATCTTTATAAAACAAATAACAATCTGGATCTCTTCTACATTTCTAGAAAACTAAGAATCTATATTGAGCTATTAAACAGAAGCAGGGTTCTGGGAAAGCAAATTCAATCTGAAGAATTTGAAATTATTCTCCAGTCCGCAAGGAATAGATTCTCTAGCGTTCCCATCATTCAAGCTTATCTAGAAACAATAGCCATGCATAGCGAGGAGGATAGTTTGAATAACTATTTAAAATTAAAGGAATTACTTTTTGATAATCAAAATTACTTTTCAAAGGAGGAATTAGACGATTTTTATCGCATCACCATTAATTACTGCATTAAAAGGATAAAACTCAATAAAAAATTCTATCAAAACGAGGTCTTTCAATTGTATGTACAAAATCTAAAATCTGGAAACCTTTACATCAACAATTACCTTTCACAGTGGACCTACAAAAACATTATTAAACTTGGAGTTCTCTATGAAAAGTACGAATGGACCATCAATTTATTGGAAGAATATATAAGCAAAATACACCCCTCTCAACAACATAACGCTTTGCATTACAATTATGCTGAAATCTACTTTGCAAAAGGTGATTATGGTAAAGCTCAATATCATTTACTTCAAGTGGAGTTTAAAGATGGGGAATTAGCATATAATCTAGGTACCCGATTAATGCTGGTCAAAATATTTTACAAGCAAGATGAGGAAGAAGCTTTATTGTCACAAATCGCCGCATTCACTATTTTCTTAAAAAGAAACAAAGAATTAAAAGGAGAACGGAAGGCACAATTCGTAAACTTCTGTAATTTGTGTGCAAAATTATTAAGAAAAAACGCTAGGCACTTTGCTAAGATCAAAGATGAAATAAAAAACACAAAACCTTTGACAAATTCACATTGGCTATTATCTGTTTATGAAGATCTGTACCTATCGGTTATGAAAGATTCCTTAAAGGTCAATCAATCTGCATGATGGATAATAGCTTCGAAAATAACTCAATACCTGTTGAGCAATTGCCAAAAGCAGAGGAGGTTGTGATTATAAAACCTAAGGATAATTACCTCTATGTATCATTACTTTCAAGTAGTATTTTCCTTTTGGTTATATTCATTTTCTTTATGATAGGATATTTTGCTTTGGCTCAGGAAAAAATTGAGATCATTTCCCTAAAAACACTGAGGATCCTATTGTTATCACTTTTCTTATTATTTGTTATTTATTCCCTTTTAATGTCTTACTACAATTATAAATTAAGAGGATATGCACTTAGAGAAAACGATATCATTTATAAGAAAGGTGTCTTTGTTCAAAGTCTTACAACAATCCCTTTCAATAGAGTCCAGCATTGTGAAATAAGCCAAGGTCCCATTGACAGGCTCTTTGATCTAAACTCATTGCTCATCTATACCGCTGGAGGTCAAGGATCTGACATGAAGATAGTCGGATTAGAAGCAAAGGAAGCGAGCCAATTGAAAGCGTACATTGTATCTTCAACACTTTTAAGTTCTGAAGCAGATGGTGAAGAGGAATGAGACAAATGATTGGGCAAGCCCGAAACGCCAATCTCCAGTAGCGATTGTTTTAATCCTCTTTAGAGTAATCAAAATGCTTTTCAAACAAGCTTGGCCCATCTTATTACTTTTTATTTTTAATCAAAAAAATAAAACTGATAATACTTACTCCCTAGCTTTTACAGCATTAGGTGTTTTATCCTCAGTGATGTCTATTATTTCCTATTTCAGATTCTATTACTACATAGAAGGAGATGAACTCGTCTTAAAAAAAGGTTTATTCAAAAAGACTAAAATCAATGTTCCATTTGACAGAATTCAGTCGATCAACTCTTCCCAAAATTTGGTCCATCGATTTTTTAATGTAGTAAGTCTAGAGATGGACACGGCGGGATCCAAAGGATCTGAAATAAAAATCAGTGCATTGAGTCTTCAAGAAGCTGAAGATCTCAAAAAATATATCTTGGGCAAAAAAATACTTTCTGATAGTTTGAAAACTGATCCAACAGAAAGTAAAATAGAGCCGTTTATTCAGACTGAGAAAAAACTTCTGCAACTATCAATCGCAGATCTTTTAAAAATTGGCATTGGACAAAACCATTTGAGGTCATTAAGTTTAATAGCTCTTTTTATTTTTGGCTTGGGCGAATATGCAGACATGCTTTTAGAGCGAGAAGATTTTGAACAAATTGAAAACCACTTTGTAACCATCCTGAAATCCTCCTTTATAATTCTGGTGATTCTAGCTATTATTTTATCACTTGTTTTGACTTTACTCAGAACCATCATCAGATACTACGGCCTAAACTTTTCAGAAACGGAAAAAGGATTTAAAGTTATTAGCGGTTTGTTTGACCGCAAAGAAAAGTTCGCAGCACTAAAAAAAATACAATTGTTTCAATGGTCTATTAATCCAATAAGTCAGATATTCAAACTTTATGACCTTTCTCTTTCTCTAGCTTCATCCGTTCAAAGCATTAGAGGTCAGACAATGCAAGTACCTGGGTTATACTTAAATCAGATTCAAGATATTTTAAAAAGCTATTTCCCGAAAAGGTATATCCTATCTTTTTCAGAGCATGGCATAAGCTGGAGAATAATAATTAAGAGAATTAATTTATATGGTTTTCCTCCTTTAGGAATAGTTATAATTGAAAGATATATAACCAAAGCTCCATTTTCACCATGGATGCTTTTGTGGTTGGTATTGATATTTTTCACCAGTTATATATTCTGGAAAAAATGGAAATTTAAACTAAGTACTGAAGGAATAGAGACGCAATCTGGAATTTTTTCAACAAACTTTACTTTATTAAAATGGTATAAAGTTCAAAGCATTATAATCAGGCAAAGTATCTTTCAAAAGAGATTGGGTTTTGCAGATATTCATTTTTCGTCTGCGGGGGGAACCGTTTCAATTCCATACATACCGTATAAAAAAGCGCTTCAGATGAAAAATTTCGTTTTATATAAAGTGGAAACATCCAAAAAACATTGGATGTAGTTTTAAACTAAATGATTGTCGTAAGCAATTTTAATTAAGCCTGCAATGTTACTAACACTTAATTTCCTCATTATATTTTTACGGTGCACACTAACTGTTTGATCACTGATAAAAAGTTCTTTTGCAATTTCCTTATTACTAAAAGCTTGGGATATAAGTCGAAGAATTTCGATTTCTCTTTTTGTAAGATTATATTTTTGGATAAACTTGTCCTCAAATTTTCCCAAAGTTTTGTCAGCATGGGTTGTATTTCCATTCTTTCTTTGTACGCCGACCAAATGAACACCAATACCGATGTAGGTTTTTCCTTTTAGGACTTCATCGATTGCATTTATCAATTCTTGCGGTCCAGTATTTTTAAGGATGTAGCCATCTACCCCAGCTTTAAAGGCAGATTTTACAAGCTTTGCTTCATCGTACATGGTCAATGCAACGATCTTCATATCCTTATACGTATTCTTAATGGAATCTAAAACTTCAAGGCCATCACTTTCAGGCATGTTCAGATCAAGCAAAAGGAGGTCTGGATAAGTTCTTTGCAAAATTGGCAATAGTTCTTTTCCATTTTCGGCTTCTCCCATGATTTGAAATTCAAAACGATCGGATCTTCTGAGGATATTTTTTAATCCTTCAGTAAATAGTTGATGATCATCGGCGATTACTGTTCTTATCACAATATAGAGTTTATGGTTTCACTATCTGATCTCAACAGATAGTGTAAATAATTATGCAAACTAGATGCCACGAAATTGGCAAGTCAAGTATTGGCTAATCATACATTTGTATAAGTGACGATACAAACCTCACTAAACTATATACCATAAAATAATTGGGAACGTATTCGAATATTTCATCATAAGTAAAAACTTATAATTTAATATGATACGGGAGGATTACCCGTACGTAATCGGTTTGTATGTTCATGGTATAATTTTATTCACCCTTAAGGTAAATAACTTTAACAAAGTACGAAAAAATTAAATGAAAACGAAAGACCTATAGACAATAGGTATGTATTTTATTTAATATCAGGGGATAAAAACCATTATCTGAGCGTAGATAATTATCAAATGTATAAAACTTTTATCTAATATGAAGATAGAATTTTAAAATTCTATTCAAATTTTTAACGCCAATTTCATTCCTTGTTCGATCGCTCTTTTGGCGTCCAACTCCTTGGCTAGATCCGCTCCTCCTATCAAATGAACTTCCTGTCCAGCTTGTTCTAAGCCTTCTTTCAATTCATCCAAAGAAACTTGTCCAGCACATATTATTACATTATCCACATCTAGAAGTTTTGACGCTCCATCTATCATAATGTGCAATCCTTCATCATCAATTCTTTTGTATTCTACAAGCGCCAACATTTTCACCTTTTGATTTCGCAAAGATATTCGATGGATCCATCCTGTAGTTTTACCCAGCCTTGCACCCAACTTACCTCGCGAACGTTGGAGCATATAAATCTCTTTATTAATATGAGGAGCCGCAGGTTCTATCAAACCTCCAGGGTTTGTAATACTTTTATCGATACCCCATTTTGCTTCAAAACTTTCTTTGTCCGAATGTGAAATATATTCCGCAACATCAAAGCCGATTCCTCCGGCTCCAATTATCGCAACTTTTTGACCGACTTTTTTATTGTGCTTTAATACATCTATATAAGACAAAACTTTAGGGTGATCTATGCCTTGGATATCTAATTGTCTCGGGACTACTCCAGTTGCTAATATCACGGCATCAAAGCCTCCTGCAATTATGTCAGTAGCATCAACCTTCTTATTGAGATGAACCTCTACATTCCATTCTTTAAGCATGTTATCAAAATATCTTAAAGTCTCATGAAATTCTTCTTTACCAGGAATCTTCTTGGCCATATTAAACTGCCCTCCGATCTTTTCAGCGGCATCAAACAAAACAACCTCATGTCCCTTCTCCGAAGCATAAACCGAAAATGACAAACCAGCAGGGCCTGCTCCAATAACAGCTATCTTTTTCTTCTTTTTTAATGGTTTCTGTTCATATTCTGTTTCATGACAAGCTTTAGGATTGACTAAGCAACTAGCAAGTTTCTTTTCAAAAACATGATCTAGGCAGGCTTGATTGCAAGCGATACATGTATTTATCAAATGTGATTTTCCAGTTTGTGCTTTTAAAACGAAGTTTTCATCTGCCAGAAAAGGACGCGCCATCGAAACCATATCCGCATGTCCATCAGCAATTATCTTTTCTGCAATTTCAGGTGTATTGATTCTGTTGGTAGTTATCAAGGGAATAGAAACCTCTCCCATCATTTTTTTTGTCACCCAAGAAAATCCCCCTCTAGGAACCATTGTCGCAATGGTTGGAATTCTTGCTTCATGCCAACCTATTCCTGTATTGATTATGGTAATTCCGTGTGCTTCTAATTCTTTTGCAAGAATAACAACCTCTTCCCAAGTAGAGCCCATATCAACCAAGTCAAGCATTGACAATCTAAAGATGAGAATAAAATTCTCGCCAACTTTTTGCCTTACGGAGTCAACTATATCCAATGGAAATCTGATCCGGTTTTTATAAGAGCCTCCCCACTCATCTGCTCGCTTATTTGTTTTTAATGAAATAAATTGATTTATCAAATAACCTTCAGATCCCATGATCTCCACACCGTCATATCCTGCTTCTTGAGCCAAGCCAGCACAATTAGCAAAATCTTTTATAGTTCCTAATATACTTTTCGGTTTTAGTTCCCAAGGTTTGAATCTCGAAATAGGTGCTTTAAGAGAAGAAGGTGCCACTGCCAAAGGGTGAAAGGCATACCTTCCTGTATGCAGGATCTGCATACATATTTTACCTCCCGCTTCATGCACAGCATCTGTTACTATCCTATGTTTGACAACTTCCCTTTGTGTCGTCAACTTTGCTGCTAATGGCGCTACCCAACCAGCTCTATTTGGTGCTATCCCTCCAGTGACAATCAAACCGACTTGTCCTTCTGCTCTTAAAGCAAAGTACTTTGCCAATTTTTTAAAGCCGCCCTTTTCTTCTTCCAACCCAGTGTGCATAGATCCCATTAGCGTTCTATTTTTTAAAGTGGTAAAGCCTAAATCCAAGGGTGCTAATAAATGGGGGTAGCTATTCGACATCTTAATTTCAATTTATATAATTAATACAGCTGTTATGCTTCTGCATAGATACAAAAAATAAAAAAGCCACATGACTTTTACATCATGTGGCTTTTTTATTTTACAAAGATTGTTGTTTAATCGATCAAAATCATTTTTTTACTTCCTTGTCCGAAATCGGAGCTGATTTCATAATTATAAACTCCAGCAGCTTTTAAGTCCGAAGCATTAATTAAAAATTCGTTATACCCTTTATTTGCATCCATATCAAAAGTATTGACAATTTCACCTAGTAAATCAGTAAAGACAATACTTACTTTGCTTGCTGCTGGGAGGCTAAAGGAGATCTTAGTATTTGCATTAAAAGGGTTTGGATAATTTTGCATCAAAGTAAATTGCTCTGATAAAAGTACCGTCCCCTTCTCTCCGTTGAACATAAGATCAACATCTAATTCATCACCATTATTCCTATATGCCTCTTTGGTTGTCTTTCTGGAAGAAACCGACAACGCATTTACAAGTCTTCCATTTGACTTTCCTTCAAAGATCAATGAAAAAATAATATCTGATGGATTGAGGTCCGATGCTCCATTCCAACTGGTAGTGATCATTCCTTGAGCTCCAAAAATTCCTAAATTATTTTCTGTAAATCCTTCCAAGGCCCCTCTTTCAAATCCAATATAAGACAATATACTAGCATCAAAATCTAAAGTGAATTGGAAAGTTTGTATCTGTGATAGTTCTTTTGCAGTAAAATCTATTCTAACCTGTTTATTGTTTGAAATAATTTGATCGTCTACTTCAAATACAAAGGAGTCATCTAAAGATCTACCCTGAGTTTGTCCTTCTAAAGTAGCAGAAGCACTACCATTCACATCTCCCATTTTGATTGCAGAAAAATTAAATACTCCATTTGTTACAAGACTATTAATACTAATGAAAGAAGGTATGTTATCCATTAAAGGTGAACTTGGATCAGTAAATGAAAAGTTTGCAGGAATAAACCTCCAAGATTCTACTAAAGGAAATTCATCAATAATACCTAATATCAATTGGCGAATGGAGACAATATCAGCAGTCGTTACACTGTTATTGCCGTTGACATCTGCTGCAATGATCTTCAATGGGCTATTCATGGTGGCAATCCCTAGTATGTGATTTTGAATTACAACGATGTCATAAGTAGAAACACCATTTCTATGAAAGTCATTTTTTGTTGGTTGAATTTTATATCCGTAACAAGTAGGAATATACTCAAATGAATAACTTCCGTTTACTCCATCAAAAGTTTGTGTAGTTCCGTTAAGTATATTTGTAAACTCAAGATCTACATTTGAAACTGCCGAACCATTAGAAGCAGAAAATGAACCACTAATATCAGCGTTAGGAATAATTGCCCCACATTCCACCAATGTATCATGGTGCATAGCAGTAAACAGATTTCCTTGCATTAGAGAAATGTTAGTATTTCTTAAAATGATATCAACTAGCTTAGTTGATTTAATTTCTGCTTTTTCTGCTTGAGATAAACCTGGATCATTTTCATAATAAAATCGATCTCCATCTCTTAAATTTGTGAATTGCACCTCCATGATCTTGTTAACAAGTGGCCCAAAAAGTGAATTTGGAAGATGCTCTTCTGCGAGCATTCCTACCCAAGGATCGATAGAGTTTACATCTGTATAGACTGTGGCCATATCTGCAGCTGCACCTGGATTAGAATTAATTTCCGAAAAGCTATTTACGGCAGGTAAGCCAAAATCAGTTCTTATAGTATTATAATCTGCATACCCTCTTTCTCTGCCTCTATTTATATTTATAGAAGCTAGATCCAATCCACCTGACCCCGGGAGACCAAATAAAAAGTTTCTTACGTCATCTATTACTTGACAATCAAAATTTTGCTGTGTTTGTTGTGCCATTCCTTTAAATAGAGGATCAATACCTCCTTCATCTTTTATTCTTAATGGATTAAAAAAAGCATCTCTTAAAAGTAAATTACCTTCTGGTATTGGAATACCGTTATTATCTAATCTCGGGATATCAGAAGTTAGAAGAGAGTGACCCATTCTAAATGCAGCTCCTGCAAAAATATTCATAATTCCAGGATGTACAGAAGGGTCGTAACTATCATAAGCTGGTATATTCACACCCATTGCAGGCAACCATTCTTCATAGATCACAGCATTGATCAACCCGCCAACAATTTTTCTTGCCTTTTGGTAGATCTGCTCATCTGTCCAGGTAGGATTTTCCAAGAAAATTTCATTGCACAATCTATTGTGTTCTCTTACAAACAGCGTATGAAAACTTGCAAGTAAGATATTTTCATTTGCTCTTGAATCTCCCGCAACAAAAATCTTGGGAGATATACCTACTGCATCATCCATGGCAGGCGAATTTGAATCTATGTTATCACTAAATTCTGAATTAACCGTATTAAATGGAAGTAAACCTCCATTTGAAGTTTTCATTTTACCTTGACTAAAAGTTCTTAGCCAATCAGCTCGCGTTTGATCTGATCCGTAAACATTTGAACCGTCAAGAAATGCCGTAATTTGATTTGGATGTTGTCTTGGGTTATTTATAGAAGTTCCTGAATTAGTGTCGAATGTGGATCTTTTCATAGGTATAACCATGATACCTGTTGAAGTCGGATCAAATACCGGATCCCCTTGTGGGATGGATATCATAGCAAACTCATTTGGAGTATCATGCGTTAAAGTGATGTCGTGATCTACGAATTGTCCCCAAACCCATATAAAATTACTTAAGCTCAAAGGATCATCAACAAGACCTGCTTGAGCAAATAAGTTATTTGATATCATTCTAGGATTTGGTCTATTTTGACCAGCGATGGTAGAAATGCCATCTCCATAAGCTACAGTAGTATTTCTTACTAAGATATCATCTACTGCTCCCCAATTAGGGTTGCTAACATTGTTTAGTGTACCATCATAAGTTCTATTTGTTTGAGCAGACAGGCTCAAACTCCAAATTATTAGTACGGACACAAGTAAGTGTCTACCAAAAAATACATTGTATATTTTGTCCATGGTACCTTGATAGTTAATTAAACCAATAAAAGTGTAATAATTACTAACGGTTGATGGGAAAAATTAGGGGATGTTATTTTATTGTCTCAACTGGATAAAGATAAGATATTATACGGTTACAAGCCAAGAAATGTTCCTTTTACTCAAATATATACCCCAGATAGGTTAGAGGTTTTATATTAACAAAATAAAAGTTGTTGAAAAAGGAAAACCGAATAGAAGTACTACACTATCTATTCGGTCGATATTTTTAAAAAGTATGGTATTAAAACCTTGAGCTACAAGGATTTAAGACGACCCAAACTTCTTTAACTTATATTTTGCTTTAAGCACTTCGCCCCTTCTTTGTACAGAAGGTTTAGTGAATTGCTTTCTACTTCTCAATTCTTTGTTGATACCAATATTTTGGTGTTTTCTCTTGTATCTTTTGAGGGCTCTGTCTATTGATTCCCCTTCTTTTACTTCGATAATAATCATAAAAAAATAAACTTATTAGGCTACTGCTTTATTAGGTGATGAAGATTCATCAAATTTTTTACCGTTCCAAACGCCCAACCACTCGCAATCCTTACCGATTTCTACGTAACTATGGTAGGCTTGCAAGGCTTCTGCCTTTACTGTTCGTTTGATAGTTATGTTCTGTTGTCCACTTCTAACATTGAAGTAATACATTCCTTTTGCAAATTTAAAATTCTTCTTTCGCATATCACATTATTTATTAAACAATTTACAGACTGACAACCTCAGCGCTGATATTATTATCTTTTACTAAATTATCCGCAAATGATTTTGAACCTCTAGGAGCCAAAATAAAAAGTCTCCCATTCTTCATAGAGGCTATGTTTCCCAATAATTTCCACTTAGAAGCAGTATTTGAAGAATCTTCTGATTTATCAGCTATTTCTACATAGCAAATAGACCCTCTCTTTGATCCAGTAATATCCGGAATAATAGACTCTTCACTTTTTGAGTTTCTGAATCCTGAAGGCCTTTCATAATTCTCTGTATTAGCTTTAATCGCAGACACGCCATGCTTTTCAGCCCATTTGATGGCTCTTTCGAAAATTTCTGTTTCTTTCATTATTTGAGTAATTTCAATAAATTGGGTGATTTCAACATTTCAAATGTGAAATAAATCAGGTTATTTTACATCTATTTTTTACGTGGAATTTAACTTTTTCGACCCTAAGTCGCAATTATAACAAAATTTAACTTCTTTTTGTTCATTTTTATCTATAAAACAACCTGAAAATCAAGGGCTTTCATTTAGTTTGTTAGAGGACATTAGTAAGCTAAATATGATTTGCCAAAATTAACATACAAATTTAACGTTCTTAAATGGCTTAATATTACCCTAATCATTAGTACAAGTAGTGAAGATACGTAAGGACACTCTATTTTTCACCCTCCTTTTCCTCCTTTTTGGAGTTAATATTTCACATGCACAAGTCATTGGAAATCGATCTGAAGAGACCTTTCTCACCAGCTCAGATACGATCGCTTTAAAACATCCAATATTCGACGGCAGTCTTAAAATCTATGATACAGTCACTAAGAAAATAGTAGCCCCAAAAAATTATGTCCTTGATGGGCAATTTTTAATTTGGCTTTCGCCGAATAGACCTCAGAAAGTAAATATTTCTTACAGATACTTAAATGATCCATTGTTTGAAAAATATTCTCTACGTGATTCTGCTTTAATTTCGAAAACTCCTCTTGCTGAGCAGGATGAAACATTTGGAAAAGAAATAAGCATTATAAAAGAAGAAAATATAAATTATGCGGGATCTATCACGCGAGGAATCAGTTTAGGTAATAGACAAGATCTTATTTTAAACTCAGCATTGGACCTGCAGATGTCAGGTACGTTTGGGGACGGAATAAAAATAGCAGCAGCCTTTTCGGATCAAAATATACCACTCCAACCAGAAGGAAATACGCAACAACTCAGAGATTTTGATAAGGTCTATGTGCAACTCGAAAAAGGTCCACATAAACTGATCGCAGGGGATTATGAAATTGAATCACTGGATTCCTATTTTACTAAATATTACAAAAAATTTCAAGGCGCTAGCTACGAAAACAACATCCTCTTAAACAATGATATCCTAAATAAAAGCAGAGCCAGTTTTGCCATTGCAAGGGGTAAGTTTAACCGTGCTATTATTACTCCTATAGAAGGCAACCAAGGGCCGTATAGACTTCCCGGAGCAGAAGGAGAAACCTTCATTTTTGTGATCGCTGCAACAGAAAGAATTTACATCGATGGGATACTTTTGACAAGAGGAATTGGAGAAGACTACACCATTGATTACAACAGGGCTGAGATAACGTTTACTGCCAACAGACTAATTACAAAAGATATCAGAATTATTGCTGACTTTGAATACAACAACCAAGATTTTATTCGATCAGCTTATGAATTTTCAAACTCAATTGTAGGCGATAAATTTAAAACTACTATACAAGTCTACTCTGAACAAGACAACAAAAGTTCTTCTGGTGTGAATGATTTGGATGCCAACCAAAAACTATTTCTTTCCAACCAAGGAGACAATTTGGATGATAGTTTTTTTTCTGGCATTAGGCAAATTAACGATACCAATGAAGATAACCCAATAACTTATCATATAAAAGACACTTTGGTAGATGGAATTGTCTTTGATAGTATTTTGGTATTTTCAACCAATACTGATCAGCAATTAGTGACCGCACAATTTAGCCAAGTGGGAGCCCTACAAGGCAACTATGTCTTATCCCAAAATTTTTCCAATGGTTTTTCTTATGAATGGGTAAGTCCACTTAATGGAGTTCCTCAAGGGGATCATGAGCCTGTCATCATGCTATCAGGCCCACAATTAAATCGTTTAGTCTCTATCTCGCATGATTATCAGATCAGTGATAATTTGAAACTATATACAGAAGGTTCTTGGAGCACCAAGGATCAAAATAGATATTCGCAAATAGACAATCAAGACAATCAGGGTTTAGGTCTCTTTGCTAAGCTGGACTACCAAAAAAAATTGGCAGAAAATAATATACTTTTAAATGCGGGAATGCAACATGAATATGCTTCCAAAAATTACACTGCCTTGAATCCTTATCGTGCACCTGAATTCATTAGAGATTGGAATTTAGAAGATGTTCAAAATACTTCAGAACATTTGAATCGGGCTTATCTGGGTATCGAGAAACCTGACCTCTATCAGCTTCAATATAAACTCAACAGCTTAATACAAACTTCAGATTATCAAGGAATTAAACATGAAGTTGAAGCAAAATTAACAACAGGACCATTCTATATAGAATCCATCACAAGTTTACTAAACACAAATTCTCTGATTGAAATGAGCACTTTTTTTAGACCATTTTTTCATACTTATTATACTTTTGAAAAATTAAAATCATGGAGATTAGGTGTTGAATATATGCAGGAAAGGAATGAAAGAAAATTTCCTGATGATACTTTAAAGAAAAGTAGCTTCCAATTTGAGACCTACAGCTTTTATATTGCTAATCCGGAAGAAAATAAATTTCATCAACGCTTTAGTATTGGTAGAAGAACTGATCAAAATCCAACCGGCAACAAGCTTACCTTTACGACTGATGCATTTAACTTATCCTATAAGGGCCATCTTAGAGACAAAAACACATCAAATTTAAATTGGATCTTTAATTATAGAAATCTAGAGATCATCAAACCTGAACTGACAAACGAAACAGCAAAGAAATCTTTTCTTGGGCGTCTTGAGTATAAACTAAATTTGTGGAAAGGAGGATTACAATCCGTCACCACCTACGAGTTAGGTTCAGGCCAAGAAAGCAGAGTCAACTATACTTATATTGAAGTCGAACCTAGCTTAGGAGTCTACCAATGGGTTGACTACAATTTAGATTCTTTGCAACAAATAAATGAGTTTGAAATCGCTCCCAATCCCGATCAGGCGATCTTTGTAAGATTGGCTTTGCCGACAAATGATTACATCCAAACTAACAACGTTTTATTCAATCAAAGTCTAACCATAAATCCAAAATTACTTTTTGATCCAAAATCTGCTTTCGGCAAGACCGCAGCAAAATTTTCTACACTTAGTAACGTCAAGATCAACAGGAAAACCTTGGGGACAATTTCAAATACCGCCTGGAACCCATTCCAATTTGAGATAGAAAATGATCAACTTATCAGCTCGTCCGCTTTACTCAGAAATACTCTTTTCTTTGACCGAGGTAATCCAAAATTTGATGCATATATCGGCCTTTATCAAATACAAAATAAGAGCATATTAGATATTGGTTCAGAATCTAATGTCACTTTTGAAAGATTTTTTCATTATCAGATTAAATTAAGTGAAGCGATAAGACAGACAACTGAAGCTTCTTCGGGAAATAGAAAAAAGGATGTTTCCTTTTTTGAGGCTAAAAACTATCGAATAGATTATTTTGATTTCAAACCATCTCTACAAATTTTGATAAATGAAAAGCTAAAATCTAATATATCTTACAACTATTTGACAGAAAAGAATGTCCTTATAGAAGACGGCGAACAATTAGATAAACATAGTATTCAGGCTAGTTTGACCTATCAAAAGGAAGTAAACTTGAGTTTAACAGGAATTTTAACTTTTAGCAAAATTGGTTTTTATGGCGATCAGAACAACCCAATTGCTTTTGAGATGTTAGATGGACTAAGGAGAGGCGAAAACTTTCAATGGAATTTGCGTCTAAATCAGAAATTGGCCAAAAACCTAATTCTATCAATTTCCTATGAAGGGCGCAAAGCTGGAGACTTAGACATCGTACATTTAGCAGACGTTCAGTTAAAAGCATCTTTTTAGACTAAAAAGCCACTGATTTTCGACTAATAGTCTGCTATTATATAATTAAAACTCTAATTATCGATTATCTTTAGGACATCATTAAACAGAAAAAAAATGAAAAGATATTACATTGTATACATTATGCTGATTAGTTTTCAGTTCAGTCTTTTTAGCCAATCGGTAAATCTTTGGAAACAACTTCCAGAATCTAACATTCCGATTGAAAAGAATAAGGAATACTTTGCACCTCCAACTAATGCTAAATATTTCAACCTTGATATTGACCAATTGAAATATGTGCTAAAAAAAGCACCAATGGAGTATGGTCCTCGAAATGAAAAACCTCTAAGAATAAGCTTTCCAATGCCAGATGGTTCCATTCAAGAATTTGATGTAAAAGAATCACCGGTTTTTGCTCCTGCCCTTGCCGCTAAATATCCAAATATCAAATCATTCAAAGGTGTTGGCGTTGACAATCGTTTGTTAAGCATCAGGTTCGATTATTCTTTAAATGGTTTTCATGGTGCTATTCATACTTTGGAAGGACAGGTTTACATCGACCCTTATAGTATAGATGATGCGAATTATTACTCCGTTTATAATACCAATGAAGTAAAAAGGAAAATTGGAAGCAAAATGCCTGAATTAGCCTGTGGCTATAATGGCGCTGATTTCATAAAAGAAGAAAGCTATGAGAAAAACAAAAAGGAAGCCTTAAATGCCCACTTTAGAAGGATGGAGCCTGTGCAAATGAGAACTTACAGATTGGCATTGGCTTGTACTGGAGAGTATGGTAGCACACGTGGCGGTACCACAGAATCAGTGAACGCCACTTACAATACAGCAATCAACAGATTGAACCAGATCTATGAATTAGAAAATAGTTTGAGAATGCAGATCATTGACGACAATGATAATTTGGTATATCTAGATCCTGCAACTGATCCATACATACTTTCAAATCAAGGACGAGAATTATTAAATCAAAATCAAAATGCATTTCTACTTTCAGGAATATTACCTGGCATGTACGATGTTGGTCATGTTTTCACAAATGGTTGCACAGATGTTGGTGGAGTTGCAGGTGGTAACGTTTGTACCAATGCTAAAATGAGAGGCGTTACTTGTCACTTCACTAATAATATTGAGAGTATCGTCACACAGATAATGGCGCACGAGATAGGTCATCAGTTTACTTGTGGCCATAGTTGGAATAACTGCCCAGGTTCAGAACAACAAAGATCTGGAGAAAATGCTTACGAACCTGGTTCAGGTTCTACCATCATGTCTTATGCTGGTAGCTGTGGGTCAGAAAATAACATTGAGGGTAGAGGAGATGTTTACTACAATATAGGTTCTTTAGAAGATTTTCATTTTTGGAGTAGAGTTGGTGGTGGAGATTGTGGTATGGTGACTCCAACAGATAATCTAGAACCAATTCTAAGCTTACCTTATTCTAATGGATTTTATATACCAAAAAATACTCCATTCGAATTGACAGCAAATGCAACTGATACAGAGGGAGATGTCCTAACATATTGTTGGGAACAACACAATATAGGACCAACCGTGAATGCTGGTGTGGATAGTCTTAACTCTCCTCTCTTTAGATCTTTCCCGCCAATTTCTGTTCCTACTAGAGTTTTTCCACGTATGAGCGTTATTAGAAACAATCAAAGTGATTTTAGGGAGACTTTACCTTCAAGCACTAGAAAAATGGATTTCACTTGTGTTGTGAGAGATAATTATTTTGATGGTGGCGGTGTTGTTTGGGAAGAAGTTTCATTCAATGCGACAGAAGAAGCTGGACCATTTAGAGTATTGACACCTAATAATGTAAACCACCCATTAGAGGTTGGTAAATATCAAGAAATTACTTGGGATGTTTCGAATACTGAACAGGCACCTGTCAATTGCAAATACGTAGACATTATCTTATCGGTAGATGGTGGTTTCAATTTTTTAGATACGATCATAGCAAGAACTATAAATGATGGCTCTGAGTTCGTGGTTATTCCAGATAAAGTTACAAATGAAGGTAGGTTAAAAATAAAAGCATCCGATAATATCTTTTTTGATCTCTCAAACAGTGACTTCCCTATCAATCCTCCATCAGCTCCAGGATTCACTTTAAGTGTTTCGCCACAAGAGATTGATGTGTGCTTACCAGACGTAGTTGAGGTGGAGATCACAAGTGGATCATTGCTAGACTTTTCTGAAGAAATAGAATTAAGTCTCATAGATGGTTTGCCTGCTAATGTATCCGCTGAATTCAGCTCAAATACTCTAGACCCTTCTGAAAATGCAAATCTAACCATTGACTTGAGTGGTTATGAATCAGAAGATGTTATCACATTAACTTTGCAGGCAGTTGCAATGGGTACAGATACTACTTTAAGAACAATTATCTTAAACCCGATATCAAACGACTTTTCAGATTTAGCATTATTTGAACCTATCGACGGTTCTTCTGGAGTAGGTTCAAACCCAGATTTTTCATGGTCTTTGAGCGAAGATGCCACTTCTTATATATTTGAGTTAGCTACTAATCCTTCTTTCAGTTCTGAATTTGTCGTTCAAACTGCAACTGGCGTTACAAATCCTCAAATTGAACTTGTTCAACTTTTAGATGTAAGTACGCTATATTATTGGAGGATCATTCCAGAAAACGAATGTGGTATTGGACAATCTTCACCGATATATGCTTTTCATACCGAGACCTTAAGCTGTCAAAGTAATCTAAGTGAAGATACTCCAATTACAATATCTCAATCAGCAACTGCTGATCTTGTTTCTAAGATCAACATTTTTGAAGACGGTACCATCAGCGATGTGAACATCAGGGATCTATCTGGAATTCACGATTACTTTTCTGATATGGAACTTATACTTCGATCTCCTGATAGCACAACCGTTACTTTGATCAAGAATGATTGCCTTGGAGCTAGCTTTATCTTTGATATGGATTTAGATCAAGATGCTTTGTCAGAAATAACTTGTCCACCAAGTGGTGTATTCAGACCTTTTGAAAGTTTGGATGCTTTTATTGGTAAAAGTACAGAAGGAATTTGGGAGCTACTCATAAAAGACAACAACCCTGGAGGTGGTGGAAAAATCAATGGTTGGACCCTTGAGTTTTGTGCAAATGTAAATTTAAGTAATCCTCAATTGCTGACAAATGAAGTAATGCCTGTTAATCAAGGAGATTTCAATTATGTCAATTCTAACTATCTTTTTGTTGAGGACAATATTAACTTAGATTATGAATTGGTTTATACTTTAGTCAGCATTCCTAGTAATGGTGTTTTAAAGTTAGATGATGGTGAAGATCTAAAAGTTGGAGATCAATTCCACCAAGCTCATGTCACTTACAATCACATCAAATACTATCATGACGGATCTGCTGCTGAAGAAGATCGCTTTTTATTTACAATCAATGATGGAGAAGGTGGATGGTCAGGTACACATCAGTTCAATATTGAAGTAGTAGATACACCTGTCGCTAATAAATCAGTTTTGTTAGAGAACTTATTTGAGATCTTTCCAAATCCGACCAACGATTGGCTTAATGTAAACTTGTCAACAAATCTAGATGAAGACGCTACATTAGAAGTCTTTGACTTAAATGGTAGATTATTAAGTTCCTTTATAATGAATAAAAACGATAGGGATTTTAGAATTGATGTAGCTACTTTACCTGCTTCAGTTTATTTCTTGAAAGTTTCTACAGCACAACAAATAGGTACGAAGAAATTTACAATTGCTAAATAGATAATTTCTACAAATAGATAAATTAAAAAGGCCAGCTTGTCATTCAAGCAGGCCTTTTTTTAGTTTAAGTCAAATTTTCTCTCTTGTATAAAAACATAATTGTCTGCACAAAACCTCTGACAAACAAAAAGACAAAAAGCATCAACCATATACCATGATTTCCATAAGTTTCTCTTGCATAAGATGATAATCCCAAAAAACAAACAAAAGCAACAAACATAGAAAGGAGCATAGAACGAGAAGCAGTCAACCCAACAAAAACACCATCCCATAAGTAACTTGCTGTTGCAACAATTGGCAAGATAGCGAGCCAAATAAAATAAGGTTTTACAATTCTTAAAAGGTTAGAGTCATCTGTGAATAATCTAAATATGAAAGCCCCTCCAAATCCATATAGGGCTGCAAAAAATAACGCAAGGACAAATCCCCATCCAAAGCACAATTTTACAGCTTTGATCAGATCATTAGATGCTGACCTCCCCTTATACTTTCCAACAATACTTTCCGCTGCAAAAGCAAACCCATCTACACCGTAAGACATCCAATTTAAAAATTGGAGTAGTATAATATTTACAGCTAAAATGTCTTTTCCAAAATCTGCAGAGTATTCATGAATCAACCAAAAAACTATTGTCAAAAACAAAGTCCTGATAAAGATGTCTACATTCAATTTCATGAAGTTTTTCATTTCATTGAATTTGAAAATTAATTTTGTAAATACTTTTCGCAGATATCCCTGATATTTATACAAGATCATTATGCTAGCAGCTAAAACACCCACATATTGCGCAATAACGGTTGCCCAGGCAAGGCCTGCTACTCCAAGATCAAAAGAAAAAACAAATACAAAATTCAAGATAATGTTGATCATGATCGTGGTAAGTGTCAATATAAGTGGTAAAAAAGCATTTTGTAATCCAAAAAACCATCCCATCAATACATAAAGACTTAGTGTTGCTGGAGCTGCCCAAATTCTGATGTTAAAATAAGTTTCTACTAGAATTGATTCACTAGCTCCAATATCCATTCTAAACAGAGCAAAAGATAAAATTGGACGTTGAAAAACTATGAGAACTGAGGCGAACAACAAAGCTAATAGTAAGCCCCTTCCCAATTGGGTACTAATCTGTTTCGCGTCCTCCTTTCCAAAAGATTGGGCTGTCAAACCCGTCGTACTCATTCTTAGAAAACCAAAATTCCAATAAATGAAATTAAAAACCATAGAACCTACACCTATAGCAGCAATATGAACCGCTGAAAAGCGTCCCATGATGATCGTATCTATGGAACTTTGGATCGGAATCGCTAAATTGCTAAGTACATTTGGTATTGCTAATTTGAATATTTCCTTATTCATGCGCGCAAATATCTTTGATTAGAAGGTCGTTACAATTGAATTGATTTAGCATAAAGGCGAGTTAATTTAACTTTTTTGGTAAGTTTACCATTATTTTCGTGTTTATTAAAGATTTACTCTAAACATCAAAAAATTGGTCCAAAAACTTAAAAATTTTGGAAGAGAAATACTGTTGTTCTTAACATCTAAGGTATTTCTTCAGAATTTTGTATTAATGCTCGGACTTGTGAGCATTTGCATCTTCTTTACTTTCAATTGGATGAAAGTATATACCAAACATGGAAAATCCTATGAAGTAGATGAGTTTATTGGAATGCAAATGCCTGAAGCTCTAGAAGCAGCAAAAAAACACGAATTTAATCTAGTCATCCTCGATTCAACTTATATTTTCAACAAAAAACCTGGATTGATCTTACAGCAAAATCCAGTTTCTGGTTCTAAAGTAAAAGAAAATAGAACCATCTATGTCTCTGTAACCAAAGCAATTCCTGATGAAGTCGAATTGCCAGACCTAGTTGGAAATTATGATGCTAGAAATTATGATAGAAAACTTCAAAGAAAAGGTCTGAAAAGTCAAGTAGCAGAGGAAATTTTTGATGAAATGTTAGCACCTAATACTATTCTCTTTATAAGATATAAAGGAAAAAAATACACAGATGATGATATAACTAAAGGAATTAAAATTCCTGAAGGAGAAACAGTAGATCTTATAGTAACCAAGCGTTCCTCGGATGTTGTTGATATTCCAGATCTTAAATGTATGCATTACTCCGAAGCCAAGTTTTTATTGAGCGCATATAATCTTGCAATTGGTTCAGTAGTAAATGACGCTACTGTAAAAGATGAGAAACAAGCCTTTGTATGGAAACAGCAACCTGGTTTTTATAGTGGTAAAATGATAAAAAAAGGAGCGCCAATAAATTTGTTTTTAACACAATTTAAACCAGACAATTGCAATTGATATATCCTTTCTAATGAGCAACTTATACAAGATCCTTTCGTTTCTTATCTGTAAAGCATTTTCGGCTATTTATCACGAATAATGCATAGTACTATTATTTGCAAAAATCTTCTAATGCGCATTTTTTATACCATTCTTATCCTTTGCTGTTTGTTTAGTGCAAACGCTCAAATAATTGAAATTCCTTCTGAAAGCAATTATTTGATCATAAATGAATACAACAAAAAACGAAAAGCAAAATTAAGCAAAGAAGAACAATTTCAAAAGCGTTACAACATTCAAAAAGAAAGTGTTAGAGCGCTTATCGAGCAAGATCTCTTAGTCGTCTTTTCTGGAGAATCAAACATTGTTTGCCCTGAATTAGAACCTGAAGATTCCATAAGTTTCGTCAATTGTTCAAACTTAAACTTTGGAACTGCCACCTTAGAAGATGATTGTTTAACTTTTACGGCAGATTCAGGTATCGATCTTGGGATGGATACCGTATGTGTACAGATCTGCGATCCGATGATGGTTTGCGATACCTTGCAATATCCTGTTTTAATAAAAAGACAAAATGGGATTCAACTGGAAGATCAAATTGTACTGGATGCCGAAGCTGATATTATCTTATGTGCCGATACCACTTTATTTGAGGGGAATTTTCAATCTGGACAGATCATTGGTTGCGATATTGATGATTTTGGGACCACTGTTAGCGTAGCGAGCAATTGCTTACAATATTTTGCAGGTACATATTCAGAACTCGATACGGTTTGTTTTTTGATCTGTGATCAATTCTCCATCTGTGATACTTTTGTTTATCCTTTTCTTATTGCTCAGGATACCATCGGATTACCATTTTTTGATGATTTCTTTTATGAGGGCCCCTACCCTGACTCCGACCTTTGGATCACTAATGATGTATTTGTAAATAATACTTTAGGTATCAACCCACCTTCAATTGGCATGGCTACCTTTGATGGATTAAGTGCTGGAGGAACACCTTACGGCAATACAGAATTCAGAGATTTCTTAGTCAGTACTTACTTGGATCTTTCTACTTTTAACGCAGACAGCGATGTGTACTTGAGTTTCTTCATCCAACCAAAAGGTTGCGGAGATAAACCGGAAGAAGATGATCTATTTATTCTAGAATTTAAAGACGCCCAAGGAGTTTGGGATACAATAGCCAACTTTGCCAATGAAACTATTTTTGGGATAAACAAACCAACAAACTTTGATCATCAAGCCATCAAGATCGAACAAGACAAATACTTTCACGGAGGCTTCCAATTTAGATTTAAAAACATAGGCACTGGAGGAGGTGTGAGTGATCTATGGCATTTGGATTATGTAAAATTAAATTCAAATGAATCACCAGATCCAACTAGCCCTGACATAGCTTTTGTCAATCAAGCTTCCTCAATATTAAAGAATTATAATTCCATGCCGTGGCATCAGTTTAAAGGTTTTGAAGCACAAGAACTTAATGGTCAAATGGATATTTCCTTATTTAATCACTTTGGCTTTATAGAAACTGCAGAACCAAGTTCAGTCTCAATCGTTGAGCAAACTACTGGTATCACTGTGCTGGCTGAATCAGAACTCCTAAAACTTATTGGAACCATTAATCAAAAAGATGTCCCTTCTGATATTTTGGTACAATACACAAATCCTTTTCCTTCCTTCTCTGGAAATATCAACAACGCTGCTTTCGACAATCAGTCAGAATTAATATTTCAAACCATATACAAGTTTGATCAAAATGAAGAAGGAAGTCTGACAGCAGGAAATAATCAAACAATAAGAAAAACTGTTTTCAAAAACTATTTTGCCTATGACGATGGTACTGCTGAGTCAAATTTGGCCGCTCAAGGTGCCAATACACAAGCTGCAATCAAGTATACGACCAACGTGGCAGACTCCTTAAGAGGCGTGCAGATTCACTTTCCACATGTATTTTCAGATGTGAGTTCTCAATCGTTCAATTTGAAAATTTGGATAGGCGATCTTGATTCGGATCCGGTATATCAGAGAAATCTGATAAGACCATTTTATGTCGACAATGTATTTGATACACTCCAAGGGTTCACTTCTTATAAATTTCAGGATTTTAATGGAAATGTAGAATCCGTTTTTATTCCACCTGGAGACTTCTATATTGGTTGGCAGCAATTAGATGATGAATTTGAAAGTGCTATTCCTATCGGATTAGACTTAAATTCTCCGCTCAATGAGCAAAAGATCTTTCAAAATATAGGAGGAGGATGGACCCCAGTTCAAGATAGATTTCAGGGCGCTTTGATGCTCAGACCAATAGTTGGAACCGAGCCGGCTATCGAAACACAAGTAATAGAATTAGAGCCTTCATTTGAAGAGGTATTTCATTTATATCCTAACCCAACTTCTGGAGATATTGAGATGATCCTAAAAGATAGAGACATCAATAATTATACCTTAAGAATATATAGCATTGAAGGGATACTTAAGATGATAAATAATACGGCACAAAAAATAACAACCTTAGATCTAGAAATTGGTTATTATATTGTGAGTCTATCTGCAAAAGATGGATCTGAAACATTAATTAAAAAACTAATCATCAGTAAATAATGGATATAACTGTACATGAGCTTAAGCAAAAACTAGATGCAAAAGAGGATTTTGTATTCATAGATGTGAGAGAAAATCACGAATATGAAGAATTCAATCTTGGAGCTAAATTGATTCCTTTAGGTGATATTATGGACGCCATATCTGACCTTGAAGCACACAAAGAATCAGAAATAGTCATTCATTGCCGTTCAGGGCAGCGATCAGGAATGGCCCAGCATATTCTTACTGAAGCTGGCTTCAAAAATGTACGTAATTTAACTGGTGGTGTCTTAGAGTGGAAGGAAGCTTTCTCGAGCTAATCTCTTATTCATCAAATTTGCTTTTGACCTTATGAACATAAGCATCGACACCCTTACGCTCTAATTCTTTTTCCTTAGTTCTAGCAGTTGATTCAGATTTGTATTTTCCTGCAATCACAGTGAAATATTGAGAGAAATCAAACACCACTTTAGAAGCATTATTGTATCCCATCTTTTTTAACTTTTCCACATAGCTATTTGCATTCAACTCATTTGAAAAGCTACCGGTTACCAATAGATAGTCTCCAATTTTAGCTCCTATGCCCAAACTTGCGGTGTCCCGATTGTTTGGTCCTTTAGACTTTGTATCTGTTTCAGTATTTGATGGTATAACTTTCTCTGTCTTCTTTTTAATTTTATCTGCTGCGGCTTTCATAGTAGATGAAACGGCCTCTGTCTTGTTTTTGACAGCCTCTTTTGTATCCTTCAAAGCATCCTTTGCTGCTTTTTCCATAGCTTCCTTTTTATCCCTCAAAATGTCTTCTTCTTCAGGATAATCTTTTTCATTCTCAGCAATCATATATCCATCATCTCCCGCATCCTCATCTGCTTGAAATAGAGGTTTTTCATCAGTTTTATCCTTTAATCCAAGATTCTGCGTTCGTTTTTGAGTCTCCGTACCAGAACAAGATTTCATCACCGTTGAGCTCCATACCCAAGCAATAGAGACAATAATTAAAAACCAGATTACTTTTCTTAACATGAGAATTTATGATTTAATCTATGTTATTTTGAATAAATAACACACAAATATAAATAAATGTTAATATATATTAGAGGAAGGAATCTAATTGTAAAAATAGGTATTAAAACCGGTTTTTCCACATCATGCTTTCTACCGGCTTCTCAGTTTTACTAGTATACTTTGCAGAGCTTTTCTTATTGTAGTAGTTCTTAACATCTCCCTCTACAGCAAAATAGATCAATTGTCCAATAGGCATGCCTGCATAGATCTTAACAGGTTGAACGCATGAAATCTCTAAAGTCCAGTAATTACAGAAACCAACATCCCCTTTTCCGGCAGTGGCATGGATATCGATACCTAATCTACCAACAGATGATTTTCCCTCTAAGAATGGGACAGCCGTGTGTGTTTCGGTATACTCCTGCGTTGATCCTAGATATAATGTACCTGGTTGGATCACAAAACCATCCTCAGGTATAGTAAAATTTTGGATCCTATTATGCCGTTTAGCATCAAGAACCCTATCATTATATACAGCCAAATTTTGACTTAAGTGGACGTCGTAAGAATTTGTCCCCAGACATTCTGGTCGAAAAGGGTTGATGACGATGTCACCTTGGTCAATTGCTTTTTGAATTGTTATATCACTAAAAATCATAGTATTGCGCTTTTCTCGTGCCTTCTTAATCTATTATTTGGACATCCCAGACTTTTATCGTCCGATCATCGCTGCAAGATATAAGTCTATCTTTAGAAAGCCATAATAAATCATTAACGGAATTGACATGTCCCTTATCTCTAATAGCTTCTAGTACTTTTAAAAGCCTAAATTCCTTACTATCCCATATTTTGATCGTCTTATCTCTACTTGCTGTTGCAAACAATCTCTGATCCGGAGAATACCGTATTGCATTTATTGTAAACAGATGTGCTGGTATGGACTTTATAAGTGCTATTTCTGCTCCCCAACTCCAGATTTTTAACTCTGCATCTCGGCCACCACTCAAAAGTATTCTCTCTTCATCGTTTAAAGCAAGAGCAAATATAGAGTTTAGATGCGCCTGTTTTACTGTATCTTGAATGGTGAAGCCATCTTTTTTAATAAAATAAATATTCTTATCACTTGAACCTATAATAAGGAAACCTCTATTTTTTGCTTCTGCAAAACCTCTTATTCGATTAAAACTTAACTGAATACTTTCTTTTTTGGCCAACGTTAAGGCATCCCACTTAGTGAGCAATCCATCCCCTGCTAATGTTAAGAGCTCTTTTTCAAGCCTATAAATACCGAATATCCCTTTTTTATGGTAAGAAATTTTTCGAGGTTCATTGTTTTCATCTAGTTTGACAATATGCAGGTCTCCAAGAATATCGCCAACCGCCAAGATATTATCTTGCTTATTATAATTCAGTGAAAAATTACTAGATGCTGTTTTTGCCAGCAACTTTCCGTTCTCTTTGTCCTTTAAGCTCCATTGCGCTACCCAACCATCTCCTCCCGCAGATAAAAATTCATCTTTTTTTTGGAAGCGAGATAAGGCATAAACTGCGGCATTATGCCCTTTTAAGGTGGTAGCGCAAGTAACTTTCACTTTAGAAATTGGTGAATTATCATTCATTATTTGTAAAATTATATTTTTTGTGCTCAATCTTGTATAATTTTAGCATTCTATCGTTATGCCATTGATATTTCATAAATACATTAAGCCTGAAGGCGAACTCGGAATCTGGAAAATACAGGAAGATGCTTCTTTTTTTGCTGACAAGCTTGACCTATCGGAAAAAGAAACAAGCCACATAAATACCATCAAGGGAAATTTGAAGATCGAGTGGTTGGCTTCAAGGTATCTCCTACACAAGATGTCAGGTCGAGAAAGAAGAGGTCGACTAGTGAAAGACGAATACGGAAAACCTACGCTGGAACATAGTGAGTATCATATATCCCTTAGTCATTCCAATCAACTTGCTGCGGTAGCGGCAGGACCTGAGATCGTTGGTGTTGACATACAAAAGATCGTCGAAAAAATGGAACGAATAGCACCCAAGTTCATGAATGAAAATGAATTTGCTTCGCTAGGGAAAAGCCCTCTTTTGCAAATGCATGTTTATTGGGGTGCCAAAGAATGTCTTTATAAATCTTACGGCAAAAAAAGACTAGATTTTAAAAAACACATTATTATCGATTCCTTTGAGATGCAAAGGGAATATGGCATAATTTCGGGAAGAGTCGTCAAAGGAGACTTTGATCAAACTTATGAAATCGTGTATCAAAAAATAGATGATTATTTACTTGTATATAGCATAGAAAAATAACCAATGAAAAATTTATTTATTTTACTCTTTGCCTTTGTATTATTTGCTTGCAATACCGACAAGTCGAATAACAATCGCTCTGGTAATGTCACTGGTTTAGATTTTAATGAAAATCTCCCACCTGATTTTTTAAAATTTCACATGAGGTTTCATCAAGATAGTATTTATCAAATAGAGCATATTGCTTTTCCCCTTCCGGGAATTCCCAACATGGCTTATGACTTGCCGCAAGATAGCATTGACAGCTTTCATTGGACCTCAGAAGAATGGATCATGCACAAACCATATAATTACTCTGAAGACTTTTCACGAAAATACATTACCTACAGTCCAAATTTGATTGGTGAATTGATCTTTGAAAAACAAAGTGGATTTGGCATTGAAAGAAGATTTTCAAAAACAAAGAGTGGTTGGAAACTCATCTATTATGTTGGTATGAACGAAGTTCAATAATACCTTTTACCTATTAAAAAATTCTGAACGTAGTCTTTTACTCCTTCTTCTAAGGAGTAAAAAGATTCCTTATAGCCTGCTCTTTTCAGTTTGCTCATATCAGCTTCTGTAAAGTATTGGTATTTATCTCTAATATCCATCGGTGTATCAATGAAAGATATATCTACCTCCTTTCCCATAGCTTTAAAAGTATTTGAAGCAAGATCATAAAATGTTCTTGCTTTGCCTGTCCCTACATTGTATAAACCAGATTCAGGTTGCTTTTGAAAAAGCCAATGGCAGATATTTACCACGTCTTTAACATATATGAAGTCTCTTAATTGTTCTCCATCCTTAAATTTAGGATTGTGAGACCGAAATAATTTCATCGCTCCGGTTTGTTTGATTTGTTTGTGGGTATGATAAATCACAGAAGCCATTCTCCCCTTATGGTATTCATTTGGTCCATAGACATTGAAAAATTTTAGTCCTGCCCAAAATGGTGGCGCTTTCTCCTCCTTCAGTGCCCACTTGTCAAAATCATTCTTCGAATCACCATAAGGATTTAAAGGCTTAAGTTTTTCAACAACTTTATGATCATCTTTAAAATCATTTTCGCCTAATCCGTAAGTAGCAGCGCTTGATGCATAGATCAAAGGAATCTTTCGTTCTGTGCAAATTTTCCATATTTTTTTTGAATACTCGACATTAAGGTGATCAAATATTTTAGTGTCCATTTCAGCAGTATCCGTCCTAGCACCAATGTGAAAAACACAGTCTACTTTTTGGCCGGAAGTTTGAAACCAATTAAGAAAAAGATCTCGATGAATCCATTCACGAACATTTTTCTCTTCTAAGTTTGGATCTTTTTTATCCTTATAAAAATCATCGACTGCCATGATGTGATTGAAGCCTTCAGCATTCAACTTGCTGATCAGACAAGAACCAATAAATCCTAAAGCGCCCGTTACTACGATCATTATTCGGACTGTCTTGAAGGTTGTGAAATTTCATCCTCTTCCATCTGATAAGCTTCCAATGGTGGACAAGTACAGATTAGATTTCTATCTCCAAGCGCATTATTGACCCTAGCAATAGCTGGCCAAAATTTAAATCCAGTCTGTAAATAAGGCAATGGATAGGCAGCTTTTTGTCTCGAATATGGAAAAGACCAATTGTCTGTAGTAATTCTTTTTAAGGTATGAGGAGCATTGTGCAGTACATTGTTTTCCACATCAAATGCTCCATTTATGATCTCATCAATCTCTTTCCTTATAGCGATCATTGCCTCACAAAATCTATCCAACTCGTCCTTTGATTCACTTTCAGTAGGCTCGATCATTATTGTCCCAGCAACAGGAAATGATAACGTAGGAGCGTGAAAACCATAATCTATCAAGCGCTTTGCAACATCCTCTGCAGAAACTGCTTCTTTGAACGGTCTAAGATCCAAGATCAATTCGTGCGCTGAAAATCCTTCTTCCCCAGTGTATAAAACATCGTAACTGCCTTCTAGTTTTTTACGAATATAGTTGGCATTCAATATGGCAACCTCAGTAGATTTTTTCAGTCCCCTCTTTCCCAACAAACAGATGTATGCGTAGGATATTAGAAGGATACTAGATGATCCCCAAGGACTGGAAGAAACTGCTTTAATTCCTTGTGCTCCTCCGGTTTTAGCATGGACATGCTTTGGCAAAAATGGTGCAAGGCTATTATTCACACAGATTGGGCCCATGCCTGGACCTCCTCCACCATGTGGAATAGCAAACGTTTTATGCAAGTTTAAATGACAAACGTCTGCTCCTATCAATGCAGGATTTGTTAGTCCAACTTGAGCATTCATATTCGCTCCATCCATATAAACTTTTCCACCATTTCGATGTATTATTTCGCAAATGTCTTTTATCCCAACTTCAAATACACCATGGGTAGATGGATAAGTCACCATCAACGCCGCTAAAGTATCTTTATATTTATCAGCTTTTTCTTTCAGATCACTAATATCAATATTCCCTCTTTCATCGCAGGCTGTCACAACTACCTTCATACCGGCCATTACTGCTGAGGCAGGATTGGTCCCATGTGCAGAAGACGGGATCAAAACCACATTCCTTTCTTTGTCGCCATTGGCTAAATGATATGCACGGATAGTTAAAAGTCCAGCATATTCGCCTTGTGCCCCAGAATTAGGCTGAAGCGAACAAGCGTCAAAACCCGTTACCTCACAAAGGTATTTTTCTAACTCTTCAAAAATCTGCGCATAACCTTCAGCTTGATCTTGAGGAACAAAAGGATGTAAATTTGCAAAAGATGGCCAACTTACCGGAATAAGTTGTGTTGCCGCATTAAGCTTCATTGTACAAGAACCCAATGGAATCATCGAATGTACTAATGATAGGTCTTTATTTTCCAAGCTCTTTATATATCGCATCATCTTCGTTTCCGTCTGATGCGAGCTAAAAATTGGATGCTCCAAATAAGTGGTTGTTCTTTGAAGCGATTCGCTTATAACTGAGACATTTACTTCCTGAAAATGACTAAAAGTTTTTTGATGTCCTGAAAATATCTCACAGATCTTAGACAGATCTTCCAGTTTCACAGTTTCATCAATGCTTATTCTAAGGTCATTATTTTCATAATAAAAATTGACACCATAAAAAAGTGCTCTTGATCGGATCACCTCGATGGTCTCCTTATCAAGTTCATAATTTAGTGTATCAAAAAACTGCGTATTTGAGTTTTCAAAACCAGCCTCTTTCAAAGCTTTTTCTAATAAAATTGTTTTTAAGTGAATATTATTTGCAATGTTTTGAATACCTTTTGGACCATGATATACGGCATACATACCAGCCATGATCGCTAGCAAAGCTTGAGCAGTACAAATGTTTGAAGTCGCCTTTTCTCTTCTTATGTGTTGCTCTCTTGTTTGAAGCGCCATTCTCAAAGCTTTGTCATCATCAGCATCTACAGAAAGACCAATTATTCTTCCAGGAATTTGTCTTTTAAAACTTTCTTTACAAGCGAAAAATGCAGCATGAGGACCACCATAGCCCATAGGAACACCAAATCTTTGCGTATTTCCTACTACAGCATCAGCTCCCCACTCTCCCGGCGCTTTTAAAAGTGCCAAGCTCATAAGGTCCGCTGCAACAGTTATATAAGCTCCATGATCTTTCACTTTTGTTGCAAAAGCTTGATAATCTTCAATAGATCCTTTTGAATTTGGATATTGAATACAAACACCAAATGTTTTTTCATTGCAAGTATAGGTTTTCCAATCTCCTTTGATAACCTTTATGTTTAAAGGCTCTGCTCGAGCTACAATGACTTCCATATTTTGAGCAAATACAGAGCTGTCTACAAAGAATTCGTTTTGGATATCAGCACCTTTGTTACGCTTATTCTTCAAGCTATAAAACATAGCCATTGCTTCAGCAGCAGCTGTACCCTCATCCAAGAGAGAACCGTTTGCAATCGGCAAACCGGTCAAATCGGAAACCATTGTTTGGAAGTTGAGCAGCGCTTCTAACCTTCCTTGAGCAATCTCTGCTTGATAAGGAGTATACTGGGTATACCATCCTGGATTCTGAAATATATTTCTTAGAATAACTGAGGGGGTAATCGTCCCATAATAACCTTGGCCTATATATGATTTATAGTCTTTGTTTTTATCGGCCACTTCCTTCAATTTATTCAAAAAATCATACTCTGTCAAAGCATCAGGAATATCAAGGTCTTTGTCCAGGATTATATTTTGTGGTATGGTTGATTTAACTAATGTATCGATAGAATCTATGCCAATAGTTGAAAGCATTTCCTGTATTTCTACCGAATTAGGTCCCAAGTGTCGATCTTCAAAAAGATCTTTAGTAATTGTCTTGCTCATAGTAAAATTGATTGGTACAAATGTAAGCGTTTTGGTGTTCATTATGAACAGAACTACACTAGTCTTGTTGAAGAAATCTAACTTTTTTTATAAATATCCTTTCGCCTGCAATTTGAACAATTCTGCATATTGACCATTTAAAGCCAATAATTCCTCATGACTGCCCATTTCTTTGAGACTTCCATTTTCAAGAAACAGAATACGGTCAGCCATTCTAACTGTTGAAAATCTGTGAGAGATCAAAACAGCTGATTTCCCATCTATTAATTCAGAAAACCTCTGAAATACTTCATGTTCTGCTCTAGCATCTAAAGATGCAGTAGGTTCATCAAGAATCAACAGCTGCGCATCACGCATGTAGGCTCTAGCTAAGGCGATTTTTTGCCATTGGCCGCCACTCAGCTCTACTCCTTTTGCAAATCGCTTACCTAGCATTTGATCATACATCTCAGGCAATTCTGATACAACAGTATCAGCTAAAGATTTTTTCGCAGCTTCTTTTATTATTGGAAGCTCTTCTAATCTAGTTATACCACCGATTGCGATGTTTTCTGAAGCTTTCATCATGAAGCGTACATAGTCTTGAAATATAATTCCAATGTTATTTCTAAGTTCACCCAAACTGTACTCTTTCAAATCAACACCATCCAACAATATTCTGCCGGAACTAGGCTCATACAATCTTGCGAGTAGTTTTACCAAGGTTGTTTTGCCAGCACCATTCTCTCCTACCAAAGCCATCTTCTCGCCAACATTCAAGGTAAAGCTTAAATCCTTTATGGCATATTTTTCTGAACCAGGATATTTAAAAGATACATTTTCAAACTGGAATCCTTTCTCGATTTTCTTTGGAAAAGCTGTATGATCTACTTTAGAAACGATCGTTGGTTGCAATTTTAAAAAGTCGTAGTAGTCTTTTAGATATAGGGATTCTTCCGTAATGCGGGAAAACCTAGTCATAATGGTTTGCAACATATTTCTCATCCTGTTAAAGGCTCCTGCTAAAAAGGTCAATGTACCTACCGTTATGATACTTTGTACCGTTTGTATAAGAATGAAAACATAGGCTCCATAATAAGCTAAGGTGCCAATTGCCGAAAGCAATGATCCCCATAATGCTCTTTTTGTTGCGATTTTTTTATTTGCTTTATAATATTTATTGGCAATGAATTTGAATCTAGATACTATGAAATCAGCCAAGTTGAATATCTTGATTTCTTTTGCTGTTTCATCGCTTGCTCCAATATATCTTAGATAATCCAACTCTCTTCTCTCAGGTGTCCAACTCCTGGTCAAAGAATAACTTCGTTGGTTAAAATGTGTCTCTCCTAAAAACGATGGTATGACTGCTAGAATTAAGATTAAAATCAACCAATAATTAAAATATACCAATCCAATTCCTAGACTCACAACAGTCAAAATATCTTGCATTTGACTTAAAATGGAAGAAAGTAAGATCGTTCGACCCGTTGTTTGTTTTCTAGCTAAAGCTAATTTATCGTAAAAGTCTGCATCTTCAAATTGATATAAATCCAATTGTGCTGCATGTCTCATGAGATCTTCAGAAGACTTGTTCGAAAACAAATCCCCTAACAAAGAATCTATCAATGTTATCGCCCTATTCATTATTTCGGAGAGAATGGCTAGCGCCAATTCTATCGCTACCCAAAACCACAGGTTGCTCAAATCATCTGAATTTTTTTCTATCAGAAACAATACCTCGTCAATGATTTCTTTGCCCACAGCAAGCACTATCAGTGGTAGCACAGATTTTAAAAGTCTCAACAGTACATTTAGTGCTGTTAGGGTTTTTGAAGTATTCCAAACCATTTTAAAGAAAGGAAATAAATTCTTTAAGGCTTTAAATTGTTCAATGAAAGAAGATTTTTCTTTCTTTGTTGGCATCCATACTAATTTTAAACAAATCTACTATAATAGCTTAACAAATAAATGCCAGATTCGATCATAGATGAATTAAAAAATGTTTCTCTTTTACTGCAAAAAGAGAAAGAGGATGATTTTATCCAATTTAAGAATGCCATTGAATCGCTTTCTCTGGATGAAAGAAGAAAAAAGGGCTATACATGGTTTCCAGTACAAACCCTTAAAACAGGCTTTACTTATGGAGACAGAGCTTTTTTAACCATTCAATATAATAAAGAGTTAAAAGCAGGACATGCTTTCCGGTCAGGAAAATTAGTCAGGTTATATAGTGATGACCTGACTCAAGAAGTCAAAGAAAAACGAGGTGTAATTCATTATGTGAATAAAAACAAAATGAAAATAATTTTGTATAGTAAGGACCTCCCCGATTGGATTCATAACTCTGCCATTGGTGTAGATATTCTATTTGATGAATCTTCTTATAAAGAGATGGAGCATGCCATGGAGACTATGGTCAATACCTCTAATACGCGGTTAGCAGACTTAAGGGATGTAATGCTTGGTAAGGTAGAACCAAAATTTGATCATGATCATAAAGAAATAAATCTACCTCAATTAAATGCAACGCAAAATGATGCCGTCAACAATGTTCTTTCTGCTCAAGATCTAAGCATAATACACGGTCCGCCTGGTACAGGCAAAACAACTACATTGGTTGCTGCCATCAAAGAACTCAGTAAAAAAGAAACAACTATCTTAGTTACTGCACCTTCTAACGCAGCAGTAGATCTATTGACTGCTAAACTTGCTGCAAAAGGTTTAGAGGTATTGAGGATTGGAAATATTTCGCGGATAGATGAAGAAATTATTATGCATACTTTAGATGCAAAATTATCAAGTCATCCAGAAAGTAAAAACATTAAAAAGGTAAAAATTGAAGTTGCAAACTTGCGGAAGCAAGCAGGAAAATTCAAACGTAATTTTGGTCACAAAGAAAGAGAAGAAAGAAAACACCTTTACCAACAATCAAAAGAACTTTCTAATTGGGTCAATCAACTTGAAGATAGATTAATTGAGCAACTTATTAATTCTGCTCAAGTTATTGCTACTACCTTAGTCGGATCCCAAAATAGAGTTATTCGTGATAAGCTTTATAAAACAGTTTTTATCGATGAAGCTACGCAAGGGCTCGAGCCAGCGTGTTGGATACCGATCATCAAAGCTGAGAAAGTGGTTTTAGCAGGTGATCCATTTCAACTACCTCCTACTGTGAAAAGTAATAAAGCTAGAATTGGGGGTTTAGGGATCACACTTTTAGAAAAATGCATAAACAGACATGAAAAGGTCAACCTCCTTGGGATTCAATATAGAATGAATAAGGTCATCATGGGGTTTTCTAATCTTTCTTTTTATGAAAACAAATTAAAGGCTGATCCGAGCAATGAATTTCATGCTCTAAACGAAGAGCAAACTGTCTTAGAATTTATTGATACAGCTGGTTGTAGCTTTGAAGAATATGTAGATCCGGAATACCATAGTAAATCTAATAAAGACGAGGTCAATATTCTATTGGAACATCTTTATCAATTGGATGAAAAGTTGGAAGATATTAGAAAGTTTAGTATAGGTATAATTTCACCGTACAAGCATCAAGTTATGCTAGCGAATGAAATCCTTTCCAAAGATGTAAAATTAGAAGGTATGGATATTTCCATCAACACGATCGATTCCTTCCAAGGACAAGAACGTGATATCATATACATATCCTTGGTCAGATCTAATGATAAAAACGAGATCGGTTTTTTAAAAGATTATCGAAGAATGAATGTAGCACTTACAAGGGCGAAGAAAAAGCTCGTAGTAATTGGAGATAGTGCAACTATTGGAGTAGATGATTTTTATAATTCCTTTTTAACTTATGTTGAAAAAGAAGGAGCTTATAGAACGGCTTGGGAATTTATGAGTTATGAATAGATTTCAGGTTGGAATTAAATGAAAAAAGCCAGCTAACAAATTAATGTCAACTGGCTTTAATATTTTAAGCTAGGCTCCTTTTAGTAAGACCAAAGATCTTGTTCAAAGTTGAATAACTCATTTTTAATTTTATCTGCTTCGAGAAGTAAATCCACACCGCTCAAGTAATCTTGAAGTCTTCGATCATAAACATTAGATTCTTTATAGATCGTAGAAGCGAAAAATCGCATTTCAAAAAGATCATCCCAAGTTAGGTTAGAGGCATCATTTCCGACATTGAAAACTTGGTGTCTAGCTAACAATTCTCTAATGTGAGGATAGTATAACCAGTACATTGGCTTCTCATATCTGAAATTTCCATTATCATCTTTTACATCGATGAGTGGAGCGATTCCTAATATTCTAACTTGCATTGTTGATGATTCCTCATCAAAAAACCAGATCTCTTTGACTCTATATCTTTTGACATCTTCAGGGTTCAAGTCATTTCTAACGACTTGAATTTGTTCTTCATATGTTTCTGGATCGAACGTAATGACAGTATCCACAGAAGCACCCATAGAAGCAACTTCATCTGGTTCCAATTTATAGGTGAATTTATCATCTTCAGTACTGTAGACGGTAATTTCACCATTGATAGCAGCATCCATTACAATCGTGAAGAAAGGCATTTCTGGATAAGTAAAAGGAAGGTTCATTTTTTCCCTAATATCTATTACTCTCCATATTCTTTTCTCCCAGAATATATCAGCTTCTCTAATTGGTTCGTATTCTAAAACTTCTCTTTCCTCGATAAGTCTTTTTTCTACAATACCGTCAAGAGGCTTATCCTCGTCATCAGGAACAGAGGATTCTGTACGAATGTCTTCTTCTGGATCTTGTGCGTTGATAGATCCTACGAAAAACATTAAAAAGGCACAAATACTCAATATTTTCAATGTGAACTTCATGATTAACACTTTTAAGTTATTTACCGATAACTATACCAAAACGATATAATGCCGGCTGTTTGTATTCAAAAATAACTATTTAATTCTAAAAACAATAGATGGAAGCTTTCTTCCTGCTGCATCACCTGGACATTTTGCCTTTAATTTGTCAAAATAGTAAGTATCTCCCGGCTTTGCTTGACCTACAAGTCTTTTACAGTCACTTCCATATCTAGCACCACTATTGATTTGAGAGACAGGATCCTGTCTCTTAGCAACTCTTGTCAATTCATATCCCATGATGTTACATTTTGCATCAAAGTCAAAATTTTCTAAAATTGCAGCAATACCTAATTGTGCTTTAAATTCTCCATTACCCATAGCACCTCCATTTTTATTTGGACCGGCACCTAGAGCAGGCGTTGGATCAGGAATTCTCTTTACTCTAAAGTCATAGCTTGTTGAAGGAAATCCTTCAGCTGAAACATTTATTTTTACTGGTCCAGGCTTTGAAGCAGTAACATTGTACTTACCTTTTGAACCATTGATGGAAACACCAGAACCATTCACTTTAATGGAGTTTGAAGATGAACCCGCAACTGTCACAGATACAGGGTTATCAACACCTATGTAGAATACGTTCATCTTATCAGCAGTTACTGTCGCTGAACGTACACCAACTTCATATTCAAATTCAGAGTTTCCAGACATTTTTTCACCAGAAAGTGGGTTTGTTACAGATGCTGTAAGTTTAAGGTTTTTCTTACCTGTGGAGCCAGCAGTCTCTGTGAAAGTACCTTTTCCTTCAGAGTTAAGTTTAATTCTTTGCCCATTGACACTAATGGAAGCAGTCTTGGCAAACTCACTAGAGAATGCACCGATAGCAACCTCAGCTTCAAACTTTTCTCCTTTAATGATGTACCCTTTTTTGGCGTTCATAATTGGGAAGAATTTGTTTAGCTTGATTTCTCTACCACCGACTAATTCTGCAAATTTATTTACAGCAGTTGCTTGAGTATTTCTTGCATCTGTTTGCAATTTTGTAAGTGCAGGTAAACAAGCAGCCAAAGGCATGAATTTAAACTTGTATTTAGACCATACAATTTTGTCGTCATCTCCAGGTTGTACTGTTCCTGGCTTGGCTTTCTTCTCAATGCTTTCGCGAGATTCTACAGCTAAGGGAATGGAATTAGTAAAACCAGTTATTCTTGCTTCTACTTCTTCTTTTTTCAATTTACCTTCTTTCATAACATCTTTATTACGGATGGTATTAGAGTAAATATCAATTAATTTTTGCTTTAAAGTTTCAACTTTTTCAGCTATTTCTGGACCATAAGGTCCTTCACCTTGATAGGTAGTACCGGAAGCTCCATACCCAACTGAGACACCTTCTACCATTAATTTGGTAGTTACATCCTTGTTTTTCTTACCAAGAGGCTTATTTGATAAATCCTCATTGATATAATCAAGTTCAGTAACCTGACCATCACCATTTCCAGAAGCATCAATTAATTTAGCTTGGATTTCGTCTATATATTCTACAAATGCATTTACTTCTTCATTGATTTCATCAATACCTTCATTTAAAGGCTTCTTCAATAAAGGTTTTTTGTCTAGGGTTGGCTGAATACCTTCTTTAGTAGCATCTACTCCTGTTTTGGTCAATGAATTTGAATTTTTCAAACTTTTATCAAGATCGAAAAAGGCATTCATTACCTCAGCAGATACGTTCAAAGCCAATAGCGCAGTTAACACCAAATACATAAGGTTGATCATTAACTGCCGCGGTTCCTTTGGAATTGACATATTATATAATTTTCAATTTTGTTTTAAAAAAATGGTTTAAGACTCGTGTCTAATGTTAGACATAGCCGAAAGTACGTTTCCGTAAACAGAATTTAAAGATCCAAGATTCTGATTAAGTGCAGAAAGTTGGTTTTTGTAATTCTGAGTATCTTCTAAAGACTCACTTATGTTTGCCATTGCTTCATTCATTCTAGAGTAGAAGTTACCCATTGTCTGAATTTGGTCTTTAGCTCCAGAGAAGTCAACTTCTTGAAGTGCCTTAAGTGAACTCATACTTGAAGACATTGATTGTAGTTCACTTAACATACCTCCCAATTGTTGCTCTACAACTTCACCATTTAGACCTGGTGTTGATTCTGGAAGATCCCCAGCAGTTAATGGTTGAATCTTAGAATTATACTTATCCAAACCTGGGTATAATTTGTTCCAATAGTAATCTGGTTCTGGTCCAATGATTCCTAAGAAAGCAAATATTCCTGCTTCAGTTAATAATCCGATTTTTAATAGTAAGTCAGCTTGAGGATGTGATAGAAGCTTTGCAAGTGCACCTACAAGTACTACTGCTGCTCCAAGTCCTATAACTAGATTTTTAAAGTATTTAAATCCTTTAGATTTGATAAAACTCATTTTCAAGTCAATTTTGAATGTTAGTTAATATATTGGAAATAAAAGAGTTACATTATTGTCTAATGTCACAATTGTATAACGTTGACAATTACAAAAGTAACAAAGCAAAACCAGAAAAATTGGAAATCAATTATGGAAAGAGTAATTGTGATTTTTGGTTTTGATTTGACAAAATTAAGATGGAAAATCTGATCAACAGATTTTCCATCTTAAGTTATTTTGATATTTTGTCTTTTTAGAAATCATTGAGTGAACGGCCTAAGAAAGTTAAGGCGCATCTAAAACCTACGTAAGATTTTGTAGTATCCTGAAATTCCCAGTGACGAGTTCCTGTTTGTAGAAAGTATCCTACATCTTTCCAAGAACCACCTCTGATAACTTTTCTTTTGCTAAATTCTGAGTCTTCCTCTTTAGCATTATATCTTAAGTCAGGGTTTAGATCGTGTAAGAAAGAATAAGCATTTTCGTGAAATGATGTTTCTGTCCATTCTGAAACATTACCTGCCATATTGTAAAGCCCGTAATCATTAGGGAAATATGCATCAGCTTGAACAGTATAAAGTCCACCATCCTCAGGATAATTTCCTCTTCCTGGTTTGAAGTTGGCTAACAAACAACCTTTTGCATTTCTTAAATAATATCCACCCCAAGGAAATGGTGCAGCATCGTGACCACCTCTTGCAGCGTATTCCCACTCGTGCTCTGTTGGCAGTCTAAAATCTTCTGAATTTACTCCATCGTTACGAATTGCTTGGTAAGAATTCCAAAGGTTAGTTCTCCAAAAACAAAATGCTTTAGACATTTCCCAATTAACACCAACAACTGGATAATCATCATAAGCAGGATGCCAGAAGTAATTTCTTGTCATTGGCTCATTATAAGAATAAGCAAAGTCTCTTATCCAACATAAAGTATCAGGATAGATTATTACTTCATCTTTATTTATATAAGAAGATCTATCAACACCTCCTTCTTTTTGAACTTTCTGCCAATTTGCATTATCTCTTGCAGCTTTTTTCCAATCATACCATTGGAAGGTAAAAAGTAGTTGACTAACGTTAACTTCTTTTTTTCCTGCAAATTTATCATCACCTTGGTAAAACATATCGTCTAATGTTTCATCAGACCAATCAATCTCATACTCCCAATCAATAAATTGATTGCCAGCTTCATCTTCATAAAAGTGATCAAGGTAGGTATGGGCTAATGAATCTTGAACATAATAAACAAACTGGCGGTATTCGTTATTTGTTATTTCTGTATCATCCATATAGAAACCTTGGATAGAAATCGATTTTTGTCTTTGCACATAAGTGTTACCAACGTCTTGATCCGAAGGACCTATATGTAAAGTTCCAGAAGGTACGTATACCATTCCATAAGGATTGATACCTTTCCAAGTTGGGCGATCAAGAACGCCGATCAACTGACCAGTATCGCTACTGCCTCCACAGGAAAAAATTATTCCTAGAAAGAGTAGTGCAGATAAGTAATTTAGAGATTTTTTCATTTAACACCCGAATTTTCCTTCAAAATTAGATAAAGAGTAGGTTAATAGAACGTAAATATAACTTTCTTTAGGAAACAAAACAAAATTTCCTAATCTATTTTTAGACATCTAGTTTCGGTTGATTGACCACCTTTTGAACGAGATTACTAAGGTAGTATTTTATAATTGCAAAATTTTAATTAATAACAACTTAAAAGTCACTTGTTTTGCATATATGATAAATTCTATATAACCTATAAAAATCTGGGATTATAAATAATATTTGGTAGTCTTCCTGCACCTATATTTTTATTCAAATCATAGGTAATTAACATTTCATGAGATCCAGATTGTACTGATTTTAGGTCAGATAACCCAAGATCGTATGAATAACTCAATGTGAAATTTTCTTTTAATTTAATTCCAGCTAAGATAGCTACCGCATCTTGTGTGTCTCCATTCAACCCCCTGTAACTACCTCCGAGTAGGTATTTATCTTCTATATGCACCACTAAGGTATAATCAATTTGCTGTTCTATCAGATCTGTTTTTAACAAAATAGATGGCATTAGTGACAGGGATGGATTAATACTATAGTCATAAACTACATTTGCAAAAAATTGTCTTCGGTCTGTAAATATTACATTCCTATCAATTGATTCTAGATCGTAAGTGTTTTCTAACAAATTGATTCCAGAAAGCCCCAATTTCAATCGGTCCACTTGTAATATGACCCCCGCTTGAAAGGTTGGACTTATTGCAGATTGATTGGAAGCCAATAAAATTGGATCTTTGTGATCAAATGCTGATGGTTCATAAGTTCCATCAGAAGTTCTTAATTTAGACCCATCAACCCTATGCTGTGCAAAGCCCCCTCCTAATCCAACGGATAGTTTTATCTTTTCCGTTATAGGATGGATATAGTTATAGCTAACCGTCAAGCGTGAATTATTTGTGACACCTAAAACATCGTTTTCTATACTCATCCCTATACCTCCCTTCAAAAAGTAAAAAGGCAGATGAAGTGTTAAATTTTGAGAGCTTGGACTATTATTGAGATTTAACCATTGTTTTCTAACTGCTAAAGTTGCAACTAAAGAATTTTCCAAGCCGGCATGAGCAACATTGAATTGATAAGGATTTAACATATATTGGCTGTATTGGACTGCTTGCTGACCTATACAATTTGTTATAATTCCAAAAAAAACAATTAAATATAAATATTTCTTCATGCTCAGGGATTGATTCTTTGAAACGAATTTCAAGAATTTTTGGTATTAAAACGATAGAAATTATCAATAAAATGGTTATTACTATCCAAATAACTACTACGTAAGGAATAGATCTTAGTTGCTTCGATGTTTTGATAAATTTTCTGCTTTAAAGTTTTAAACATAAGCCATCATAAGCTAAGTGAATATTCTTAGGCAATTCTAGACTAGTTTTTTGATGGCTGCCCATACTATGGCTAATATGAGTAATGTAAGCTTCTTCCGGACCTACTTTTTTTATAAACTGTAGAGCCTCCTCTAAATTAAAATGAGAATGATGTGGCATTTTGTGCAAAGCATTAACCACAAGCTTTTTTACCCCTTTTAATTTTTCAACTTCCTTACTATCAATACTTTTAGCATCCGTAATATATGCAAAATCACCAACCCTAAAGCCAAAGACTTCTACACCGCCATGATCTACCTTTATAGGAATGAATTTTTGTCCTTTTATCTCAATAGTTTGATCATTAATAATAGAAGAAAACTTTATTGAAGGTGCTCCAGGATAAGGATTTTTATCAAAAATGTATTCAAACCTTTTTCTAAGATCTTTCTGAACATGAGCGCTTGCAAATACTAATAGTTCGGCTTTGTTCATAAAATTAAAAGGCCTTATATCGTCTAATCCGATTATATGGTCGTTGTGTTCGTGGGTGATCAAAATAGCATCTAACTGCTTGACTTCTTTTCGCAACATTTGCTGCCTAAAGTCTGGACCCGCATCAACAACGATATTGAGGTTCTCCCAACTGAACAGTACGGAAGTACGAAGTCTATTGTCCCTAGGGTCAGTAGATTTACAAACTTTACATTCACATGAAATTACTGGTACACCTTGAGAAGTTCCTGTACCTAGAAAAGTAACTTTCAAAAATTAATTAGATTCTGACTTTGCCAATTCGTCCATTGACAAAATCTGTTGATAAAAATCCATTTGCTTTTCGTCAAATTCTGATTCATCCAAAGCAACATTGTTTAGGATTTCTATTAATGTATTTATTCTACCTTCAATTTCAAAAAAACGGTTGATCACAATTATCTTTCGATCTTCTACCAAACAATAGCCTGATTGAAAACTTCCTTTTTCATATCTAATTTGATAGGAAGAAGATTCAAACAAAATTTCTATCTTTTTTAAGGTATGCCTTGTATATTTGAACATTCTGTAAAGGTAATTAATTAAGCATTGTTTTTAATCAAAAAAAGACTTTCTTGCCTATTCAACACGTTAATTTTAAAAACTTAAAATGAAAGTCAAAAACATATTAACTCTTTTCATAGTCTGCTTTACTATAACTGTCAATGCTCAAACTTTCAAAGCGGGCGCCATTGTTGGGTTAAATGCTTCTCAAATTCGTGGAGATGCCTCTGCTGGTTTTAATAAATTAGGAGTTGTAGGTGGTCTTAGAGGTGTTGTAATCTTGAAAGATAAAATGGAAGCAAGTCTAGAGTTACTATACAGCCAAAGAGGTTCTTTTCAACAAACCACCATTAATAATTCTGATGAGATCAGGATAAATACAGATTATATTGAGATACCTGTCATATTCAATTATCTGGATTGGCAAGGAGAAGATTACTTCAGATTACACTTTCATGCGGGTCTTTCTTATGGCAGACTTATCAATGCTACCATACAAAATGAAAAGATAGATCCAATTTTGGAAGACTTTTCCGAAAATGATTTTTCTTGGTTGGCAGGCTTTACATATTATGTCAACAAACATGTCGGGTTAACAGCTAGGTACACAAGGTCAATTAATTTCTTATTTGATAGATCAAAAAGTTCTATAAATTCTCCTTCTTATCTTGGATTCTTTCTTACCTTCCAAGCTGTATACATGTTTTAAAAATTTTATATGAGATATATATTCTTTTTTATATTTTTTTCTGGCCTAATCAGCTTTTCTTGTAATGAATCCGCATCTACTGGAAGCGGAAAACCTTCGTCAAAACAGGCTAACACTTCGGCTGTGGATGGTGAAAAGTTACCCTCTATTACAATGGAAAAAATGAAAACCATTTGGGAAAAATGTGATTACATTGATTTTGTATTTTACAAAACTAACTTCAGTATGAGTATGGATCAAAAGGGGTCTATACAGGGAGCTGTTAGACACATTGCGCAAGAGACTCCTACCTTGAACCCTGCTTGCAAATCTATAGGTAGAATTTTCTTTGAGATTGAAGGAGAAACTTTTGCAGAAGCAGAAATATTCTTTCAAGAGGGGTGTAAATATTTTGTTTTTTATGAGAATAAAAAGAAAGCATATGCAAACTATATGTCTGAGGAAGGTATAACACATTACACAAATCTATTCAAACAGTTTCCTCAAAACGGTTCACAACAATGATCCATCCCAATCGATATGGGGTAATTGATCTTGGCACAAATACTTTTCATCTATTAATAGTTGACAAAGAAGAAACTTCATTCAAAGCTATTTTTAGAAAGAGGGTTTTTGTAAAACTTGGCCAAGGAGGAGTGACACATATCCAAAAAGAACCTTTCGAAAGAGGCTTGTTGTGCCTGCTAGAATTTAAAACGCTTCTAGAAAAATATCAATGTAAGAAGATAAAGTGCATAGGTACTGCTGCGCTCCGAAAAAGTTCTAACGCTTCAACATTTATTCAAGAAGCTGAAATAAAAACGGGATTTCAAATTGAAGTGATCTCTGGAACGCAAGAGGCTTTTCTGATCTATAAAGGGATTCAACAAGTTTTTTCTTTCAAAGAAAGTTACTCTTTGATCATGGACATTGGTGGTGGGAGTGTAGAATTTATTATTGCTAATAATGATGGAGTTGTATTTTCAGAAAGTATTCCTATCGGTATTGCAATACTCAAAAATAAATTTCACCACACTGATCCTATGAGCAAAGAAGAACAAATAAGTCTAAGAGCATTTTACTTACAACAAACGCTAGTGCTACAATCAAACTTGGCAAAATACAAACCATCTGAGCTCATCGGATCATCTGGTACTTTTGATGTTTTGAATGAATATTTGACTAAGGAAATTATCAACAACTCGATTTCTAAGTTTGATTTAAATATCTATCAGCAATTTGCCAAAAAAGTTTTAGCCTCCACATCTGATCAATTAATGCAATGGGAGGCAATCCCAGATAAAAGAGTGGATCTCATAAGTGTAGCAATTCAGCTTATAAATATAACCTTAGAAACTGCTCAAATAGATACCCTATTTAGCTCAAACTATTCTCTCAAAGAAGGACTTCTAATTACTATTGATTCATAATTTTTAGACTAATCTAAATTTATATTTGTGCTATTCTAAAAGATTGATTAGATTTATATAAAATTATCGATCATTGTTAGAAACTTTAGAACTGTTATTTACTCAAGAGTGGGCAATCAGAGCATTGATTTCTTCTTGTATTGTAGGCTTAATGTGTGGTGCATTGGGTTGCTTTATTGTTTTGAGGAATATGGCTCTGATCGGAGATGCATTATCCCATGCCATATTACCAGGAATAGTAGTTTCTTTTATTTTAGTGGGATACAGCACCATAGGTTTTTTCTTGGGATCAGTAGTAGCAGGTTTGATGTCCGCATTTGGAATTACTTGGATACAGAGAAACGTTAACACAAAAAATGATGCAGCCATTGGGATTGTTTTTACAGCCATGTTTGCCATAGGAGTCTTAGGAATCTCAGAAATAAATAGTAAAGGAGTACATCTTGATCTAAAAGATTTTTTATTTGGAAGCATGCTAGGTGTTGGGAACGAAGACCTTTATTTAATTGGAGCAATTGGCATATATGTATTGCTAAGTATTATTACGTTTTACAGATATTTATTTGTCACAACATTCCAGCCTGTTATTGCTGAGACTATGGGTATATCGGTAAAGATGATGCATTACTTTTTAATGTTGATGTTATCATTTGTTGTTGTTGCAAGTTTAAAAGCCGTAGGTGTAATACTTGTGGTTGCTATGTTAATCACACCAGCTTCTACTGCATTATTACTATCCGATAAATTAAAAAGTGTTTTAATAATAGCTTCTCTCTTAGGACTGCTATCAGCGGTTCTAGGTTTAATTATTTCCATTCATTGGGATACGACTCCAGGTCCAGCAATGACAGTTGTTGCTACACTTGTATATCTTTTGACGGTACTTTTTGCACCTAAGAAAGGTTTATTATTTAAAAGTATACGCTCCAGGAATTTAAGCGCTAAAATTAGATTTGAGGATACCTTAAAACAAGCATTTAGACTCCATCAAAAAGGAAATTTAACGCAAGCTGCGTTACAAAAAAGATTGGGCTACTCCAACAAAATTTTAAAAAAGAACTTGCAATTATTAACTAGAGATGGTTTAGTTAAAATTATCCCTAATCTGATATTAACTTCCGCTGGTCAAAAGGAGGCAAATAAACTTGTTAGAGCCCATAGACTATGGGAAACCTATTTGGTCAATCAGATTGGTCTAACTGCAGAACAAATTCATGAAGATGCTGAAAAATACGAGCATTTATTGACAGAAGAAATGCTTGAGGCTTTAGATAAGAAATTAGGTTTTCCAGATGTTGATCCTCACGGATCTCCTATTCCAAGAATAGAAGAGTAAAATCATTCTTCTTCATTTCCAGCCCCCATTTGATTTTCTGATTTCAATTTATTAAATAGATTATTCAATCTATACATCTCATCTAAGGTTTCATCCAAATAAAAATGCAAGGCAGGAATACGTCTTAGGTGCCTTTTGACTCTATGGACAAAAGCACTTTTTATTTGATAGTGCCCCTCATCCATTTGAAGAATAATAGCTTGCTTATTATCAGTATTATAAACCGATAGATATATCTTGGCTAAACCTAGATCTGGGCTCATTTTGACATTGGTCACTGTAACCAAAGCCTCGCTTCCATAGATGTATTGACCTTCTTGTTGCAAAACCAAACTGATGTTTCTTTTTACTATCTCCCCTATTTGCAACATTCTTTTCGTCTCCTGTCCCATTCTGATATTTATTTTATTAAAATTTTGCTTAGTATACCTTATAAAATGAAATAATTATAATTTTAGTTTCCAAAGTTTCAAATATTTCTGATATACATGAGTTCAGACAAAAACATTTTAGACACATCTATTGAATATTTAAAAGGCGTTGGCCCTTTAAAAGCTGATATATTGAAGAAAGATCTAAAAATATTCACTTACAAGGATCTTTTGCAAAGTTATCCTTTTAGACATGTAGACAAAACTAAATTCCATAAAATCAGAGAAGTCAATGCCAACCTAGATTATGTCCAAATAAAAGGAATTATCAATAATGTAAACGTACTTGGGGATAAGTATAAGAAAAGGTTGGTTGCGCACTTGAAAGATGATTCCGGGGTCATACAACTTGTATGGTTCAAAGGCATACATTGGCTCCAAAAAATATTGGTCCCAGGAAAAGAATACGTAGTGTATGGCAAAGTAAATGCTTTTAAAAGTAGGCTTAGCATTCCTCACCCTGAAGTTGAAACCGTACAAGAAGCTGCTGCTATCCAAAAGTATTTAGCACCAGTATATCACAGTACAGAAAAATTAAACTCGAAAGGATTAGATGCAAAAGGAAGGAGGGCTATAATTAAAAATTTGTTTTTACAACTTAAAGAAGAAGATTTACCAGAGGTACTTCCAGAATATTTGTTAAAAAAAGCTAACCTTATTAGCCGTTTTAAAGCCAATATTAATATTCATTTCCCGAGAAATCAATCGGAGTTAGATGAGGCTATCAAAAGATTAAAATTTGATGAGATATTCTTTTTGCAACTAAGATTATTACAGATAAAAAGCGAAAGACATGTAAACATCAAAGGCCATGATTTTAAGATCATTGGTGATCTATTTAATAAATTCTATAAGGAAAAAATACCTTTTGAATTGACCAATGCTCAAAAAAAAGTTGTTAAAGAAATTAGGGCTGACCTTGGATCTGGTGCTCAAATGAATAGACTTTTACAAGGAGATGTAGGCTCAGGAAAAACAATGGTTGCCATTATGAGTATTTTAATAGCACTTGACAATGGATTTCAAACTTGCTTGCTTGCTCCTACTGAAATTTTAGCTCAACAACATTTTGTCTCTTTCAATGAATATCTAGATGATTTGGATGTTAATGTTGCTTTTCTGTCAGGTTCTGTAAAAGGGAAAAAGAGGGCCTTACTTTTAGAAGAACTAAAAGAAGGTAAAATTAATGTCCTCATTGGAACACATGCGATCTTAGAAGACCCTGTTAAGTTCAAAAATTTAGGTCTGGCAATTACAGATGAGCAACATAGATTTGGGGTTGCTCAAAGAGCAAAACTATGGCATAAAAGTAAACCAAAGCCTCCTCACATTTTAGTCATGACAGCAACTCCTATTCCAAGAACTTTGGCGATGACAAACTATGGAGATCTTGATGTTTCCGTAATTGATGAATTGCCTCCAGGAAGAAAATTAGTAGAGACTGTCCATAAGACAGATTCCAATCGATTGTGGATTCAAGGCTTTATGAAAAAATGCATCGCTGAAGGCCAGCAAATTTATATAGTATATCCTTTGATCGAGGAATCTGCAAAATTAGACCTCAATAATCTGATGCAGGGTTATGAAACTTTATTGAGAGATTTTGCACCACCCAAGTATCAAATATCTATCGTCCATGGCAAAATGAAACCAAAAGATAAGGACTTTGAAATGCAGCGATTCATCAAAAAACAAACTAACATAATGATCGCAACAACTGTAATAGAGGTTGGCGTTAATGTTCCAAATGCCTCTCTTATGATTATCGAAAATACAGAACGGTTTGGATTGTCACAATTGCACCAATTGCGCGGTCGAGTCGGTAGAGGAGCCGAAAAATCATATTGTATTCTTATGACTGGAGAAAAAGTTTCGCAAGTAGGTATGCAACGAATTCAAACCATGTGTAGAACAAATGATGGATTTCAAATTGCTGAAGCTGACCTACAAATTAGAGGACCTGGAAATTTAGACAACACGCAACAAAGTGGATTTAATCTTTTTAAAATATCTGATATTGCTAAAGATCAAGAATTAATAAGACAATGCAGAAGCATCGCCCAGCGAATAATTGATAATGATCCAATGTTAGATCATAAACTAAATCAAATTCTAAAAAAACACCTCAAAGAAAACTTTCACTTAATTGAAGGATGGAGTAATATCAGCTAGTTAAGTTTTAAGTAACCTGAATATACTTGCCCTATTCCATCATTAAAAACATAATAATAGATTTTATTATATGGCAGTAATTTTCCTTGATAAAGTCCATTCCAATTATTTGAATAACCTCTTGAGTAAAAGACTTCATTGCCTGAATTGTTAAATACGTAGAGCGTATTCTCTGGAAAATTTTCTACCCCAAAAATTGTGAATGCATTTGGCATCTTCTCATCCTCTTCAGGATAGAAAGAACTCATGATAGTTAATGATTCACACAAAATTTCAATATCTACTGAGACCGTATCGATCCCATCTTTATGTCTTACAATATATTCTAGGTAATCTATTTCTTCACAAATTTCTTCAAATGGTGTAAAGGTTATTGAATGATCGTCATTGATCTTAGCTTCTCCAAATAGAGGAGGACGTGTAATTTCAAGGTGCTGTACGTCTCTTACAGTTTCCTCTATTTCGACCACATCAAAAACTATAGAATTATTTTTGATCACAATTATCTGATCACTTAATTTTGCACATTTATCGAATGCAAATAAATTATTTAGCCCAAATACTATTATAAAAATACTTATGGCAACTTTAAAATTGAACATAACAAGTTTCTTAAAATGAAATATAATAGAGGGGAAATATCTACTCAAATGTTAGACAAGAACTATACCAATCGATTAATCTCCAAGTTTTGACAAATTCTTTAATATGATTTCTACGTCACTGAAAAGCCCATAATCCTTGGCATATAATGAATTTAATCTATGCACCATAGACGGAATTAAATTTACATTTACAAAACTAGAAGCAGGAGAAAGCACCCCTTCTCGCAGATTCGGAAGAGTTTTGTTATGAGTATTGAGATCAGAATAACCCACCCAGGTCTTTTTCCCTCTTGCTACAAGGAATATATTTTTCAGGTAAGCATTTTTCTTTTCTACAAACCAGATCAGAAGCGGTGTTAGAAATAAAAAAGCTATGGAAGTTAATATATCCAGCATTCTCTTATTTCGTCTATACAAGGGAGTATCTATGTTATATTGTATATTTATTGTATACAATTCCCCCATATGGTTTTTTGAATTTGATCCAATTATGCTTAGGCTATTAGCAGGTAATATTTTGTAATTTATCTTTGGACCTATTTTAGTCATCCAATTCATGATTATTCCCATGTTGACATCCTTAGAGCAAAAAATCAATTCGTCAATTTTAAAGACTTTTACAATTTCATCTAATTTGCCTATATGGTTGATCATATTCGGTTCAACTTTCGATGCATCGGGAGCAATTCTACCTATAATATTTTTTTCTATTTCTGCGGTATTCAATAAATCTAGGACGCGTTCACATTCCTCATTTGAACCAACCAACATCATCCTATTTTTATCATTGGTACCAAAATAAA
>ENA-ORXM01000420-ORXM01000420.1-marine-metagenome-genome-assembly--contig:-NODE-420-length-77196-cov-7.172642_pt1 | contig 77196 bp, 71 predicted proteins | sample MGYA00237867_ERZ511480 | MGnify/ENA primary metagenome ERZ511480 (study PRJEB26309, sample SAMN06266103) | marine metagenome | isolation source: Algal blade | place: United Kingdom:Sidmouth, United...
GTCGCCCGCTGAAGCAGCTAGGATCGCCGACGGAGAGATGGCAGAGCGGACGATTGCGTCGGTCTTGAAAACCGTTGAGCCCTCACGGGTTCCGGGGGTTCGAATCCCCCTCTCTCCGCCACATAATCCCTGGTAGGCTCACTGAAACAGCAATTCGGCTCGAGCAACCGGGAGGCCCGATGCGAAGCCAGATCAGCGGGATGCCACTGTGGTGCCACTGGTATCGGGGCACAACGGTGCGCTGTGGCATCCGGTGGCACGCAGCGGTCGAGGCAGGGCGATGAAGCAGACCGTGCAGGTCTTCTCGCTCGTTGGCCCGAAGCCGGGCACCGAGAAGAACAAGCGGCGATATCGATTGAAGTGGCGGATCGATGGGAGGGACTTCAGCCGCTCGTTCAAGGTGAAGGCGCAGGGCGATCGGTTCCGATCTGAGCTTCTCGTTGCCGTTGCTGATGGGACTCGGTTCGATCCGGCGAGCGGTCGGCCGTTGCCGTGGGTGAAGTCTGATGCAACCTGGTGGACATGGAGCCGTGAGTGGTTGGGATTGAAGTGGCCCAGGTGGGCCGGCAAGACGAGAAGCAGCGGTGTCGAATCGCTGGTCGCTCTCACCCCGCACCTCGTTCGACCCGGGGCGCCAGATCCGCCCGTCGAACTTCGAAGCTGGCTGCGCAACGTCGGCTTCCCTCCGCAAACGAAGCCGGTCGACCTCGAAGGCCCCGAGCTGGCGTGGCTGGAACGTTGGTCGGTTCCGCTTGAGGAACTCGATCCGTCCATTCTGGAAGCCACGCTGAATGCCTCGACGCTCAAGCGAGACGGCACCGTGATGGTGGCGTCGGTGGTCCGCCGTCGTCGAAACTCGTTGAAGACAGTCCTCACCGCTGCGGTTCGTCGAGGCCTGATTGTCTCGAACCCGATGGACCGGGTCGAGTGGGAGATGCCGCAGCACTCGCTCGAGGTCGATGTGTCGACGGTTGCTTCGATCGGCGACGTGGACGATGTCGTCGAGCTGGTTGGCGATCTGCCTCGGGGCGGTGGGCGTTACGCAGCGTTCTTTGCTGCGATCGGTCTCGCTGGTCTGCGCCCTTCGGAAGCATCGGCGTTGGAGACCGCCGACCTCGATCTGCCCGAGACTGGTTGGGGGACCGCTCGGCTGCGGGGAGCGATCACCTCGCCAGGTACTCGGTACACGACCGATGGCGGCACGACCGAAGCCAAGGGTTTGAAGCACCGGGCTCAGGGTGCGACGAGGGAAGTGCCGCTACCGCCCGATCTGGTCGAGCGGCTTCGCGTGCATTTGAAGCGTTGGCCGAGCGAGTCGGGCAAGGTGTTCGAGAACGGGGAAGCACATCCGGTCACTGCGGAGAACTACGGCCCGGTCTGGGGTCGTGCCCGCCGTGAGCTTTGGCCCGAAGGCCACTCGTTGGCGAAAGTGACCGTCTACGGCCTACGCCACACAGCGGCGACGACGATGCTGCGCGCTGGCGTGATGCCGTCCGAAGTCGCTCGCCGACTCGGTCACTCGGTTGATGTTCTGATGCGCGTCTACGCCGGGGTGTTCCACGACGAGCGTGATCGTTCGAACGCACTGATTGATGCCGAGCTGGCCGAGCAGCGTGAGGCCAATCGCGAGGAACTACCGGAATAGTCAGAGCCCGAAGTCGTCGATCTTGCGCACGGTCGTCCGGGTGATGCCGTAGATGAAAGGCCCTGGGAGCTGGGTCAGTTCTTCGATCTTGCGCCACTGGCAGATGACGACTTCGAGGATGTCGAACTTCTTGAGTGGCTCCCGGCTCACGATGGCGATGTGGCGGCCCTTGGCTTGCCGAACAGCGTTCTTCTCCGCGGTGCGCTGGCTGATGCGTCGATCTCGGGTGATCACGACGAGACCTTGTGAGGCAACATCAGGAATCCAATCCTGATCTGGCGTCGCCGGATCGATCAAACATGGTGGCCGCTCCCGATTGTTGACGACGCCCCCAGGGTCTCCGGGGTAGGTGACGTCGGATCTAACAGTCGTCAGTAAATGGGCCAGCCCGAGCGTGTCGGCATCGACATAGAAGCGGACGGTCGCAGGCTTGGGCGTCGCCACATCAACGCTTACGCAGCGCTCAGCTGTGAGCGGCGCCACTCGTAAGCGAGTGCGGCGCGAAGGGCGTCCTCGCGGATCCCGAAGTCTGCTGCAACGACCTCGATCTCCTCACCGGCGTCGACGAGCTCAGCAAGATTCTCGGTTCGGATGCCGGACACTGTTGGTGATCCGTAGGCGATGTCTGGGCGGATGGCCACCGGTGAGTTGGGACCGTCCGGTGAGATCTGAACAGCGGCTCGGTCGCCGTCGTCGGCGAACACGACTTCGGAGAGGAACGATTCGGCGACTGTTGAAAGGCCGAGTTGGCCGTCGGGTTCGGTGACGACCATCCATGACCGTTGGTTGAGCCCGTCGTCTTGTTGGATCTTGAACGCCAGCTTCTTGCCAGCGGCGACGTAGGCCTTCTTGTGGGCCAACGGGTAGGCAAGCCCGAGTTCGTCACGGAGCCGAACGATGAGGTGGCGGATGTCTGCCATAGGCACCTCGTGGACTCTCCGGTATTGACGCACGTACCAGCACTCGACGAACTCGCCCCAGGTCAGTTCCGATGAGCCGGTTGCCGTTTGGCGGACGACAGGTTCGTAGGCGACGCCGTTCCGTTCGCCACCCTCGAGCCAGTAGCTGAGCGTCGCCTTCGGCACGGCGAGGTACTCGGCGGCGAGGGCTGCGGTGTACAGCGGCCGGTCGAGTGTTGCGAGCGAGGTCATGGCGAGCAGCGTAGTTCCACTTGGAGCAATGGTCAGCTGGCTTCGTGCGCGACCTGTTGGATGCGTTGGTGTTCGACCCAGGTGTCGAGGTCGGTGGGGTGGAAGCGAATGAACTTCCCGATCTTGAGGTAGTCGATTCTTCGTTGGGCGATGAGGCGGCGGATGAAGCGTGGTGTGACGTTGAGTCGTTCGGCTGCTTGGGCAATGTCGAGTAGCTGGTCCATAGGGGATAACAGTGGTGAAGTGACTTCCCGGCAGAGTTCCCGAGCAACTGCCCGAGAGACTTCCCAAAGCCGATTTCTGGCCTGATCTTTCCCGGGAACCTTCCCGACAGAGTTCCCAAGGGCGATTCGAGGGGCCGGAGACGATCTCGGCGTCGACTTGGCTTCTGATGGTCTTTCGATCGGTTGCGTTTATCGCTCGATGCCAAAGTCGGGTCCGTCGATGCGATGGGTGTCGACTTGGTCGAGTGCATCGATGAGGTCTTGATTGCTCGGGCGGGCGAGGCCGAGGTCGCGTTGGAGTGTGGTCCGTCCCCTTGGCTTGGCGTCGACTTCGCCGCCTTGTTCGAGTTGGTTGGTGTTGTCGTGGTGTTCGTTGGTGAGGTCGGGGAGTTGCTCGACGGCGGCTTCGAGGTCGGTGATGCGTGCGGTGAGTTGGGGGATGGCTTGGTCGGTTGCGGCGAGGTCATCTTCGAGGGCGGTGATCCTGCCAGGCAGTTGGTCGACGGTCTTCTTCGCTTCGTCGATGGTGTTGCGGTGTTTGCGGCGGTGCAGGGGACGGTCGTAGGCGGCGAGCGTTGCTCTGGCATCGCCGAGCTTGCATATGGCTACGTCGAGTTGCTGGGAGCGAGCGGGCCGTTCGGTGGTGAGTTGTCTGAGTTGGCGCCGTGTTCGGGCGAGTTCTGGTCGGGCGTTGCTGATGATGTTGACGAGTTCGTTCTGCCGTTGTTGGAGTCGGTCGATCTCATCGGCCGGTAGCTGTCCGGGGAGGCGTTGCCGGGTGGCGAGGTCGTGTTGGCGGACTCGTGCTGGTTGGTCGATCCATTGATTGGTGACTGCTGTTTTGATGGTGTCGAGGGCGGTGGGGTGGTCGGACGCGGTGACGTACGCGGTGTTCGAATGTCGGCCGCGGGTGAGTGCGACGTAGATGCCGGGGCTGTTGGTGGGGGTGTCGAGGACGAGGAGTGCGTGGTCGACGGTGCGGCCTTGGGCTGCGTGGCTGGTTTGGGCGTAGCCGAGTTGGACGTGTTGTTGGACGTAGTTCGCTGGCAGCCGCACGGACTCTGCGGGCTTGCCGGTCCGGTTGGCGTGGATGGAGCCGTCGGTGCCGATGTTGGTGATTGTCCAGCGGTCACGGTTCTTGATCGAGTGCTGTTGCGTGGTGGTGATGGTGCGTTGGTTGCGGCGGGTGACGATTTCGTCGCCGACATGGAGCCGGTCACCGGCGGGTGTCGTCAGCCGCCGCCCCGAGCCGTCGAGCAAGGCGGCTTGGATGAGTGTTTGTTGTGCGGTGTGGTTGAGGCGGGTGACGGTTTCGTTCGACGGGGCGAGCATCAACACGTCGGCGCCGGCTTGGCGGTGGGTGAGCCAGTCGTTGATGGCCGTTTGGTCCATGCGGGTGGTGGTGCCGTGATGTATCCGACCGTGTCCGTCGTAAGTAGCGATGATCTCGGGGTTGCCTCGCCGGAGTTGGAGTGACGCTTCGCGTTCCCATGGCTGGTGGAAGCGGCGGACGGTGTCGAGTTCGATGCTGTCGTGGGTGTTGAGGAGGTGTTGGAACATGCCGCCTCGTCCGACGGCGGAGAACTGCATCGGGTCACCAACGAGCGCGACTCGCCAGTGTTTCTTATCGGCGAGGAGGGTGAGGTGTGCGAGGTGGCTGGTCGAATCCATCCCGGCCTCGTCAACGATGAGCGTTGACCCGGACGGGAGGTCGAACCGTGCAGTGGGCCCATCGGGGTGTTGGTGTTCGTAGAGCAACTTGTCGATCGTGTCCGCCCGGACACCGGTCTCGGTGCTGAGGACCTGGGCGGCTGCTGCGGACGGTGCGACACCAAAAACCACACGCTGCTCGGCTTGGAGTTGGGCGACAGCTGGTGCGAGGGCGGTGGTCTTTCCGGTGCCGGCTGGTCCGACGATCATGACGAGGTCGGCGTCACCGGCGACGGCGGCTGCAGCTTGAGCTTGCGGCCCCGACAACACCACGTCCGAGCGTGACGGTGCTTCGTTGTTCGGGATGCCTGCAACAACGGAGCGGCGGTCGGCCCATGCGGCGAGGTCGTCCTCTTGTTCGAGCACGAACTCGGTGGTGAGTGCCCGGTCGGTGGCGGGTTCTGAGTACGGGCGTCCGTCACGGCGAACCGTGTCGCCGTGGGGGATGGGTCGGGAGATGTCGACGCACTGCTCACCGATCGTCCGTTGCGTCCACGCTTCGAGCCGGTCGACGAAGTCGCCATTGTTCTGGATGGTGTAAGTGGGGAGCTGCCGTGCGATCTCGCGTGAGAGTTCAGCTGGCCGCCAAGACGACTGCGACTCTTCGAGTTCCTTCATCGCGCCGTTGCAGGCGATCTCCCAGTCGCGATCCGTCAACGCCCGCCCGACGATGCGGCCGGTGACGAACCGTTCCAACTGGCCCGGCCCGATGTCGAGATCGATGAGTTGTTCGGTCCAGTGGGTGTGGAGCTCAGTCGCGTTGACGTCTTTGGCTTTCGCCGGTCGTGAGTCGGTGACGGCTTCGCGTTCGAGCCGCCAGCGTTCGCGGGGTGTGGGGTCTCGGTCGAAGGTGTCAACGAACCGGTCGATCTTGGCGTCGAGCCGTTTGTCGATGGCTGCGGTCCGGGTGGAAAACTCCGCCAACACCTCTGGTGGGAAGTGGGCGATCTCAGCGATGCCGTTCACGACGGGTTCGAATTCGACACCCAACCGTCGAGTGAGTTCGGTGCGCATGGTGGCGTGGTAGATCGCCGACGCTGTCCGTTGGTCGAGTTTCAATGTTCGGGCATCCAACGCGAGCCAGCGGCCGTCGGGGGATAGGACCCGGTTGGGGACGACGATGTGGGTATGCAACTGCGGGTCGAGGGCGCGTGAGGTGTGTTGCCGGAAGGTGGCTGCCACGATCCCTTCTGCGTCGACGGTCGCGATCTCGCCGTTGATGCGGAATCGGGTGTGGGCGGTGTTCTGCACCCACTGAATGATCGCTTGGACGCCGGTGTCGTGTGATGCCAGAACGTCCGCTCGCACCTGCGGTGAGCCGACGGCGAACAGGACCGACATCGACTTCGGCGCCGAGGCCGTGATGTCGAATCCACGAACCGAGTTCTCCCCGTAGGCACGACCCAACCGAAGAGTCGAGTCGTGTGGGTAGGCGCCGGCCATGAGGTTCAAGAACTCGTCGTCACGAACCTCACCAGCCAGGCCCAACACCGCTGCGGCTTTGCCGTGCCAGAGGCCTCGGGGTTCATCTGTGTCGAGGTAGTAGTTCGGCAACGCGTCGACGTAGTACGAACCCGCATCGGTCCCTTTCAGGGTGGTAACCCGAACCGTCATGAACGACCGCCCGAACAAGTTTGGGAAGTTGCTTGGGCAAGCACTGCGACAGCTGTGCACCCGTCTGTCCCTTGGGTGCTGGATCTTTCCCGAGGCATACGCCGAGGTCCGTCGGGTGTCAGGCCGAGAACGGCAGGACGGCCTGACCGTCATCTGCAGCGTTCTCAGTAGAGGTGGTATCGGCGAGGTCACCGTCGATCGAGTGAAGCCCGGGAGCCTCCGCTGTCTCTTGCTCGACGGGAGCTGGCTCCTTGGTCGGGAGCGTCAGGATCGGTGCGCCGATGATCTGCTCGAGCCGGACTCGTGGGACACGTAGCCCGCCGATATCGATGACCGGGATCCCGAACTCGCCGCCCGAGTCGCGCCACTGCTGAGTCAGCGCGTAGGCCTTGGTTCGGCCGATGCGGAGGACCCGTGCAGCCTCCTCAACCGTGAGCAGATCGGGCACCGAAGAAGCAGACGAGAACGAACCCATACCTATAGTACGTGCCGGCTACGGCCCGATCTGTGACAGAAAGTCAGCGGCTGACATCACGGGTGGCGTGGTTAATATGAGCCGTCGTCGCCCAGCACGTCGTCACGCCTACACACTCAAAATGCCGGATACGAGCTACCTGACAGGCCTCTCGCTGCTGTTGTTCTGAGCTGGCACGATGGTGAGGTGTTCCCATTCCGACTGCAACGAGCGTTCTTGCGTTTTGTGAAGCCCTACTACCTCGGGCTTTCAGCGCTCCCGGAGCATCCGGAGACACTGACGAGGTTCCTCAACTCGTGCTCATCGCTCGATGAACGGACCGCCGAGATGTTGTTGACCGAGCCTGAATGGCGAGGACGACAGACCGTGTCGTGGATGATCGGCGTGAACCGTTGGGAGCAATTCGTCCCGCAGATGGTCCGTCAGCTCCTTGCCAGCGAAGTGGTTTACGCCGGCAGCGGGTACTGCGTGGGACTGGCACTCATCGCGAGCGAAGAAGCCCAGAACGGCTTGGTCGAATACCTCGACACCTGGTTGCCTGAGTACGACAGTCCCTATGACCAGCATTGGGCGATGGGTGCTTTGATCGAAGTCGATCGAGTTCGGGGGACGTTGGAAGCCGACCGCTTTCTGGCTGACGATGGGCTTTGGGACTCATGGCTCGCAGCGCAGCCGGGATGGACCACCAGCGAACCAGTGGAGGTTGGCAAGATCGTTGCGCTCATCAGGGCCGGGCCCACCAACTAATGAGTCATCGCTGTTATGCGTGCTGAGCGGCTCTGAGAAACCACCGCCAGACCTCCCCATGTGCCGGCTATAGGGCGCGTCGCTGGCTGTCGGGTGCTGTGACTATCGAGCGCTCTTGACCTGAGTCACGATTTCGCCGACGTGAACAGGGCGGGTCGTGTCGACCACGATGACGGTGGTGCCTGCCATCGATAGCGGTCGGGCGGTCTCTGGTGACCAAAGTTGATCGTCATCGAAGCGCTCGCTGTCGGTGTGAATCCAATGTCGCGTCGGTGCTCGCTCGATGTATCGACGGCGAGCTGTTGCAGGATCACACGCGCAATGAACCTCGACAATCGGCTGGGACAGCGCACCCAGCAGCGGCGCAGCGACTGTTGGATTCCAAGATGCTTCGGTGATGGCGCTGAATCCTTGGTCGAGGAGGCTGAACACAACGTCAAAGGCCGCAGCGCCGAGGGCCTGGCTTGTCTCAGTAGAGATCGCGTCGGCTGAAGAGAGCGAAGCTATCGACTCCTTGATGGCGTCTTTGGCGATGAGCGGGAGTTGCAGGTCCGCTGCGAGTTGACGCGCGAGCGTGGTCTTGCCGGAACCGGGCTGCCCGGTGATGAGGACGAGTAGAGGGCTGGCCATGGGCCATGTTGGCACGAAGGGAAGTTCTGATCAGGTGGGAGGACCCCGAGAACCCAAACCCGTAGCGCCATGACCGAGACCCGAGAGACGGACAATATGCGTCCCGCAGATCGTCCGGCCGGTTCATCGAACCCGTCCGCGATTGCCGGTTCGCGAGCGGGTTTGGAGCCAAGCGGCGATGTCGTTATGAGTGGGGCTGACCTACTCTGCTCCACTCGCACCAGTCGGCCTCGAAGTTGCGATTGACCGCTAGTTGGGCTGCTCAATCGACTCGGAGGTAATCAGTGACTCGATTCCCTCGAGGATCTGCCTCCTCTGGTCCTCGGTCGCGATCTCCCGCCAAACAACTTCAATCCCACCGTCGGCGGTGCCTACACCAACGAGAGGCGTCGTCGGATCTTCCCAGTCAATGTGAACCCAAAGCTGGTCAGTGGCGTCCTGGAGTTCTTGTTGAGTCCACGTCACCGTCTTCATGTGAAACCCGTCAGGAAGATCGCTGTTAGCGAACTGTGACCCCTCGGTGGCGTAGACGACTGCTTCGAAAGTGAGCGGCGCGACCAACACCCGCTCGGCATCGACGAATCCGTCTCGAGAAGAGTTGAGCGCCTCGAATCGTTCCTCGAACTCGGCGATCCCAAGAATCTGATCTTCGTAGAAGTTCTGTTCGACTGGGCTGAGGAACCACCAGCTGCTGGGTTCTGGTGTGACGACGCTCGCGAACTGAGAGTTGACGTCTCCGTCGTCTGTCTCGATCCCGTAGAAAGAACGCTGTCGGGCGAGCTCTGGGTCGGCTCCGTCGGGGTCGACGAGAGGTCTTTCGTACTCCTGCACCAGAGGCAGCTGAGTGGCGGCGTCTTCGATGCTTGAAGAGCTGCATCCGACGAGCAGCACAACGGCAACAACGAGAGGGCCGGTCAACCGCAGCGAGCTCATGATGGTCAGATCGGCAGACTCCGCAGGCATCTGAGTCCTCGCCGTCGATGGCCAGAGGAATCGGATCGAGATGGCGGCCAGGACGGACGCGGCTGAGCAATATGCGCACGACTCCAACTCAAAACAAACTCTCTACCCTTCGCGCGTTTGCCGGATAGCGCGCTGCTATCACGCGAGCTGGCGTTGTCGATATGGGTGGCTCGCTAGGTCGGGAAGCCTTTGGGCTGTCTTCGGAACAGGGCGACATTGGCGGCGAGCGCCAAGACGAACGGGAACACCAGTATCAGTAAGAAGGAGACCATTCGCGCACCGCAAAGCTGCGCTGAGTCGTCTTGGGCGAAGGCGTTGAAAAAGTTGAGGACTGCCAACACGAAAGCAGATCCAACGTTGGCGCTGCTCCAGATTTTGAGAGGCCCCTCCCGGTCCTCGGTCTTCACCACAGCGAAGAGAGTGATGGCGCAGAACAAATACGCACCGGTCAAGAACAACGACGAATAGACGTATTCCTCAGCTCTGCCGTACCGGAACGGTCCGCTGTTGCCTGCGAGTAGCGGATTCCTCGGTGCGCAGCTCTGCAACCGGAATCCGCCGACAAGCAGAACAGCGCACCCAGCAGCGCCGATGCCGTGGACGAGAAACCACCAACTCGCTACCTGGCGACGCGTGATCCGGGTTCGGGCACCATCAGTCGACGCTTCATCCACAGGGATCACCGGTCCTTTCTGAGCTTGTTCGCCGTTGGTTCACAGTTTGGAGTCGACCCGGCAGCACGGACACGATGATGCCCCGTTTCTTGAGCGATATGAGCGACGGCCATTTTCCCGATCGAGGCAGGTCTACCGCCCGTCTTTGCCGGTTACCGGATCGGGGTGTGAGGCACTCGGTCACTGTTGTTACGAGTGGCCTCTCTCACTCCTTGCAAGGAGTGACGTCGTCGGCCCGTGTGGGCGATGACCGACGGTTGTTCTGAGCTCGGGTATGGGAACCTGAAGCCCTCATGTCGTCTCGCTGCCTCGGACGGCGCGCATCGTGGAGGTCGTCGTAGTGATTGTTCAGAGCGTTCGGGCGGTTGCTCTGGCGGTTGCGTGTCTGCTGGTTGCTGGCTGCACGTCCGAAGCTGAGACGTCGGCCTCTTCGGTTTCGACGTCTTTGACCGAGCTGACGTCGGCGCCGTCAACAACGATCCCGGCAGCGTCGACGCCGAGCACGACGGTCGCGGTTGTACCTGTTGCCGAGTTCGAAGATCAAGGCAGCGACCTCGCTTCACTGGTGCTCAGAGAGGGAGAGACGCTGGTGCTGGCGAGAGGTGACGAAGTCGAGATCCACCGCAACGGACTACAAGAAGTCGCGCCGCACGGAGTGGCGAATCCGTTGGTTCATGAACCGACCGGGAATGGTTGGATGTACGCCGAGGGTGCCTTCGTCAGCGCCGCCGACGACGCTGTTCGCTGCAACTATCCAACGGTTGTGGATGATGCTGGCGTTGTTGGAAACATGATCGAGATGCGCAGCGGCGCGTGGTTTGCGCAGGTCGAGCAGATCTCGACTTCAGGGTCGTTCATGGTTGAGTGCGCTTCGGGTTTGGTTGTTGACGAGGTGCCGTTCTTCGCTTACGACCCGGATGGAGAAGGCGAATGGGAGCGGACCATCGAGCGGGGTGGCACCAAGCTCGTAGTGTTTGGCGATGTGGAAGGGAACGAGCAAATCGGTCGTGTCGACCGCTCGCTTGTTTCCAACGACACCACCTTTGGTGCGGTAGTAGACCCATCCGGCTCGTTCGTTGCCTACGCCGATCACACGATTGACGATTCCGGTCCACGTGAGGGCGTGGTTTCAGCCTTCGACACGAGCCGAGTCGTGATCCGTGAAATTGAGACCGGCGATGTCGTACTCGAGGTGGTCCTGCCCGCAACAGTGATGACACCATTGTTCTTCAATGATCGATTCGTCGTCACCGAAATCGGACAGTCGCCGAACGCTGGACGCTCCGAGGCGCCGGGCTATCAGGTTGCCGCAATCGACCTGGAGACCGGGACGGTGTCGATCTTTGACACGGTGGGCGTTCCCGTCCTTCTCGGTGACCTGCCGGCCGCGAGCGGCCGATAGCAGCCTCCGACCGAGGTAGGTCGGGAAGGGTCCCGCCATGCCGAAGACGGATGCAGATATGGGCGAAACATCCGCGGACAATTCGGACCAATCGCCGCTCAAGATGCCGGTTCGCGTGCGGGTGCGGGCGGCCATGGCCCTGTTGATATGCGTGGCTTTCGCGACCTCGCGGAGAATTGTCGCACCGTTTGCCAGGCCCCCAGCGTCCGGCGCTTGCGCTTTCATAGGGCCAAGTCGGTTCGCTCCGCTAGCTGAATTCCACAACTGCTACTAGGGCCGCGCAGATCGCCCAGAAACCGAGAACCCATCGAGCAGCTTCGTAGGGCAGCCGGAAGCGGTCGGGCCGTCGGCGGATCAGCAGGATGAGAGCGAAAGACGCGAGCGAGGTAGCGATCCCAAGAACTCCAATCAACAGACACCGCCCGCTTTCATGGCCGGTTTCAGTAGTCGATAACGAAGACGCAGCGGATGTCGCTAGTTGTCCGCGAATGAGTGCGGCGCATGTCGTCGACGACTTCGAGGAGCTGTGTGGCGACGAACCGAGGTGTCACGGGTGCAGACACCCGCATTCTGGGTGGTGGACCGCCTCCAATGGACCACCCGTTCGGAGGTACGACATGTTGTTCGACGTGAGCGAGGACTTCATCTCGCATTGCATCAGAGATTTCGGGGGTTCTGCGCGGGGCAAGGCGTTGTAGTTCCACGTGGTCGGTGCGTCCCAGTCGAACCGGTCGAGGTCGGTGAGGTCGAGCCAAGATGAAGCAACGGTTTCGTCGAGCCACGAGCGGTCGCCGGAAGGTGCGCCTCTTGCTGATTCGAGGACGCGCCAGGCAGCGACGGAGAGGTCTTCGGGGAGTCCCCGTTCGGGTCCGGTGGTCAGTATCGGGTCGATGAGCCATGCGCCGAGGGGCTTGCCTGTCATCATGCTGAAGCACTGGTAGTTCCGCCTCAGCTCCCAATCCCCGTCGCTTTCTTTGCCGAGCGACGTGGGCCGCTCGATGAGGTCCCAGTTGCCGGCTGAGTCTCGCGTTTCAACAGCGAGGTCTATGTCCATACCCACCAACTCATCGTTGCATCGTTGCCGAAGTGATGTCTGCATTTACCCGGGTGCTGGCAACGCGACTGTGGTCTGGTCTGTCAGGGGGCCATCACAGCGGCACTGAGATCGATATGGGTGCTCCGCAGCCAACTCGGCAGACATCGCGACTCGCTCGGTCTGCCGGTTCGCGAGCGCCTGTCCGGGCCATGGGGCGACGTTGATATGCGCACCGCTCGGTGCTCCGGGCGATTGCGAGAATTGTCTCCGGGCCTTCAGACCAGGTGCCATCATGGGTCGGTGTCTGAGTTGACTCCGATTGAGCAATTCACCGAAGCGGCGGTTGATTGGGCGGGTGGCGGACCTGGACATGTCATCGTCGATGCTGCAGCTGCGGCTTTGGCGGAGGGCCTCGACTCGCCATCTCTTCGAGTTCTTGCCGGTGCACCCAGCCGTTTCGTCGCACAGGCCTGACAAACGCTCAGAGTGTCAGTGTGGTGGTGTTGTTGGTGGGGTCGGGGTCGTTCGACACCGGATTTCGCCTGCTCGTCGCCACGACACTGACCGAGGCATCCTCCGCACCCTCGGCAACCTCAACCACAATCGAGGAGGTCACCGGATCACTCGGCGTCGGCCCTGTGACGAACGAAGTCGGTACACACTCGATGACCAAATCACTCTGCGAACATTCATCGGCCAACGAGACAACCGACAACCCCTCGCTAAGGGTGAACGTGATGGTCGGCTCGCGCAAGTCCGGTTTGTCCAGTGAACGAAGCATCGCTGTCAGGGTGACCACGCCGTCTACCGGATCACTCGTAGAGGCAGAGATCTCAAGGTCAGCCCGATTGAAATTGGCCTCGAGCTCATCTTCCTCCCCCTCCTGAACCATCCCAGTCTCATCAGACACCTCACCACTGCGATCAGCGTCGTCACGGATCAGGTGCTGTGTGGAGTCAGTCGAATCGTTGTCACCCTGAGTAGCCGTGGAGCTCGAGCTGCAGGCCGCAGCCAGGAGCATGACGGCGGCAACGACGACGGTCAGGGATGGCTTCATCTCTTCATGATCGTCGCTAGAGGCGAGGTTCTTTAGGCCGGCGCAATACATCGTTCCGCCAAGACCGGCGCAACGAGGGGAGCCGAAGCTGTCAGGGTTCACAACCGATGGCGTTCTCTTCTCCGTAGCAGATATCGGTTCCGTCTCCGGCGTCGACGGTGTCGGTACCGGACCCGGCGTTGATCCGATCGTCTCCCGAGCCCGAGACAGCGAAGTCGTCTCCGGCGCCCAGGTTCAACAAATCAACCCCGGACCCGGTTGTGACATTGTCGTTGCCGCTGCTGGAGTTGACGGTGTTGTCACCGGCGCCAGCATCGACCACATCATTGCCCGCCTTGCTGTTGACGGTGTCGTCGCCCGGGCCTGCATAGGCGGTGTCGACGCCGTTGCCGCCGTTGATGGTGTTGTTGCCTTCGAGGGCGTAGATGGTGTTGTCGCCGTTCTTAGCGTTGACCTTGTCGTCACCTGGACCGGTGTCGACGATGTCATCACCGTCCTTGAGGTTGATGGTGTCGTTCCCGGCCCCGGCGCAGACGATGTCGTTGCCGCCTTTGCCGTTGATCTTGTCGTCGCCGCCATAGGCGAAGATGATGTCGTCGCCGCTGGTCCCGTTGATGGTCTCCGATCCTTCCGTTCCTTCAATTGTTGGAGTGAGCGTGTCGCAGATCGAGACTCCTCCGCTGTCGATGACGGTGACGGTGACGGTTGCCATGTCGCACAAGCCGGTGGTGTCACAGACTTGGTACGTCAGCGAGTCAAGACCAGGAACGGCGCCGGCGGCGTAGTTGATCGCACCGCTTCCTGCCGTCGCTGTGCCCAGGTTGGGAGCAGTCGTGATCAGGAGACTCGTCGGATCGAGATCACCGTCCTCGTCAGAGTCGTTTTCGAGTACATCAATCTCGATCACTCCGCCGATTTCGATCTCAGCATCGTCTTCATTCGCTACCGGTGCCGACCCAGTGGAATTACCCGCGAGATCGAGTGTGGTGGTGTTGTTGGTGGGGTCGGGGTCGTTCGACACCGGATTTCGCCTGCTCGTCGCCACGACACTGACCGAGGCATCCTCCGCACCCTCGGCAACCTCAACCACAATCGAGGAGGTCACCGGATCACTCGGCGTCGGCCCTGTGACGAACGAAGTCGGTACACACTCGATGACCAAATCACTCTGCGAACATTCATCGGCCAACGAGACAACCGACAACCCCTCGCTAAGGGTGAACGTGATGGTCGGCTCGCGCAAGTCCGGTTTGTCCAGTGAACGAAGCATCGCTGTCAGGGTGACCACGCCGTCTACCGGATCACTCGTAGAGGCAGAGATCTCAAGGTCAGCCCGATTGAAATTGGCCTCGAGCTCATCTTCCTCCCCCTCCTGAACCATCCCAGTCTCATCAGACACCTCACCAACAGCGTCGCCAAACTCCCCAGTTGGTCGGAAGTTGATACGGATCGCCGACCAATCATCGTGATCGGCCAGCGTCTCGCTTTCTCCGGTGTCGTCGCAACTCGACGAAACCGAGGGGCCCTGGTTGTTGACGCTGGTTTGGCCGACTTCGAACGGCGGATCCGTTCCGTCGCCCGAGTAGTCAAGATGGAGGTTCGCAACAGATTCGCGCGTAGCCCCGGCGCCGTCGCTGAACCGAACGAAGTGTTCGGAATTGGTCGGGTCGAGGACGATCCGTTCGTCGAGATTGTTCTCAACGATGTCCGGCATCAACGAAGTCCTCGAACCGCTCCCGAGTCGCGCCGGCGAGTAGTCAAGAAGGAACCCGGATGTGGTGTCAATCCCCTCAAAGGCGTCGTACGCGTAGTTCATGACGGAGATGTAGTTGGGTTTGCAGTGGGTGTTCTCGTTTCCTCCGTGTCGAAGTCCGAGGCTGTGGCCGAGTTCGTGCATCATCACGACGGCGTCGCCGCGGAGATTGAGAATGTCGTTACCACCGATCTCTGCTTGGCCGCCCCGAGGACAATTGATGCCGCTCGGCATGACACTGTCGGACCCGGTGATGGCGTAGCGGAACACCCATCGTCGGTTGGGATCGAAGTGGATGTCTTTGACGTCGTAGAACTGGTCGGAATGCACACCGCAGACCTCGTCGACCCCGGCGAGCGCACCTTGGTCGAGAACTACTACGTTGCCACCGCCGAGGTCAATGCCGTAGTCCCCGGAGGTCACTGTGACATTGCCGGCGGGTGTGGCGTACGGACCGCCCGCTGTGAGGTCTCCGGTGTCAATCCACAGACTCATTGGCGTCGGCGCAGCAGCGAACGCCTCGACGATCTCATCGTACGTGTCGGCGTTGTTCGGGTCGAAGACCGGTATTGCCGATGTCGTGCCGTCGCTCAGCCAGTCGTTTTCGACAAAGATGTCCGGTGCTTCTGCGTCGGCCCAGGTGGATTCGAGCACCGTCGCCAGCTGGACAGCGGGCCCGGTCACAGCGTTCGCCACGGTCACATCCGGGACTTCTAGGCCTTCCTGTCCAGACCTGGGGGTGACAGGTGGTGGTCTGTGGTGTGGTCATGATGCCCGCTCGAGCATGTCGATCGGACGTCGCGACGCCATGTAGTCGCCGTGGTTACGGCGGCGGGTGTTGTAGGTGATGAGCCAGGCGTCAGCCTCGGCTTGAAGCTGGTGGATCGAGGTGAAGCAGCGGCGATGAAACGCTGGGCGCCAGCACTCTTGCAGCATCGTGCCTTGGAACCGTTCCACCACGGCGTTGTGGTTCGGTGACCGAGCCGGGATCCAGACCCGATCAACCTGCTTCGCTGCCAGCGCGTTGGTGAAGTCGTTGGCTTTGTATTCCGGGCCGTTGTCAGCCACCACAGCCTGGATCGGGAAACCGAGACGTCGCCAGGTGTTGTAGATCCGACTGAAGAACGCCACCGACGTTTCCTTGGTTGGTGACCCGATCACGATCCACGCGCACGCCCACCTTGTGAATGTGTCAACTGCGGTCAGTTGGTAGACCTTGCCGACGCCTTTGAGGTTGCCGATGTAGAACGAGTCCACCGACACCAACTCGCCCGGAGCCCCAGCCCAGTGACAAAACCCGAACGGCTCTGACTCACGAGACGCCTCGGTCACAGTGCCGTTGGTCAACGCTGCCAACGTCGCGGCTCTTGCCAAGCGTTGAGGCCGGCGGCCAAGCCCGTTGGCCACGAGATGGTTCTGCACGGTGGACTTGGACACGACGAACCCCCGATCAGCGAGCCGGTCGGCGTACTGACGACATCCCAGAGTCGGGAGTGTGATGGCAAGCATCAGCAACGCTTCGATCACATGGGTTGGGGTCGCGTTGGGCATCACGGTTGGGCGTCTGCTCTTGGGCATCAACGCGTCGAGGCCGTAGTCGGCGGCTGCGTTGAGCCATTTGTAGAACGTCTTGCGGGAGATGCCGAACACTCGGCAGGTGTGTGCGATGTTGCCGTTGGTTTCGGCGTGGGCGAGCGCGGCAACTCGATGCTGGTAGACAATCTGATCAGAGGTCACGGTGGTGGGTTCCTTGTGGATCGGTAAGAGGAACCACAGAATCCACCACCTGGCCCGCCTCACAGCGGATGTGTAACCCCTACCTCTGGACAGGAAGTTCTAGGCCCCAGAGCTCCCATCCATCGAGGAGCCCGTCACCATCGCGGTCGCCGGCAGTGCTTGCTGTGATTGTCGGGTTGGGAGCGAGGTTTGAGATGTCGAAGGTGAGGATCGCGGGGTGACCTCCGTTTGGAAGCACTTCGGTGTCCCCGTCGCCACGAGCCCAGTGTTGGTTGTCGCTTGCGGCCTGCGGCCAGGTCCAGCTGCCCGTTGCGACCTCGAAGTCGATGGTGATTGAGAGTGCGGCGTCATCAGGGTTGATGTCGATGGGGTCGTCGTCTCCGGGGTCTTCGTCGAAGAGCTCGACGATGATCGGAGTAGTTGGCCCGGAGACGGGGCCGTCGTAGGTCGTTTGATAAAAGACTCCGCCGCGGAAGTCGCCGAAGTCGTTCCGGGAACCGCCGATGGTCTGGGTAGTGCCGTCTTCAAACGTCAATCGGACCCGATAGTCGCCCTGGTTCGAGAGGCCGCCGTCAGGCCCGAATCCGGGGCAAAGCGTCGGGTCGATCGTGCCCTGTTCTTCGTCGCATCCGATGACCTGAGTCGCGGTGAAAACGATCTCTGAGGTACACGAGCCGGTGTCGTAGTGGTCGGAGACTTCGTTCGGAGTCAGAGCGGAGTCGTAGATGGCGAACTCGTCATAGTCGATCCCGCTCACCGAGAACGGAGCGGTGTTTTCGATGGAGAAGGCTTGCGTGCCGGCACCCCAAGCGGTCGCGCCGTCGATGAACATGCTGTCCTCGACTTGGCCGTTGAAGTAGAGGGTGAACTCGTCGTTCTCCCGGGTGAGCGCCACATGTTCGGGCATGTAGTCGTCGAAGAAGAAGTCCGACTCGATGAAGACGGTTCCGTTTTCGGTGCGAGCGGTTGCTCTGATGAATTTCGAACCATCGAAGTTTTGCCAAGTGATCGTCACGCCCTGGCCGAGCTCGATGACGTCCCATTCGTTGTTGTCGGCGCTGAGCCAACCCTCGACAGTGAAGTCACCGGACGGAAACAGCGCCGACGTCACGTCAGCGCTAGCGGTGATAGCCCCGAGGGAGTCGACGGTGAGCGACCCGTCGTCTTCAGCTGACACGACCGCAGGCGAACTGAATGTGTTGATAGCGGCAAGGGGGAAAACCCCGGCGCTGTCCGCCAATGGATCCATCGCATCGAACTGCCAGTATGCGACCGGCCCGTCGCCCTCGACGAGCGCTTGGTAGTTGTCGCATCCCGCCACAGGCGCCGCCGATACCGGCAAGCCCTGACTGCCTGCCGCAACCACAGCACCAAGCATGATCACTGCTGCACCAACGAATCGCTTCACCGCTCGCCCCAATTCTGGCAACCCCGCGGCGCCAACCGCTGCAACATGCATCAACCGGCAGTTGCACGCATTCGAAGCCGGAGATGCTCAGTTGGTCCCCGTATGCTTCCGGGGACCGACCAACGCTGTTGTCGAACCGGCGACCTTCACGGCCTGGGACCGCACTACTCCGGTCTGGATCATCAACTCGTCGTAGCGCTACACCCGAACGATGACGCGACAAACCGCCCGATGATCGTGGTCGACAATCGACAACATGACGCCCAGATCCGGCGAAGCGTTTGCCTGATGAGGCCCTGGAACCCACCCGATAATGCGCGGCTCTCGGTCGAAGTCGACCCACTCGCGTACGGCACTTATGCGTGCAATGAAGTATGTAGCCGCTAGCTAGCGCATAATATTCACGGTAACAGATGCGGCCTAGTCTCCGAACAACGCCTCGCCGATTCGGTTTGCTGCGTCTCGCTGCATCGTCGGTGTGACGTGGCTGTAGAGGTTGCTGAAAAGCGTCGCATCTGCGTGGCCGAGCCGTTCGGCAGCGACCTTCGGCGGCACTCCGCTGGCAAGCATGAGCGTGGCGCTCGTGTGGCGGAGTCCGTGAGCGGTCAGTCGTGGGAGGCCGATCTCGGGGCTGATGCGTCCAAGCAGTCGTGAGAGGTATTGCGGGTGGTAGGCCCCGCCGGCTGGTTTGGTGAACACGAAGTCGGTTGCGAGGTAGTCAGCAGTTTCCTGTCGTTCGGTGGCTTGCAGCTGACGTTGGGTCTCGAGGCTGTTGATCAGATGGGGATCGACGTCGATGGTTCGGATGGCGTCGTTGCTTTTCCCGGACGACTCCTTGACCTCGTAGCCCAGGACGGACGCAAACTCGTTGATCCGGACGAGACCGTTGTCGATGTCTACGTTCGGCCAACGGAGATGAACAAGCTCGCCGATGCGGAGCCCGGACCCGAGGAGGAAAGACCAGACGGGAAGCAGGCGATCACCCTCATGCATGATGAGAAAGTGGCGGGCCTGTTCGGGCGACCAGTGCTGGGGGATTTTCTTGCGGGCCCGTGGCTTGGGTACAGCTGCGAGCGGGTTGTTCGGTACGACTCCTGTTGCGACCGCTTGCTTGAAGGCTCCGTTGACGGGGGCGCGAGCGAGTCGGATGGTGTTGGGGGAGAGGCCCCGTCCGTTCTTCGTGCCGCCCTCGGTACCGAGCGAGCGTTGCCAGCACACGACGTCCTCGGCGTTCAACTCGCAAACTAGTCGTTCGCCGATCCAGGGTCTGACGTAGTCCTCGAGATAGTGCCGGTAGTCGAAGAGCGTCTTGGGTGAGAGTCGATCAGCAGTCTCGGCATCGTCGAGGTACTGCTCGACGAGCTCGGCAACAGTCAGCCTCGATGGCGGACCGGTGGTGGCCTGCTCGGCCGCCTCGTTGAGCAGCGACTCTCGTGCTGCGCTGGCCGCAGCTGCGGTTTTGAACCCTCGCCGGGTGACCTGTTGCCATTTGCCCGTCGTGGGGTCCTTGGTGGTCCGCACCTTGAAGTACCACGCCCCTTTGGCGTCCTGGTAAACGCCCCGCACCTTCGGCATTTCCCGCTCCCTCTGCCCGTGGATGTTCTCAAAATGTTCTCACGGCAGGTGGGAAATAGAAAGAGCCCCTTCGAAAAGGGGCTCTGACCTGGGATTATGTTGTGCGCCCATAGGGACTCGAACCCCAAACCTTCTGATCCGTAATCAGATGCTCTATCCAATTGAGCTATGGGCGCTTGATCACGTGAGTGTAGAGGAATCCAAGCGGTCCACACACGCAGATTTCTGCCCAAATGTCACGCCGCCAGATGAGCAGCGATGTTGGCAGCGATTTCAGCCGGCGTTCTGCCAACGGTGTCCACTTGCTCGAACTGGCCGTAGGCAGTGGCGCGTTCGGTGAGAAGGGCGCGGATCCGACCGGCTGGATCGTCGCCGTCGAGCAATGGCCGGTGCGCCGTGCCGTCTCCCATCACCCGCTCGAGGATCACCTCGACCGGCGCATGCAGACAGAACACTCGTCCGGTGGCTTCCAGCGCAGTGGCATTGTCGGGGCCCAACATCAATCGGCCACCGGTGGCGATGACCAGCCCATCACGGTCGGCGAGTGCGGCGGCCACGTCAGATTCGATCGAGCGGAAAGCCACTTCACCTTGCTCAGCGAAGATCACTGGAATGGGACCGTGGTCGCTTTCGATCAGATGGTCGGTGTCGACGAACTCGAGATCGAGAAGGTCAGCGAGGACACGCCCGACGGTGCTCTTGCCTGTGCCCATGAACCCGGTGAGCACGACGTTTCCCGCCGGCCTCGGTTGCGATGCCCTCGGTTGCGATGCCATTGACGCAGGGTAGATCGCTGGCGCACCGGCCATGGGTGTCTACGCTTGGTGGATGGCGAATGCTGACGGCCCCCGGATCCTCGTACTCAACGGGCCCAACCTCAATCTCCTCGGTGTCCGTGAGCCCGAGGTCTATGGTCACACAACACTCGACGACATCGTCGGTGCCCTCGCCGCCCGTGCCGATGCTGGTGGTGCCTCGCTCCATCACGTGCAGTCCAACAGCGAAGGCGCCCTCGTCGATGCACTGCACGAGGCCCGCACCGGTGCCGACGGCGTGGTCTTCAATCCCGGCGCGTACACCCACACCAGCGTTGCCCTTCGTGACGCCATCAGCGCCATCGACATCCCCGTGGTCGAGACCCACCTGTCCAACGTGCACGCTCGCGAAGACTTTCGCCAGACGTCGCTGATCAGTGCGGTTTGCCTCGGTGTCATCGGCGGGTTCGGCCCGCACTCCTACACGCTGGCGCTCGACGCACTGCTCGCTCATCTCGCTGACTGAAAACAGCGAGCCCGCGGCTGAAACACGCAGTTCATCTCATCGAGTCTGGCACCGAGACAAGTGCACCGATACCGTCATCTGACATGAAGATCGGTGCCTTTCTCTTTGGTGGAGTCGAGATGGACGATGCAGGCGCAGGCCTGCCCGCCCCAACGGACCGCCGCTATTCGAACGCCGAGTGTTGGAGGGCGTCAGAGCAAATGCTCGAGATGGGCGTGCTCTCTGACACCCTCGGTTACGACAGCTACTGGCTGACCGAACACCATTTCCAACACGAGGGGTACGAGGTCGTACCGAACGGTTTGATGTTCGGCGCGATCCTGGCCGAGCGCACCGAGAACATCCGGATCGGCACGATGTTCAACATCGTCGGCCAGTGGCATCCGCTGCGTCTCGCCGAGGACTTCGCAACGGTCCACAACATCTCGGGGGGTCGAGGCATTCTCGGTGTTGGTCGTGGCACCGTGCCCCGTGAGGCCCAGGCGCTCGGTACCGACATCGGCAGCTTCGACAATCCTGATCAGGCCGCGGCTGACACGCTGAATCGCAAGCAGTTCGACGAGGCGATGCAAGTCGTCGAACTCGCCCTCAACAACGAAACGTTCAGCTTCAAGGGCGAGATGTTCGAGTTCCCACCGCCTGGCATTCCCGATCGCGGTGGATTCGTCGAGCACCTCACTCTCATTCCCAAGCCGATCCATCCGTACGAGACCTGGCAGGCCATCACGTCGCCGCCCACGCTCGAAACGGTGCCGAAGAAGGGATGGGGAGGCGTCTTCTGGCTGAAGCACTACTCCTTCGCAAAGCAGTTCTGGGACCGCTACGCAGAGATCCACGACGAGACGTTCGGTGGTTCACTCGCCGCTGGCGCAAAGCGCACGCTCGTGGTCACTCCATGGATTGCTGACACCAAAGAACAAGCCATGGCCGAGGTACGCAATGGTCACGACGAGTTCTGGAAGTTCCTCGGCCCCTACGGCTGGAGCCGTGGCTACATGGGTGAAGGCGGCAAGCCATCAGAGGCCGGCCGCATCCCGACGCTCGAAGAGTCGATCGAGAACAAGACCTGGCTCGTCGGCACCGCTGACGACGTGATCGAAGGCATCGAGTTCTACAAGGACTACCTCGGTGGTCTCGACAACTTGATCATCTTCCCGAACATGCCGGGCGACAAGTACTCCCAGACCGCCGAACAGCTCACCCGCTTCGCCGAAGAAGTCATGCCCAAGATTCAATGACTTTTCCTGAGGTGACCGAGCTCGAAGCGACGCTTGTTGCCGCTGGCTATCTGCTCCTGCCAGCGCCCGCTGAGCCCCACGCCCATCTCGACAAAGCGCTCACCGCCGACCTCGTGCCCAACCCTGCCGGCGATCTCATGGGAGCGATCCACGGCTGGATCGCCCACCGCGAAACGCTTGACAAGGCCGACTTCGTGGCCAGAGCTGAGCGAGCCGCTCGAATGTCGTTGGCGAATGGCTTCACCGCGATTCGCACCCACGTCGACCTCGGGGTCGACATCGGCACCACGGCGGTCGAAGCACTCATCGAGGTGCGTGACCGCATGGCTGGCCTGGTCGACATCCAGATCGTCGGTCTCACCGGCCGACCCTCAGGAGGCCCCAGCGGGGCGGACAATCGAGCTGTTTTGCGAAACGCTATTGCCATGGGTCTCGACGTCGTTGGCGGCTGCCCGCATCTTGACGAGGACCCGGTCGCCTGCACCAACGACCTGCTGGCCATTGCCGGTGAGGCAGGCCTAGCGATCGACCTCCACACCGACGAAACCCTCGACCCCTCCCACCTCGAGCTCGAACTCCTGGCCAAGGCGGTGCTGTCGACCGGCTTTGAACACCGAGCCACGGCGAGCCACTGCGTCAGCCTCTCGATGCAGACCGAAGCGGTGCAGCAGCGGGTCGCTGTCACGGTTGCCGAGGCGGGGGTGAACATCGTCGCTCTTCCCCAGACGAACCTGTTCCTCCAGGCCAGAGGTATCCGCACGGCGCCTCCGCGAGGCCTCACCGCAACTGCCGCGCTCGATGGTGCTGGTGTCAACGTGTGCGCTGGTGCCGACAATCTGCAGGATCCGTTCTGCACGGTCGGACGGGCGGACGCACTCGAAACTGCGGCCCTGATGGTGATGGCGGGTCACGATTCGCCCGAGCTGGCCTACGAGCGTGTCAGCACCAAGGCTCGTCAGGCCATCGACATGCCCGCCAACGGTGACCTCCTCGCGATCCGGGCTGCCACTGTTCGAGAAGCCGTGGCCTCAGCGTCACCTGACCGCATCGTGATCCGCAACGGCACCATCGTCTCCGGCACCCTCCCCTCCTGAGAAGGGGTCAGGCAGCGTCGATGGGGCGCCAGCGGTGGAGGATCTGTGAGGTTTCGCAGTCGAATGCCCAGTAGTGGCCCTGGCCAGGCTGATCGTGCAAGCGATCGATGTCGATGCCGAGAAGGTGACACAGGAGCAGGGTGCCGACGCCGCCATGGCCGACCACGACCCGGGTCGGCGACCCCACTTCCAGGAATGGGGCGAAGACACCGATGATTCGCTGTTGCGCGTCGATTGCTCGCTCCCAGCCATCGGCCGACACTGCGGGCTCACTGAACAGTCGGTCGGCCAGTTCCTCGTGGCGGTCATGGGAGACAAAGCCGGTTGACGAGCGGTCGATTTCTCGACTGTCTGGCAGCTCGTCGACCTCGATGCCGAGATGGTCACCCAAGATCCGAGCCGTTTCGAGTGCCTTGGTCTCGGGGCTTGATCCAATCGAGGACACCTCGCCCAGCCACGGCTGCTGCAGCATCGAAAGAGCTCGACTCCGCCCGACATCGCTCAGGCCCCACTCCGGCACCGGCACCTCAGCATCGACGGCTACCTCAGGATGACTCACGTAATAGAAACGACCCACCGGCCAACGGTAGTCTCAGGACTTGGCGGCGAGGAGGAGGCCGAAGTCGCCGTTGCCGGCAAACAGCTCGGTCAACTCGAAACCAGCGTCGGTGACCTCACCGATGATCTTGTGCGGTCGGAACTTGGTCGAGATCTCGACCCGGATCTCTTCGTTGGCGGCCAGCTCGACGTTCAGGTCGAGGTCGTTGATGCGGACCGTCTGATCGACCAGCGACAGCAATCGCATGTCGACTCGAGAGTGGGTGGGATCCCACATTGGCATGTAGGTGAACGAATCCAGATCGAAGTTGGCGCCGAGTTCACGATTGATGACCGTCAGCACGTTCTTGTTGAACGCCTCGGACACGCCGGTGTCGTCGTTGTAGGCGGCGACGATCCGGTCGACGTCTTTGAACAGGTCAACACCGAGCAGGATCGATTCGCCCGATTCGAGCGTGTCGGCGAGTGCCCCGAGGAACGCCCGACGCTCTTCTTCGTAGAAGTTGCCCAGCGTTCCACCGAGGAACGCAATCATTCGTTGGCCCTCGGCAGGCAGATGAGGAAGATGCAGTGTGAAGTCGCCAGCCACAGCATCGACGGCCAGCCCGGGATAGCGCTTTGCCAGCATTTCTGCAGCTTCTCGCAGCGTTGCTTCGCTCACATCGAACGGGACGAATCGCTCGAGCTGGCCGGTGGCCTGAAACGCGTCGAGCAGGGTGCGGGTCTTGTCGCTGGTGCCCGAGCCGAGCTCGACCACCGTCGTCGCGCCGGTCCGCTCAGCAATGTCGGCGGCGTGTGTTGCGAGCAGCGTGCGCTCGGCCTCGGTGGGGTAGTAATCGACCAGCCGAGTGATGTCGTCGAAAATTTGGGATCCGTGGTCGTCGTAGAGCCACTTCGGTGGGAGCACGATGGGGCGATGGGCGAACGCACGGGTGACGTCCTCTCGCATGGCGCCAGTTGCCCAATCGGTGGTGAGGTGAGACTGCAGGCTGATCTTCTTCACACGTCACACCAACCGTCGAGGCGCAGCCGATGTTCCCGAAGCAATCCACCAGGCGACAAGGTCGGGGTGCCTCGCTAGAGTCCCGCTGGGGCAAGAAACCTTACGTTCACATTTCTCGAACAGGCTGTCTACAGACCGCCCGTAGATTGTGGAGCCTGTGCAGGAGTTGATCGATTTGACCGAACCGAAGGCCACCGGCTCACCCGCCCTCGTCTTCGACGGCGTCGGCAAGACCTTCCCCGACGGCACCGAAGCGCTCCGAGGCGTGACGTTCGACGTCAACCCTGGCGAATTCGTCACCGTTGTCGGCCCATCGGGTTGCGGCAAGAGCACCCTGCTTCGCCTTGCTTCTGGTCTCGACGAGGTGACCGCCGGGCGCTGTGACGTTGATCGATCGAACATCGGTTATGTGTTCCAGGATGCAACGCTGCTCCCGTCTCGCACCGTGATCGGCAACGTCGAGCTCATTGCTGAACTCCACGGCGACAGCAAGGCCGAGCGCAGGGCTCGGTCTGCCGAGGCCATCACGAAAGTCGGCCTCGCTGGTTTCGAAAACCACTACCCCAAGCAACTCTCTGGCGGTATGCGGATGCGTGCATCGCTGGCTCGCTCGCTGGTGATGTCGCCCCCGATCTTCTTGTTCGACGAGCCGTTTGGGGCGCTCGACGAGATCACTCGCGAGTTGATGAACGAAGAGACGCTGCGGTTGTTCAAAGAAGAGGGCTTCGCCGGGCTGTTCATCACGCACTCGATCACCGAGGCGGTCTTCATGAGCACCAAGGTGCTGGTCATGTCTGGCCGGCCCGGCACGATCGTCGATTCGTTCGATGTGCCATTCGATCATCCTCGCTCACCCGAGATGCGATTCGACCCGGCTTTCGCCGAGCTCAGTGGCCGGGTGTCGCACTCTTTGCGAGGGGCTCACGCATGACCGATCTACGCGATGTCGACGCTGGTGCCTCGAACGCTCTGGCCGGTGCGCCCACCCTGCCCCGCTCGGCTGACGGAGCTCCTGTGCTCGTGGCCCGAAACGCGAAGCGTTTCGGTTTCGGCTCGTTCGGTCCGCTCGTCGTCCTCGTCAGCATCATCGGTCTCTGGTACGCCACCCACTATCTCGTGATCGACGAGGGCCGCCGATTCATCCTGCCGCTCCCACACGTCATCCTGAATCGTGGCTTCATCGAAGGCGTCACGTTCGGTGGCTTGCTCGACGTTGGCCAGAAGATGCTCTCTGATCTGGTGCCATTCGCTGAGTTCGAACCGGACGCTGACCGCGACGTCGTCCTCATCGACGGTCTGCTCGGCCTCTGGATGACGGTCAAGGTCTCGTTCGTCGGACTGATGCTCGCTGCCTTCTTCGCCGTTGTCGGCGCGATGGTGATGAGCCAGTCCCGCATGGTCGAGAAGGCTTTCTTCCCCTATCTCGTGATCATCCAGGCCGTGCCCGTGCTGGCCATCGTGCCGCTGATCGGTGTGGTGTTCGGTTTCGGTTTCAGCTCGCAGGTGATCGTGTGCGTGATCATCTCGTTCTTCCCGATCGCAGCCAACACGCTGTTTGGTCTGAAATCAGCCGAGCGCGGTCTGCAGGATCTCTTCGCATTGCACAACGCCAGCAGATGGACTCGTATGCGCAAGCTGCAGATCCCGGCAGCGTTGCCAGCCTTCTTCACCTCGATGCGTATCGCCGCTGGTCTCAGCGTCATCGGCGCCATCGTCGGTGGTTACTTCTTCGCACGTGGTGAAAAAGGTCTGGGCTCACTGCTCAAGGCCTATGCCAGCCGTCCGTCAGACACACCCGAGTTGTTCGCCACGGTGTTCCTGTCGTCGATGCTCGGCATCATCGTGTTCCTGTTCTTTGGATGGCTCGGTAATCGCTTCATTGGAAAATGGAGCGATCAGACCGTCTGATCTTGATCTCACCCGGTTCCCTAACGGAGGAAACAACCATGAGAAACCCGCTAAAGCGCCTGTTGGCGTTGCTCTTTTCCTTTGCGTTGATCGCCGCAGCGTGCGGTAGCGATGCAACCGATGCTGTCGATGGCGTCACTGACGCTGCCGAAGATGTCGCCGACGACGCCATGGAAGAAGGCGAAGGGGCCGTCGATGAAGCGATGGAAGAAGGTGACGAAGCGATGGACGACGAAGCCATGGACGACGAAGCCATGGACGCCATGAGCGATCACTCCCTCGCCGAGCATTGCCCCGCCACTGTGATCATCCAGCTCGACTGGAATCCAGAAGCCGAGCACGGCGCCATGTACGAGATGATCGGTGACGACTACACGATCGACGCCGAGAACTTCGTCGTCTCCGGCAGCTTGGTTTCCGGTGGCGAAGACACCGGCGTCGACATCGAGATCCGCACCGGTGGCCCCGCCATCGGCTTCCAGCAGGTCACGGCGCAGATGTACCAGGACACCGACATCCACTTCGGCTACATCTCCACCGACGAAGCCATCGAGAACTACAACGACCTTCCGACCACGTCGTTCGTTGCACCGCTCGAGAAGAACCCGCAGATCATCATGTGGGACCCGGCCACGTACCCCGAGGCCGAGACCATCGCTGACCTTCCTGAGGAAACGATCATCCGGTACTTCGGTGGTGCCTCGTACATCCCGTTCCTTCTCGACCAAGGCATCGTCACTGATGCTCAGCTCGACGACACCTACGACGGCCAACCGTCGGTCTTCGTTGCCGAGCAGGGCGCCATCGCTCAGCAGGGCTTCGCTTCTGCCGAGCCGTACGTCTACGAGAACGAGGTTCCAGAGTGGGGCAAGCCGGTTGCGTACCAGCTCATCCACGACACCGGCTTCGAGATCTATGCGGCTGCCATCGGCGCCCGCAGTGGTGACTTCGAAGAGCTCACCCCGTGCATCGCGGCCATCACCCCGGTGATCCAGCAAGCACAGGTCGACTACGTCAACAGCCCTGCTGGCACGAACGAGCTGATCATCGAAGCCGTCGAGGCCTACGACAACGGCTGGGTCTACTCCGCTGCGGTCGCTGACTTCTCGGTCGAGGCTCAGCTGTCGAACGGTCTGGTCGGCAACGGCCCAGATGCAACGCTCGGCAACTTCGATCTCGCTCGTGTCCAGAGTGTGATCGACATCGTCGGCGCCGAGATGACGCCAGAAGACCTCGTCACCAACGAGTTCATCGACGACTCCATCGGTCTCTGATCGATCGAACGCAATCAGCAATCGGGAAGACGCAATGACACAAGCCACGCATCGTTGTTCGCTGAACAGCGGTGCGTGGCTCGTGCGCGTCCTAGGTGAGCAGGGTCGTGAGTGAACAGGCTCGTGAGTGAGCAGGGTCGTGAGTGAACAGGCTCGTGAGTGAGCAGGGTCGTGAATGAGCAATGCGCGTATTGATCGTTGACGCCTTTCGGGCCGAACAGCCGGGCAAACCCTTGCTGGCCACCGCGTCGGCAGTGCTGAGTGCATCAGGACACGACGTGCGCCGAATCGATCTCGAGGCGTCGGGCTTCCCGATGTTCATGACCAGCGAAGAGCGCGTCCGCTATCACGACGTGGGTGACAACATCTGTTGCCCACACGTTGCAGCAAGCGTCGATGAGATACGCGCAGCCCAAGCCGTGCTCTTCGGCTATCAGACCACGGTGCACACCGTCCCCGCCCACCTCAAGGGCTGGCTCGAGCGGACGTTGGTGCCCGGTGTGGGCTTTGTCCTCAACGAGGACGACATGGTCCGACCAGGCCTGACCGGGGTGCGTCGAGTCGGCGCCATCACCACAACGCGACACAACCGACGGGCCTCGCTGGTGGCTGGTGACAACGGCCGACGAACCCTGATGCGATCGTTTCGAGCGAACTGCGGTGCTCGATGCCGACGGACCTACGTGTCAGTTCACGACGCTGAGCTGGCCGGTGGCGCCAAGCGTGTGGAACGAGCCTTCAACCGCTGGTGATCTTGCTGAGCTCGTCGGCGATACCGGCGACAAAGGTCCGACGACGCTCGGCGTCACCGGCATCGATGCCGTAGTACGCCAACCAATGCCACGAACACGTTGGTGAAGCGAGCGGCTTGATCGAGCGCTTGAAGAGCTTGCGCCCGGGCTCACCCGTGGCTCTGTTCATCAAGGCGGGCGAACCGTGTGTGGTGATCGCAACGAGCGTCTCGACTGCGGCGATGGGGGACGGGGTGGAAGGTGAGCCATCCACCCACGGCCCCAACCGACGCTCGATCCAGTCCTGCAATCTGGCCGGGGGACCGCCCCACCACGTTGGGTAGACGAAGACCAGCGTGGTCACACCGCGCAGGTCATCCACGGTCGGGCCATCGCCATCGCCATCGCCATCGCCATCGCCGTCGATCAGCGAGGCGGCGGCGGGCGCCTGGCCTTCCGCCGTGGTCAACCCATCGATTGCAGCAGCGAACAGCGCTTGACTGAGGCTGTTGGCAACCGGGTGGGAGTGGATGATCAGTCGAGTCACAGGGTGATCGCTCGCGCTCAAGCGCGAAAGCGGAAGTTGGCGATCTCACCGAATGCTGCACTCAGACGAGAGACCGCGGCATCGAAGGATTGTTTGCCTCGCTCGGGTGTGGCACCAGTCGGATCACCTATGTGGCCGTCGGGGCCGAAGTCGTTGGCGAGCCAGCCAAAGCTCACGGTGCCACCGAACTTCACATGATCGTTGTCGGCGAGATGCTCCGGCACGTTGCGAGATGCCAGGTCAAGACGCACGAGCTCCGGGCGCAGATGCAACATCATCGAGGTCTCGCCAACCCCGCCGTGAATACCGAAGCCGAGCTCTTCCTCTGTGGACGGGCCTCCCTGGTCTGGCGGGACGTTGGGATGAAGCAAGAACGTCTCGAGACCGTGGTGAAGGCGAAGCTCGCGGCAGGCAACGTTGATCAGCGATGAGTTGCCGCCGTGCCCGTTGAGGAAGGCCAGCTTCTTCGCTGGTGTGGCCGACATCGAACGGCCGATGTCGTCGAGCACTCGGAGGAGGGTCTCGGGGCCGAGCCAGAACGTGCCCGGCGTACCCGCATGCTCGTTCGACTTCGTGAATGCCAACGGTTCGAGCAACCAGAGGTCGTGCTCGTCACCCACCTGCTCGACCACGGCCTCGGCGCAAGCTCTGGCAATCTCGAGGTCGGTGTTGAACGGCAGGTGAGGGCCATGCTGCTCGATGGCTCCCAACGGCAGCACCAGGATCGACTCCTCAGTCAGATGATCGAGGAGGTCCGAGGCTCGGAGTTCGCTGAGGCGGCGTGACGACATCTCCGCAAACTAGCGCCGTTCCCCACGGTGCATCAGCTCGTCAATGTGTCTTGCGGATGAACGTCGGCCGCGAATCGATCAGTGGCGGCACCGGCTGCGACACTGGGGGAATGCAGGACTACGACGCCATCGTTGTTGGAGGCGGTCACAACGGCCTGGTGTGTGCCGCGTACCTCTCGAAGTCTGGCTTGCGCACCCTTGTGCTGGAAGCTCGACATCAGGTCGGAGGCTGTGCCGGTACGGAGTCAGCGTGCGGCGTACGGGTCAACATCTGCAACTGCGACCACACCATGGTGCGGAGCGTGCCGCTTCGAGAAGAGCTCGGACTCGACCGCTTCGGTCTGCACTACATCGACATGGACCCCGGCATGGTGGCTCGAGGATGGGATGCGCCCGGGCCGATCCCGATCCGGCACAGCGTTGAAGCCACGCTCGAGTCGTTGGCGATCACCCACCCCGAAGAGGTCAGCAACTACCGGCGGTACGCCGACCTCGCAGTCCCGGCCGCCGAACTGATCATGAGTCTGGCTGCGGAACCACCCGCCACGTTCAACCTGATCAGACGCGGCATCGGTCGACGCTCGACGCCAGCTGCGCTCACCGTGCTGCAATGGTCTCGTCGTTCGGTCGGCGATGTACTGCGCAGCTTCTTTTCGTCAGAAGACTTGCTCGGGCCAGCAATGGCAGCCGGACCAGCGGTGTGGGGCCTCTCGCCCGAGACACCGGGCACTGGTCTCGGTGCGCTGTCGTGGGCGTTCAAGCACGTGGGAACAACAGGTCGCCCGGTCGGTGGCAGCGGAGCGTTGACTGATGCCGTCGCCGCTGCGTTCGAAGCATCAGGTGGCACCATCGAGACGAGCGCCCGTGTGCAGTCGATCTTGTGCGAGGGCGAGCACATGCGGGGCGTGGCGGTTGCTGATGGACCAAACGGCGAGGTACGGGTCATCGAGTCACCGAACATCGTCGTGGCATGCGATCCTCGCGAGGCAATTGTTCACCGACTCGACGGGCCGCCGGCCTCGGCGTCCGGCTTCGTTGAAAAGTGGCGGCAGCGCAGTCCACAGGCGGGCTACGAGTCCAAGATCGACGCTCGCATCAATGCCTTGCCCACATGGAAAAGTCTCGACAGTGACCGGTTCGCCGCTGCAGGTTTCACCGATCCGCTCTCGCCGAGCACCATCGTCGCACCGTCACTGAGTGAGATCGATCGCGGCTTCCAGATCATGGGTGACGGCAAGGTCCTGGATCGGCCGATCATGTTCGTGAACATCCCGAGCATCAATGATCGAACGGTCGTGCCGTCGGGAGATGCGAACGAGCACGTCCTCAGCCTCGAAGTGCTGTTCACCCCGTATGGCCTGGCTGGCGGGTGGGAGCACAGCTCCGAACCAGAGCGCTGGCTCGAGGTGGCTTCGACCCTGTTCGAACCTGGCTTCGCCGAGTCCATCCAGGAGTGGCGCTCGGTCACCCCATTGCAATACGAGCGAGAGTTCCACCTCCCGAAGGGCCACGCCACCTCATTTGCTGGCGGTCCGCTCGCTGCCTTGCTCGGCCGAGATCGGGAACTGACCCGCTACGTCACACCGATCGAAGGGCTCTTCCTCACCGGAGCGGCCACGTTCCCCGGTGCTGGGGTGTGGGGAGCTTCCGGCCGTAACTGTGCCGCGGTCATCATCGATGACGAGTTGGGCGGTCACACAAAGAAGCGGGCGCTGTCAGTGCTTCCCTAGCGAGGTGCTTGGCTTCCCTAGCGAGGTGCTTGCTCCCTGAGCTGGCCTGTCGAGCTGCGTTCTAGTCGAGGTACTGGCCACAGAAGGGCCAGGGGGCTGAACCGCGCTGCTGGTGGAGCAGGGCTGCCCGGAGGTCTTGCTCTTCTGGGGCTGCCGCAGCCGGGTCGCCAGTGCCGCCGACTGATTCCCACGTCGGTACATCGAATTGGTACGCCCCGCGGTACTTGCCGGAGGCGTTGGTGACCTCGTAGTTGCCGGTGGCTTCGCAGTGGCGGAGCTCAGCCCATTGCTCTTGGGTTGGTTCGTCGCGCTGGGTGGGGGCAGCAACGAACGTGCGGTCGGCCCACATCGGGGTCGAGGCCGGCACCTGAGGTGCATCAGGACCGCCCCAGCGATTCTGCAACGTGACCCGTTGTGCTTGATCCAACACGTCGAGGTCGATGGCCATAGCCGATGATGACGATGACGATGAGGCAGCGTCAGGTGCAGCAAGCAGTGCTGTCTCGCTGAGTGTGGCAGTGAACGCCTGTACTTGATCGGATCGGAACCCGGTGGAAACGGTTGGCGTCTCGGCTCCGGCCACGTCGGTCAGCGACGCATTCGGCATCGCAGCGAGGCTTGCGAGGCCGGCGCCAACGGCGAGCCAGGGCACCAGGATGGAAGGCCGCTTGGCGATGGTTGTCGCCGGAGCAAGAGAGTCGCCAGTCTTCACCGCAGGTGCGACATGGGGGAGAGGACGAGTCACGAACGGTTGAATCTAGGCCCGCGAGCGGTTGAAGCCAAATAGTCGCCCTCGGCGGTTCAGTTGCGGTCGATGCTCGAAGCCCCGGACGTCTCGACACGGACCACGGTTTCGTCAGCCACGTCGAGGGATGAGGCGCCCCTGATCGATCCGTTGATCGCATCGACGGTGTCGGGGAAGTCAGCTGACGACGCCTCAGACATCTCGAGAGCAACGGTACCGATCGCGGTGCCGTCGAGGTCAGCCTCTGAAGCCTCGGACATGTCGAGTTCGAGCGACTGGATCGACCCGCTCATCGAGACCTGGCTGGCTTCGTCGATTCGCACGTCGAGATCATCGACATCCAGGTCCACGAGGGTGACATCTGATGCGCTCGAGGCGTGAAGCGATTCGAGATCGGTGACCGTGATGGTTGCCACCAGATCACGGTGGATGTTGAACGACGAGGTGTCGAGATCGATTCGAAGCTCGCCGTCGACGACATCGACGACGAGGTCATCGAGGAGGCTCTCGCCGACCTCGACCAGAATTCGCTGGCTGTCTCCTTGACGAACGGTGACATCGAATGGGGCATCGATGATGATCGAGTCGAAGCCATCGAGTTCGAAGGTTTGGCTGACGCTTTCCTCGTCGAAGTCGATGTTGACGTTGCACGCAGTCAGGGTGAGTGCGGTCGCCGCAATCGGCAATGCCAGGCGGGCAAAGGTGCCTCGCTGGGAGGTGGAGGGATGGGGGGCGGTCGGGTCGGAAGCAGTCGTGTGGGAAGCAGTCGTGTGGGAAGCAGGGCGGTTGGTGGTCATGGCTCCACTGTGAAGTCAGAAGCCACAACGATCACTGGGGGACCACCCTGATCGACCCCTGAACCCACTCAGGGGTCGAGTTCCAAAACCCAACAGGCCCCGAACCGAAGTCCAGGGCCTGTTTCGATGGCAGTGATTTTGACGTCACTCCCATCAGTGGCGGAGAGGGTGGGATTTGAACCCACGGTGGGCGTAAACCCACACCTCCTTAGCAGGGAGGCACAATCGACCGTACTCTGTCACCTCTCCGAGGTTCCGAGAGTGTAACCACGCCGATCGATGGGAACGACCGCAGCAAGAGCTCAATCAAGAACAGCGGCGACAAAGGCTTCCAGCGCAGCGTTGGTGGCTTCGGGAGCCTCCTGTTGCACCCAGTGGCCGACGCTGTCGACCAGCGTTGTGCCTCGGTAGTCCGCCATTGATGCACCCGGATCGGCAAACAGGTCCATGCCGGGCACGAAGTGGCGGACGATGTCGTTCTCCCCAGCAATGAAGCAGGTCGGCTGGGCAAGCATTGGTTCGCCCACGGGCTCGATCTGGGCACCATCGAGGCCTTGGGCCCGATAGCGATTGAACCAGCCATGAGTTGGCCCGTCGCCGTGCACATCGGTGATGGCGGTCATCTCCGCTGCGTTCATCCATGCAGGCGCCGGATCTGGGTCGATCAAGAAGTCGAGGAACGGAATGTCCTTGGGCTGGTCGCCAGTCCACAACTCAACCGGAGAGTCGCCGCTGCCTGCGAAGTAGACCTTGCGAAGCGCGAGTGCCAGGTCCTCGCCGAATGCAGCCTCGGCGACCCCGGGCTCGTGGAAGTAGCGCATGTAGAAGAACTTCTCGGCGTAGAGCAGCTCCCACAGTTCCATCGGGTCGCCTGCGCTGGCGGGGCTGTAGGGCACGCTCATCCCAGCCACTGCTCTCACCGCTTCGGGGTGCAGACGGGCGGTGTTCCACACGATCGGAGCACCCCAGTCGTGGCCGAACAAGATGGCGGTCCCATCGGAGGAGAGCTGGTTGATCACTGCGGCGACATCACCAGCGAGCTCGGTGATCGTGTAAGCCCCGATGGCCTCGGGCCTGCTGCTCTGGCCGTAGCCCCGCACATCCATCGCCGCCACTCGGTAGCCGAGGGCAGCGAAGTGGGTCATCTGGTGCCGCCACGAGTACCAATTCTCCGGCCAGCCGTGGACGCACAAGATGAGCGGAGCGCCGTGTGAGATGAGCGGAGCGCCGTGTGAGATGAGCGGAGCGCCGTGTGAGATGAGCGGAGCGCCGCTCGGGCCAAGGGTGACCACGTGCAAGTCGATGGGCCCGTGATCGACGCTGGTGTGGGAGACAACGATCGACTCGGCGCGAGCGAGGGATGCATCAACGGAATCGGGAAGCGGCATGTCAACGATCTTCTCACGATGCACTCGTCAGCGGCAGTTTGCGTGGCACCCTGTGAGGCTGGCGGACCGTCCCGGTCCCGAAACGGAACCGGAGTTCTCCCTCATGCACCCAATGATTGCGTCCTGGAACGAAGTTGCTGAAGCCTTTGGCCAGCGCCTCGAAGCCGTCACGGCTGAACAATCAGACACTCGCTCGCCCTGCGACGAGTGGAATTGCAACGAGTTGATCGAGCACACGGTGACGGTTCAGCACGGTGTTGGTGCCCAGCTCGGCGTCGAGGTTCCGGAGGGAGACGCCGCTGCGTCGTGGAGCGGTTTCCGCGAAGCAATGGTCGCTGCGATGTCGGCCGAGGGTGGTCTCGAGATCGAGATCGAGACCCCGTTCGGCAAGCGACCATTGGCCGAGGCCATGGGCATTCCAACGCTCGACCTCCTGGTGCACACCTGGGACCTTTCCCGCACCATCGGTCATGACGACGCGCTTCCGGCTGCGGCGGTGACCCACGCATTCGAGCAGATCAAGCCAATGGACGCGATGCTTCGTGGCCGTGGTGTGTTCGGCGACAAGATCGACGTGGCCGCTGATGCCAGCGAACAAGATCAGTTCATCGCCTTCACCGGCCGCCAGCCCTAATCCCTTTCTTTCCAAACCCCGGGTTTGGGACCCTCACTTTCGATGGTCTCAGCCCCGGGTTCGGGAGTGTTGTGAAGAGGACGCACGCCAACCTTGTTCTGCTCCTGGCCGGTGCCGTTTGGGGCATGGGCTTTGTCGCGCAGTCGACAGCGATGGACGACATCGGGCCGTTCTTCTTCGTGGCGGCCAGACACGCCGTTGCCGCTGTTGTGGTCGCCCCATTTGCATGGGCGGAACACCGGAAGGCGGCGGGCACCCCGATCTCGTCCATTCCAATCCGACAGTTTCTGCTGATCGGCCTTGCCCTCTTTGCCGGCATGTCGTTCCAGCAGATCGGACTGCTGACCACGACGGTGACGAACTCGGGCTTCCTGACCGGCCTCTACGTGGTCTTCACCCCAATCATCGGCATCGTTCTCTTTCGCAGCTGGCCCCACCGAGTGGTGTGGCCAGCTGGGCTTGTGGCCATGATCGGCATCGCCATGCTGTCTGGCGGTGCGGTCGGCGGCTGGGGTGCGGGTGATTCGTGGACGGTTGCGAGCGCTGTTGCCTGGGGGCTGCACGTTTCGCTGATCGGCCGATTCGTCGGGCCATCGGGTCGACCGCTGGCGTTGACCTTTGTGCAGTTCGTGGTGACCGCAGCCCTCGCCGGTGTGGTCGCAGTGGCCTTCGAGACCATCTCGCTGTCGGGTCTCGGCGGGGCTGGCCTGGAAGTGCTCTACGCCGGAACGCTCGCCAGTGGGCTGGCCTTCAGCCTGCAGACCGTCGGACAGCGCTACACCACCGCACCGCAGGCAGCGCTGTTCTTGTCGTCGGAAGCACCGTTTGCCGCCTTGTTCGGCGCCATCGTGTTGAGCGAACGGATCGGATGGCTTGGCTTGCTCGGCTGCGGGCTCATCTTCTCGGCGATGATCGCCGTCGAGCTGATTCCGAACCGGGGTTCACGCCGCGACGAGTCCCCGGATGTCGAGCTCTTGACGAACTGACTGCGGCTCGAGCGCCGGCGTTGAGTCGAGGAGCTCCTCGGTGTCGCCACTGGTGAGCGGAAGCACGAGGTCGAAGCGCTCGATCGACACGATGTCAGCCGTGCGGTACGACGCCACTCGAGTGCTCCAAGAATCGATCACCTGGCGACCTGAGCCTGTAGAGAAGAACGTGGTCAGCGGACCTTCGAATTGATAGGTGTCGGCTTCGCTGATGGTGATCGTCTCACCCTTGCTGAGCTGAATGGCGAACTGTGCCATGACTGTCTCCGATCTCGGTTGGGAACCTGGCACCATTCTCCACAAGGGGTATGACACTGGGAACGAGTCGGCCCCTGGGGGCCTTGGTCGTTCCTCGAGTTTCGGCTTGGGCCGAAACTCCCAGCGAGAACGAGTCGGCCCCTGGGTGACGAAGAACCTGGTCGGACATAGTCCGAAATGCTCATAGCGTCGCCTTCGGCGCCGATGAGTAGATAGCAACGACGCGGCTTTTTGTCTTCGCCACCGTTCGCAACCTCGCAGGGACCCATGACTTCCACCACCACACCGGCACCCATGGGTGCCGAGCCAACCTTTGCCGACCGCATCAAGGCCGAGTGGTTGTCGAACCCTCGCACAGACCTCTTGTCCGGCTTGGTGGTTGCATTGGCGCTGATTCCCGAAGCGATCTCGTTCTCGATCATCGCTGGCGTTGATCCGAAGGTCGGCCTCTACGCCTCGTTCTCGATCGCCATCATCATCTCGATCGCTGGCGGCCGGTCCGGCATGATTTCGGCAGCAACGGGGGCAATGGCGCTCGTCCTCGTCGACCTGGTCGCTGAGTACGGCGTCACCTACCTCTTCGCTGCCACGATTCTTGCCGGCGCACTCCAGATCGGCCTCGGCTACCTCGGCATCGGCGAGCTCATGCGATTTGTTCCCCGCACCGTCATGGTCGGCTTCGTGAACGCTTTGGCCATTCTGATCTTCCTCGCCCAGATCCCGCACATCGTGCTGTCTGACAGCGACGACGCCGCAAACCAACTGCCCCTGAACCTCACGTTCATCGCTCTTGGCCTTGGCGTCATCTACGGCCTGCCCCGCCTCACCAAGTCCGTCCCGTCGCCGCTGGTTGCCATCGTCGTTCTGGCCGCTGCAGCCATGTACTGGGATCTCAACCTGCCGACCGTTGGTGACATGGGTGAGCTTCCCTCGGCGCTGCCGTTCCTGAGCTTGCCCGACGTGCCATTCACGCTCGAGACACTCCAGATCATCCTTCCGTTCTCGATCACGCTGGCCTTCGTCGGCCTGCTCGAGTCGCTGCTCACTGCCCAACTGCTCGACGACCTCACCGATACGCCTTCTGACAAGAACCGTGAGTCCCGGGGCCAGGGTGTCGCCAACGTCGCCACCGGCTTCCTCGGCGGCATGGCCGGTTGCGCCATGATCGGCCAGTCGATGATCAACTACCGCTCCGGCGGCCGCACCCGCCTCTCGACCCTCGCTTCCGGTGTCTTCTTGTTGATCTTGATCATCGTGCTCGGCGACTTGGTCGCTCAGATCCCGATGGCGGCCCTCGTCGCTGTGATGATCATGGTCTCGATCGGCACCTTCAACTGGAACAGCATCAAGCTGCCGACCCTGCAGCACACGCCCAAGCCCGAGACGATCATCATGGTCGTCACCGTTGCCGTCGTGGTCTTCACCCACAACCTCGCCTACGGGGTCGCGGCTGGTGTTGTGCTCTCCGCTGTTGCCTTCGCCAGGAACATCTCCGAGGTCGTCAAGGTCACCAGCGTGGTCGATCCCGACAATCACGAGCGTCTCTACGCCGTGACTGGCGAGCTGTTCTTCGCCTCGACGAACGACCTGGTTCGCTCGTTCGACTACCACAGCGTCAAGGTCAAGCGGGTGGAGATCGACTGCTCGGATGCCCGCATCTGGGACACCTCAGCGGTTGCGGCACTCGACCAAGTGGTCGGCAAGTTCGCCGACCTGGGTATCGAAGCCCACCTCGTCGGCCTGAACCGTCACGCACTCGACCTGCACGCCCGCACCACGGGCAAGGTCGGTGCCGGTCACTGAGCTTTGGCAAGTACTGAGGTACAACACTGTTTCGGCCAGCACTGACCGTCTTGGCCAATGCGGTGCGAGACTGTCCGGCGTGGCTACGAAACTGATCTTCATCCACGGGCGGAACCAGCACGGCAAAGATCCGGTCGAGCTCAAGCGGCACTGGTTCGAGGCGTTGACTGCCGGTCTCGATCGGCTTGGTCTCGAGAGTCCGGTCGCTGAAGCCGACGTCATTTTCCCGTTCTTCGGTGACGCACTCCACGAACTCACTCGTGAGGAATCGCTCGAGGAAGCCGACGCTGTGCTCGGCGACGAAGCTGTGGAGCGGACCGATGGCTCTGCTGAGTTCGGACGTGAAGTGCTCGGTGAGGTCCTCGATGCTTCCGGTGTGTCAGCCGAAGCCATCGACGCCGAGATCGATCCCGACGTCATCGATGAAGCGGCCATCGAAGACGCCAAGGGTGGCGGTGCCCTCACCTGGGAGTGGGTGCACACAGGCCTCTCGATCCTCGATCGCTTCATTCCCGGCGCCAGTGGTGCCAGCGTGGCGTACGCAACGAGCGACGTCGCCCAGTACCTGAAGAACGAGCTCATCCAGGATGAGATCGATGGTGTGGTCGCGGCTGCGTTCGATGAGTGCGACCCCGATGACACGATCGTGGTGGTGGCGCACTCTTTGGGTTCGGTCATTGCGTACAACCTCCTGGCTCATGGGGGTCTCACCCACGACTACGAGATCGCTGCCTTCGTCACGATTGGATCGCCCCTCGGCGTGACCGCTATCCGAAAAGCGGTCAGCCCGGTGTTGCATCCACCAACGGTCGATCACTGGTTCAATGCCTACGACACTCGAGATGTCGTGGCGTTGTACCCCCTCGACCACCGACACTTCGCCGTCACTCCGCCGATCTTGAATCACGGCACGGTCGACAACCAGACGATCAACCACCACAAGGTCGAGGGCTACCTCAACGATCCAACCATTGCGCTGACGGTTCATGAGGGCCTCACCACAGGGAAGCTTCCGCCGGTTCTGCGTCGTCAGCGCCGCATTCCAGGAGATCCTGGCTCGATCGAAGATCTGCGAACACCCGCACTCGTTGTCGAGTCGTCGGTCTTCGAGGCGAATTGCGCAGCCATGGATTCGATCCGTCCGGGCTTGCAGTTGCGGCCTCACGTCAAGGCGTTCAAGTCAACGGAACTGGCAAAACGGCTTGCCGGAGACCGGCACATTGCCTTCTGCGCTGCCACTCCAAGAGAGATCGAAGGTTTGGTCGCTGCTGGGCTCACAACCGATCTTCTCCTTGCCAACGAAACGCTCGACACTGCCCGGCTCGGAGCCCTTGCCGATCAAGCGCAGATCACCGTTGCCGTCGACAGCGACGCCACCCTCGATGCCGCGATCATCGGGGGTGTTCGTTCGGTGCTGATCGATGTCAACGTCGGCTTGCCGCGGTGCGGTTGTGCTCCTGACGACGCGGGTCGGCTCGCCGACCGGGCAAGGAAGGCCGGCCTCGAGGTCAGGGGCGTGATGGGCTACGAGGGTCACCTGATGATGATCGAGGACCGAGCCAAACGAATCGAGAAGGTCGAAGCCTCGATGGCTGACTTGCTCAGGGCGGCCGACGTTGTCGGAGGTGACATCATCTCCGGCGGCGGCACCGGCACCTTCGACACCAATACGTGGTGCACCGAGATCCAAGCCGGCAGCTACTGCTTGATGGACACTCACTACGACGGCCTCGACTTGCCGTTCTCGATCGCGCTCGAGATCCTCGCCACCGTCATCGCCATCCACCCCGACGGTTGGGTGATCGCCGATGCTGGCCTCAAAGCTCAAGGCATGGACCATGGGAACCCCACGTGGGCCCATGGCAAGGTGCTGTTCTGTTCAGACGAGCACGTCACGATGCAGGCAAACGAGCCGGGTGCGTGGTCGGTAGGCGATCTGATCCGACTCCAACCAGCCCACGTCGATCCAACGGTTGCCCGTCATCAAGACATGTGGCTGGTTGACGGCGAGAAGATCATCGATCGTTGGCCGGTCGACCTTCGTCATTGGTGAACGTGAACCTTTGGGCCCGAGCTATTTCGTGGCGCTCTGGAAGTTGATCACGAGTTGTTCGGGGCCGTCGGTGCTGTCGACGCCGCTGCTGATCATGCCGGTCCAGTTGTCGTTGCTCAGCTCAGTGAACTTCGAGGTCTGACCGTCACTTTCGAATGATGACGTGGAGCCGACCGTGAAGCCGTCGCTGGTCAGTTGGTCGACGTAGTTGTCATGAGCACTGACCGAGTCGTCGACTTCGAGGACGAGTGTGAGAATGCGGTTGTCGTTCTCGGCCATGACCGTCGAGGCAACGATCGTGCCTGAAGGCACGGGCAGTTCGCTCGGCCAGCTGTCGGGGAGGCCCTCGCCGCTGGTCATCTCGAAGGTGTTGCCATCCTCATCGGTGCTCGACATGACCGAGCTCTCACCGTCTTCGTTCACGTCGATGGAGATCTCTTCACCGTTCTCTCCTTCGATGGAAACGGTGCCGTCCTCGCTGTCGAAATCGATCTCGACGTTCTCGCCGCTGTCGTTCTCGATTGCTTGCTCGATGGCTTCTTCGGCGATGGCGCCGCAGCCGGTCAGACTTGATGCAAACGTCAGCGCGGCACCCGCGATGCCGAGTCGGCGACGCGTAACGGTCGGTTCGTTCATTGTGAAACCCCTCCAGGTCGTGTTCGCTCCCGATCTCGTTGGACGTTCGGGTCGAACCGAAGGAGTCTCGCACACGAGCGCGTTGGTGCCGAGTCGGCGTCTACTGCTCCCAGGGCGGTATCCAGTCGCCATCGAGGCGGAACGACAGCTGAGCGTCGTCCTCGAGTTGTTTGGCGACGTGGAGTTCGCCGACGTCGCTGCCGTAGCGGTCGGCTGCTTTCTGGAAGGTGGCGTGTGCTGCGTCAGTCATGGGAAAGCTGGCGTTGACAGCGGCGTTGAGTTCTTGGATCAGACCGAGATCCTTGAGACACAGGTCGAGGCTGAACGACGGGTCGTAGTGGCCGGCGAAGATCGACGGAGCGTCGTGCCGTGCGACGAAGCTGTCGCCGACGCTCTCTTTGATGGCAAACCACAGGGTGTCGAGGTCGACCCCATTCGCCAGTCCGGTGGCGAACCCTTCGCCAATGGCTGCTGCTGCGACGAACCACAGCTGATTGGTCACCAGCTTGACCACGTTGCCGTTGCCGAGCCCGCCGCTGCGGATCACCAGGCCCAGGTTCTCCAGAACGGGAACGACTCGATCGAGCGATGCCTCGTCGCCGCCAGCAAACAGGGTGAGTTTTCCGCTGCGGGCGCCGTCGACGGCGCCGGTCACTGGTGAGTCGACCACGGTGACCCCGGCCGGCGCTGCCGCGGCGTATGCCTGGACCAGCTCCTTGCGGTTCGTGGTGAGGTCGACCCAGATCGAGCCCGGCCGCAGCGCTGCGAGCGCGCCGTCGGTGCCACTCATCACGCCCTCGACGTGGTCGGGCCGGGGGAGCGAGGTGAGAAACAGGTCGGCCTCGGCTGCGCACGCGGTCGCCGAAGCGCCGGCCCGGGCGCCAGCGGCCACGGTTTCGGCCACTGCGTCGGGGTTGAGGTCGAAACAAACGACCTCGTGGCCAGCGGCGGCCAGGCGTCGAGCCATGGGTCCCCCCATGTTCCCGAGTCCAACGAAGCCAATGGTGGGGAGTTCAGGTGGCGCAGTCACGGCGGGACCATATGCGAGATCCACGACGCATGGGTGGGCCGGTCCTGGCTGATTCCAATGACTTGTTTGAAACAAACCCTTGACTGCGGGGACGTCTTTCCAACATAGTGTTGCAAACAAGATATTGAAACAAACGTTTGGAGCCAGAATGACCGTGCAGACGAGCCTCGAAAGCCAGCCGAGTTGGACCGATCGGGGTCACCGCTCCATTCCAAAGGTCGAGATGCCCAGGCTGTCCGAGGTGGCACCCGAGATCTGCGACAACCAGAAGCCGCTGGCGGTGCTGATCGTGGGCCGGCCCCTCGTGGCGGTCACGCTCTTCGTCGCGATGATTGCCAACGGCTGGTGGCTCGCCACCCCGCTTTCAGTGTGGTTCTTCTACGGCTCGAACCTTTCAGCGATCCACCACCTGATTCACGGCAGCCTCGGCATGACCCCGAAGTGGCGTCACCGTTGGCTGAGCGTTCTTGGTTGCCTCGTTGCCGAGTCTGGACATGCTCTTCAGGCCACCCATACGGTGCACCACCGCGACGGCAGTGATCTGCCCGACCCCGAGGGCTACATCGAGTACTTGTCATGGGCGCAGATGCCGCTCGGTGCGCTGCAGTACCGCTACCGCATGATGTGGTGGGGTTGGACGTTCGGGCAGCGTCGCAATCGGATCAGCGCCGAGATCGCCGTTCACGTTGCGTCGGTTGTAGCCGCCCTGGCCTTGATGCCAGTGACATTGATCCCGGCCATCTACCTCGCCTTCGTACAGGCCTCGTCGTTTGCGTTCGCGATTCTGCAGGGCAAAGGTCCGCAGGCGAACTGGGGTCGTGACATGGCGACGCCGCTGCTGCTTCTCCAGACTCGGTTGCTCGCTTTTGCCTTCTTCTCACATCACCAGCACCTCGAGCATCACGCGTACCCCAAGGTGCCGTTGACCCGTCTTGGCCAGCTCCGACCCGTCGTTGAAGAAGCACTCACTGAAGCCAATGCCGAGGTGATCGAGCTCGATCTGTGGGTCTGAGCGTCAGGCGAGTGTTGCGAAGGCTCTGACGGTGAAGGTGCCCGCTCCTTCGATCTTGGGCGGCACGGCGGTGAAGGTGAACCCGCTGGCCGGCAACTGATCGAGGTGAATGAGATGCTCGATGATCGGGATCTCCGAGCCGAGCAGCGTGGTGTGAACCGGCCGCTCGCCCCCGTCGGTGCAATCGATGTTGAGGGTGTCGATTCCCACACATGCGACATCGGCTCGGACAAGGGCCTCGGCCGATGCCTCGGTGATGTAGGGGTGTTCGGCGAAGTAGGCGTCGGTGCCCCAGTGATCCGCGTGGCCGGTCTGGACCAGCACGGCATGACCAGAAAGGCCTGCGAGATCGCCATCGGCGAGCTCGATTGCTCGGTTGCCGTCGGTGAGATCACCTCGGCGGTCGAGGCACACCGCAGGCACAGCGGCCACCCGCACGAGCTCGAGCTTGGTGAGGTCGTGACCGTCGGCGAATCGGTGGAAGGGCACGTCGAGATAGGTGCCGGTGTTGGTGCACATCGTCACCAAGCCGATCTGGAACGTGATACCGGGCCCGTAGATCTCCTCGGCCGCTTCTCGGGTGAGGTGGTCGGCCACCACGGGTGCAGGCAGGCCCGGGTAGGTGGTCATGCCATCGGTGATCACGTGGCTGAGGTCGATGAGTTGGGCCATGTCGGCACCTTAGGAACCAGCTCGACCGACGCGACCGTTGTGTCCGACATCTCGGTATCCCCGTCTGCCACGTCCTCCCAAGTTTCAGGGCTGGGTGACCGTTGACGTGAGCCAGGTGCTGACTGAGTCGAGCGCTGCAGTTCGACGGCCGGTCTTCCAGGTGACGTGATAGGCCCTTTCAGATGTGACGGCTGGACCGACGATCGTGAGCAATTCGTCGGCAATCATTTGGTCGGTCAGGCCTGACCACGCCAAGGCGACACCCTTGCCGCTCAGCACCTGCTGGAGCACGGTCGGATAGTTGTTGAAGACCACTCGACGCTGGCCCGACGTCAACTCCAAGTCGAAGGCGGCGAGCCAGTCTGACCAGGACAGCCACGGACGATCATCTGCGTCCATGTGCAGGAGTGGCGCTGCGAGCACATCCTCTGCACCGCTTCGGGCATCGAGTTGCCACCGTTTGGCGACCGCGGGAGTGGCGACCGGCATGACGACTTCGGGGAGAAGGAGTTGGCTGTCGAACCCCGGCCACGCACCGGTGCCGACTCGGATGGCGCCATCGAACGAGCTCGTTGCCAATTCGGCTTCACGGTCGTAGAGCCAGAGCCGTAGATCCCGATCACCGAGCGCTCGCTGCAGCTCCTCCAAGCGAGGAACAACGAGTTGCTGGGCAAAACCCGGAGGCATGGCGAGGACAAAGGTCTGGTCGATGCGAGAGATCTCCCCGAGGGCGTGTTCGAGTGCGGTGAAGCTGGTGTCGAGGCTGTCGGCCAGGACATGGCCGGCGTCGGTCAAGGTGCTTCGGTTGGAGTAGCGCTCGAAGAGTGAAACATCGAGCGCTCGCTCGAGGGACTGAATTTGCCTTGTCACCGCTGGTTGGGCCAAACCAAGCTCTCGCCCTGCAGCTGAGAAGCTGCCCAGGCGAGCGGCTGCCTCGAAGGTTGCGAGTCGTTGCAGCCGATCGACCTTTTGGACGAGCGGCCTCATGCTGGAGGCTCGGGGGAGCGCTGGCGAAACGAGATGACCATGCCGTGAGAGTATGGCACTCTGCCGATCGAGCGGCTGTACAGCCGATCCCGCCACGCCGATGATGATCACGTGCTGTTGCGTGAACGGGTCTTCGAAGTCGAGGTTGTCAACGGAGGTGTCGTTCTTGGCGGTGGTCACGACGCTGTCGATCTCCATCCCCTGTGGCTGCGGGAGCGCTCGAGGTCGACGGGTGCGGTCGACCCGGTCAACCGACAGCGCCTGTTCGAGCCCTTGGAGGTCGATGCCGATCTCGAAGTGCTGCATGCCGCCATCGGGCTTGGTCGAGATCTCGAGATCATCTTCAGCGACGGGCATGAGATGAGCGTCCCGCTTTCGGCACTGCCTGCCTTCGTCAGTCGCTGTGTCGAAAGCGAGCGGCGGCCGACGCCAGTTCCGTGGGGAGCAACAACCACCGACGTGCCCGTGATCGACTTCGGTGTGATCGTCGGTGAGGATCGCAGCGCCAGCCTTGCTGCCCGCTTCGAAGCGCTCACGGCCTTGTTCGAACTCGGGTTCTTTGTGCTGACCGGAACGCCCGCAGTCCCCGGCGCACTTCACGAGATCACGTCACACTTCGGGCACGTCTCGCCGACCAACTTCGGCGAACTGTTCGATGTGCGAACCGAACCAGTACCCGTCGACCTCGCCTACACCCCGGTGGCGTTGACGGCCCACACCGATCAGCCGTATCGCTCACCGGCCCCCGGGCTGCAGTTCCTCCACACGATCGCCAACGATGCGCCTGGCGGAGCCTCGACGATGGTCGACGGGTTGGCAGCTGTTGAGGAACTGGCCGTCGCCGACCCCGAAGCCCACGAGGTGATGTGTTCTTTGCCGGTCGAGTTCAGGTACGACATCGGTACAGACGTCAAGGTGCATCGGGCACCCATCATCGAGCGCAACCCAGATGGATCGGTTCGCCAGATTCGCTTCTCTCCTCGGCTCGACTTCGCCCCTCTGGCTGAGCGCCACGTGCTCGACCACTACTACCGAGGTCGACGCTGGCTGGCCGAAGCGCTCAACGATCCGAGCCGCCAACTCGAGTACCGCATGGTCGCAGGCGACACGTTGGTGGTCGACAACCATCGCGTCCTGCACGGACGAACATCCTTTGATCCCACCCAAGGGCATCGCCACTTGCAAGGGTGTTACATCGACCACGACGGCCCGATCACCGAATGGATCCTGGCCAACCGAAACGACAGCACCAGATGACTTCGACCTCACTCCATGTTTCCTTCACCGAGATGCAGCACGGCACCGCCGAGGACTACGCGATGCTCGATCGATTCGAGCGAGAAGCGGCAGCGGGGCTTGCTGATCGGCTGATCGCTGACATGGCGGGGTTGGACGATTCCCTGGAGGGCTACAAGATCACGCGTTTGCAGCATTCGCTGCAGACCGCGACCCGAGCGAGACGCGACGGGGCCGACGTCGACTGGGTCGTTGCTGCTCTGCTTCACGACATCGGTGATGCGCTGGCCCCGTACAACCATGCGGAGTACGCGGCGGCAGTGCTCCGGCCCTATGTCCGTGAAGAAGTGAGCTGGGTGATCGAGCAGCACGGGGTGTTCCAGAGCTACTACTACTCCCACCACTTGGGTGGTGATCGCAACGGGCGAGATGCCTTCGCCGATCACCAGTGGTACGAGCTCTGCGTCAGCTTCTGTGCCGACTGGGACCAGAACTCGTTCGATCCAGACGGTCCGCTCGACTCGCTGGAGTCGTTCGTCGACGAGGTTCGCGAAGTGTTCAATCGAACTCCGTGGGATCCCGCAGTGATGGCTGCAGGTCCGGGCAAACTCAAAGGATGACCGCTCCTGTTGAACTGACATCCACCACCGTTGGCTTTGTCGGCCTCGGCAACGTTGGCGGCAAGCTCGCCGGCTCGTTGCTCCGCAACGGTGTGAACCTCGTCGTTCGCGATCTCGATGCCGACCTCGTTGCCTCGTTCGTGGCAAACGGCGCCTCCGCTGCGTCCTCGCCGGCAGAGCTGGCCGAGCGTTGCGACGTGATCGTGACCTGCCTGCCTTCGCCCGCTGCCTCCGCTGCGGTGATGGAATCCGACGACGGCGTGCTCTCGGCTCTGCGGCCCGGCACGGTCTGGCTCGAGATGTCCACCACGGACTCGGCCGAAATCGCTCGCCTTGGCGCACTCGTCGCTGCGGCCGGTGGTGCCGCCGTTGACTGCCCGGTCTCGGGCGGCTGCCACCGTGCTGACACCGGCAACATCTCGATCTTCGCCGGAACAGACCGAGCCACGTTCGAGCGCGTGCTTCCGCTGCTGACAATTCTCGGTCGACGGGTGTTGCACACCGGCGATCTCGGCTCGGCGTCGATCCTCAAAGTGGCCACGAACTATCTCGCCACGGCCAATCTGATTGCAGTCACCGAAGCGCTCACGACGATGGCGGCGGCGGGTGTCGACCTGGCCACCACGTATGAGGCGTTCCGGATCTCGAGCGGCAACTCGTTCGTCCACGAGACCGAGGGGCAGGTGATTCTCAACGGTGGGCGTGACATCAGCTTCACGATGGATCTCGTGCTCAAGGACATCGGACTGTTCCAGTCGATCGCAGAAGATTACAACGTGCCGCTCGAGATGAATCCCCTGATGATCAGCATCTTCGAAGACGCCGCCGAGCGCTACGGCGATCGTGAGTGGTCGCCGAATGTGATTCGTCGACTCGAAGACGCCACCGGTGTGGCGGTCACTGCCCCGGGCTTCCCCGCTGAGCTCGTCGATGACGAGCCTGAAGAGCGTGGCGCCGAAGTCACCGTCACCCGCCCCCTCCCGTAGGCGGGCAGTCGGTCAGAGGTGGGCGGCGTTGCGTTGTGTGCGGCCGCGGTGTTGAATGTTGACTAATCCGATCGGGTTTAACGAGTTTGACCAAGGGGAGTCACCATGACCGACACAGCAACCACCCAGACCAACAGCGTGAACATTGCCGCCGTGGCCGGACTGGCCGGCAAGATCCAAGAATCACCAGAGGTGGCGTCCACCACGTGGCATGCCAACGTTCAGTGGCACGAGGGCTTCCGTTCCAGCGCAACGATCCGTGATTTCGCACCGACTGCCTCAGACGAGCCAGAATCACTCGGCGGTGGCGACACCGGACCAAACCCCGTCGAACAGCTTCTCGGAGCGCTCGGCAATTGCCTTGCTGTCGGCTACGCAGCGAACGCCACGACTGCTGGCATCGAGATCAACGACCTCTCGATCGAGCTCGAAGGCGACATCGATCTCCACACCTTCCTCGGGCTGAACCCTGAAGGCAACGCCGGCTACGAAGGCATCCGCGTGAAGGTCAACCTCGACAGCAACGCCACCGACGAGCAGCGAGCCGAGCTCCACGCCAAAGTCACCGGCACCTCACCCGTCGGCCACACCATCAGCCGCGCCGTCCCCCTCGCCATCGACCTGACGTAGCTCGGTGCCGCGACGTTGAGAGCGTCAGCGAGCAACTCGGGTTTCGCCGGAGGCGAAAACGTCAGCGGGGGTCGTCGGGGGGTTCGGGGCCTTCGTCTGGGGTGAGGTCGATTGACGGGGAGAGAGGTTCGTCGGCTGGGTCAGGGAGTGCGGCCACCACAACGGGGGCGGGCACGGTGATGTTGATCACCGGTGCCTCCGTTGGCTCGGGGGACTGGGAGCCGCGGCCGCCCAGTCCGCTTTGGCGAGACAGTGTCTCGGCCACTTGTTCTATCGCAGCCACCACGCGGGTGGCTGGGTCTCGATCGTCGCCGCCGAGTCGCTGCTGACGTTGGAACACCCGAAGGATGTCGTCCCACCGCTCCTGCTCTTCGTCGCTCAGCGTTCCGCGCAGTTCGCCCAGCTTCAACAGGTTTGCTTCGGCCTGGCCGGTGAGCGCTTGAGACTCGGCGACGTAATGCTCTTCGACGATGCGATCGACCTCTGCCTTGGTCATCGCTGGCAACAACTTCGATGCCGTACGAGCCATGTTGCGGTACGAACCTTGCAACAGGAACGGCGGCTCGGTGCGGTACTGATCATCGGTCGCCGCCGACTTGATGTACTGCCGGTTGACCTTCAGCACGACCTCCTGCACTCGTTTGAGGTGGCCGAGCACCGTGACGATCTCGCTTGACTCAGCGCTCGAGTAGCCGTGTTCGAGCGAAGACTCTTCAAGCGGCGAGCCTTCGGCTGCTGTGAAGAACAACTCGAGATCGGCAGCGCTTCGGCCAGCCAGGGGAGCGAGGGTGGGGTTGGCGGTGAGTGCATTCTCGATGTAGCTGCGAGCGAACACATCCTCGTTGCCAGACAGCACGTCGCCCAGGTTGTAGGTGTCAGCTCGGTTGGCGAGCATGTCGGGAATGCGAAAGCGGTCGCCGGACTCGGTGTAGGGGTTGCCCGCCATCACCACAGCGAAGCGCTTGCCCCGCAGGTCGAACGTGCGACTCTCCCCGTTCCACACACCCTCGACCCGGCGCTGCGCATCACACAGCGAGATGAAGCGTTGCAGCAGTTCAGGATCGGTGTGCTGGATGTCGTCGAGGTAGAGAATGACGTTGGTGCCAACGGCGAAGGCGAGGTTGATGCGTTCGATTTCGCGGGCAGCGGTAGCGCTCGGGGCCTGACCGGGATCAAGCGAAGTCACCTCGTGACCGAGACCGGGACCGGACACTTTCACCAGCGCCATACCCAAACGAGATGCCACGTATTCGACCAGCGTCGTCTTGCCGTAGCCCGGGGGTGACAGCAACATCAGCAGACCAGAGCGCTGGCCACCTTGGTCGTCGACGGTGCCGATCTGGCGAGCGAGATTGTCACCGATGAGTGGCAGATAGATCTGGTCGATCAGTTGGTTGCGGACGAAGCCGTCGGGCACTCGTGGTTCGAGGTCATCGATGCGGAGCATCTTGCGGAGGCCATCGAGGGTCTCGCGTCGAGCCGCAGCAAAGGCCTGGTGCATGGGCACGACCGTGGCCCGATGTTGGGCGACATGATCGAGTAGCTCGTCGATGCGCCCAGTGAGCTTGCCATCGGTGATGGTCGCGTGGCGGCCGTTCAGGCCAGACACGGTGAAGCCGAGGTCGACATCTACCGTCCGCCGATCGAGATCCGGGATGGCCAAGGCCACAGCAACTTCAGGCACCACATGACGCTGGCCTGGCATGGCGCGATGCACGGCGTCGGCGATGACCGGGAGGATGCCGGAGACGTCGTCATTGGCAGCAGCGAGCACCGAGGTGAACGCCTTGTCGCGACGCATCGTGGCGATTTGGTCTGCGGCCTTCGATGACTGAGCGAAGCTGAAACCCTCAGGCCGCACGAGCTCGGCCAGCAGATAGCTGGCTACTCGCTGGTCGATCTCGCTCGCATCGGTGCTGCTGTCTGGATCGATGGCGGAGGCCAACTCGCTGGCCAGATGATCGAGGGTGGTTCGGCCTGCGCCGGCGGTGGCGATGGCTCGGCCTCGGTCGGTCCACATGTCGCGCGACATGTCGGACAATCCCGCCCACGCCACCTGGGCGTTGGCGCGGACATCGCTCGGTGTTGCGAGTGCGCCCGCTTCGATGGCCCTGGTGCCGATGACACCAAGAATCTGGGTGGCATCGACATCGTGGACACCACGGTCGTAGCCCTCGCCGAGGCGATGGTCGACCGCACTGCGGACTTGGTCGAGCAGCGCCGAGGTGTCGCCTGGCGTGATGGCTCCGTCGACGGTGCCGATCGTGGGTTCGGGAATACTGAGCGAGATCGCACCGTCGACGTGTTCGGCCAAGGCGGTCAGCAAGAGATCGCCAGCGAGGAATGCCGAGCGATAGAGCTCGGGGGTCTCGGACGAAAGCGGCTGCTCCCACAGTTCCTTGTGGCTGTCGAGCCGCTCGTCTTCGATCGGGAGGCGCAAGTCTGTGCCGGTGAGTACTGCTTGCAGATGATCCTCGCCGGGCACGAGCGTGAGCTCGCGAGTGCGATCATCGACGCTGAAGCGGAAGCGTCCGAGCTTGACGGCATCGCCGTCGAAGAGGTCCTGGCGGTCCCGTAAGGCACGAACAGCGCGATCCCGCGAAGCACCGAGCTGGGACTGCAACTCGTCGGCCCGCACTGGCTCGCCGAGCTCACGAAGGTCCTCGACCAGCTTGCGGACGCGCCCGACCATGGGGTCGGCGGCAAAGAAGGCGTTGACGTCGTCGGCCGACGGCATGGTCTGCGCCCGCTCGGCCACGCGATCGAGGGTGCGGGTGGCCGCAGCAATCAACCGGTCGGCTCGCTGCTGGCGATCGTCGACCAGCTGCTGACGGCGAGAGGTGAGCGCCTCGGTGACTTGATCACGTCGGGTCGAGAGTTCCTCGATCTGGTCGTCGGTTCGGGGGCCAGCGGTCTCGAGTTGTTCGAGCTGCAGAAGCAGACGGGCCAGCGCGTCATCACATGCCTCGGGCATGTTCGCCCGGCTCACCGCGGTGGCGATCGACTGGCCGAACAGGCCGAGCTCGGTGGCGAATGCGGCGCCGGTCTCGCTCTGGATGAGCTCGTCACGCTTGCCTTCGATGCCGGCTCGCACCCGGTTCATCTCGGCGAGGACACCAGCGACTTGCTCGAGCACTGACGTGCGAACCCGTGGGTCATCGACGACGAGATCGCTCACCGTGTTGGCGACGAGATCCATGGATTCGGCCAGTGCGTCGACGGCTTCGAGTGTTTCGGTTGCTTCGAGCGATGACGCTGCGGTGGGGGTGGCGTCGGAGAGCGCGGTCAGTTGGAGGTGGTAGGGCTCGAAGGCGCCGTCGGCTGCGAGGTGAGCAGCGGCTTGTTGGGCGAGCGTGTCGTGGACCTCGGTGGTGGAAGCGATCAGTTCGTCGATGCGAGCGATGTCGATGCCTCGGCGCTCACGCTCGGTGTGGAGGTGACCGATCTGGCGACGAATCGCGGCCAAGCCGTCGATGAATCCTTCGGTGGTCTTCGGAGGTGAGAGGCGGAGGTCCTCGGTGATCTTGAGTGCTTCGGTTTCGGCCTCAGCCAGTGCTGCGGCGGCAGCGGACTGCACGGCCTGCATGCGCTCGAACTCGTCGATCACCTGCTCGGCCACCACGCGAATGTCGTGGGCGCTCTCGGCGAGATTGCCGACCGTTTCGTCGCCACTCCAGTGATGGCTGTCGACGAAGCGGCCTGCCGACAGCAGGAGGTCGGTGTAGATGGCGGTCGATGGCTCGACGTCGGCGATCAGACGTGACAGTGAGAGGGCATCGGCGATGCCGCTGACGAGGCCAGCGTTGCCAATGCGGTCGAGGTCAGATGCGGTGCGGGGCTGCTGGGCGTACCACTCGTCGGTGCCGAACGGGGTGGTCCAGATCTGCATCGGGTGGATGCGGGTGGGCTCTGGCTCTTCCCGGAACACCACCAGGGTGCCGTCGTCGAACACGGTGTGCCCGTGACACCAGATGGGTGCGGCGACTTCCTGGCGAACAACGTTGTATGGCAGAAGGATCGAGCGACCCGAGGTGCGTTCATGGAAGACGTAGAGCACGTCTTCGCCGTTGGGGGAGCGGACCACTTCGAGCAGTTCGGCGTCGGCAGAGTCGACGTCGAAGGTCCGCAGTTCGCCAGTCTTGAGATAGACGCCTTCGGGGAAGACGAGGCCCTGGCCATCGGGCAACTGGCGGAACGCTGAGCCCAATGCGTCCATGCGGACGGCTTTGTCGACCAGCAAGTTCACGATGTAATAGCGGTGCCCGACCTCGCCGTAGGGGAGGACGTCGATCAGCATGAGATCGCCGGCGCTGGCCCAGCGAACGGTGCAGTCCTGCAAGCTCTGGTCGACGTGATCGAGGCGATCGCTCAGAAGCTTTGTGCCCGAACCGTCACCGCCACCGTCGGCCAGCTGGATCACCAGTGAGCCACCCAGCGGATCGATCAGAACGCGCTCGCCCAACTTCACGTGGGTGGCGTTGACGTGATCGGCGCGGGTCGACAGCGTCCACGACACATCCTGCGAAGGCGGGAAACGATGATCGCGATCGCCTCGAGCGTCGAGGTAGGTCAGCTGATCGTCGAGCCCGATTTCCCACCGGAAGACGCGCAGGTCACCCTCGCCGTGGCCGGTGCGGAACACCGCCAGCAGCTTCTGGCCAACGGCGTAGAGCTGCTCGAGCTTGGTCTGGCTGAAATAGGTGTGGAGCTCTTCGAAGTCACGACGGAACTGGTCGTCGTCGAGAGCTGATCCATCGAGGCCTTCGGGGTTCGGACTGAACCACAGCGCAGCTTCGCCCTCAGAACCCGGTTCGAGGTGGTGGACGCTGAAGACGTCTTCCGGTCGTACCTCTGACCGCACGCCGACCTCGGCGTTGTAGGCCATGAGCATCTGCGAGCCGACGTTGGCGATGTCGCGAGGAACCGTGTTGAGTTCGGTGCGAACTCGTTCGGTGGTCAGCAGCTCGAGCTTGGCCGAACCGAACGCTTCGAGCCGCCGAGCGTTCAGGGCATCAGCCTTCTCGACCAGCTCCTTGGCCGCAGCTTCCAGCCGCCCCCGAAGCAAGTCATACGTGCCCTGCGCAATCCCGTCCTCAGCTGTCGCTGAGTCGACGTCGGTCATTTGTTGAGTTGGCGGAGCAGGTCGGCAACGGAGAGGTCGCGGATGCCATCGGCACCGAGACCGGCGATGGCCTCGCTGATCTTGGCCACAAGATCTTCGTCACCGTTCTTGTATTTCTCGAGTGATGCAGATGCCAGGTCTGAGCCATCGACGAACCCGTCGACGGCCTTGCCAGAACTGATGGCACCGACGAGCTTGTCGATGAAGATGTCCGAGCCGCCGACGATGTCGATGTTGGCGCTCTCCAGACCGACCTTCATGGCGTCGGCCTGAGCGGTCGCCACATCGATCGACGCATCGACCTGAGCGAGACGTACCGAAGTGTCGGCCTCGAGCTGTCGGACGAACTCCTCGTGCTCCTGGCCAACGCCTTCGAGTTCGCGCATGGCTGCAGCCTTTTCGGTGAGACCGAGCGCTTCACCCTTGAGCTTGGCTTCAGTCACTTCTGCTTCGGCCATTCCTGCATCGCGGACCTTGGAGGCTTCGGCAGCACCGAGCTCACGCACGGCATCGGCCTTGGCCCGGTCGACGGTGACGTCGGCCAGGCCGAGCTTTTCGTTGGCTGCGGCTCGGGCTTCGAGCACTTCGACCTCGGCGAGACCGACCGCAGCAGACTCGGCCTGGACACCCTCGGCCAGCTTGATCTTGGCCGCGGCGTCGAGGTTGCTGGCTTCCATTCGGCCTTTTGCCATGCGAACGTCTTCGGCAGCCAGGTGCTCGGCGGCCGCGGCCTGTGCTTCTGCGGCCTTGATGTCTTTGACCAGGGCAGCCTCGGCGTCGCCCTCAGCCAGGATGATCGCTGACTCCTTCTGGCGCTGCGCCTCTTCGACCATGCGCAGGGTTTCGATGGCCTCTTCTTGCTCGGCGACGGTCTTGTCGACGGCAATACGGCTGCGGCGGATCTCGGCGATGGTGCCCATCTCTTGCTCGAGTGCCTTCTCAGCGGCGAGTGTCTCGACCTGACGGCTCATGTCTTCGAGTTGGGCGGCCTTCTTGACTCGCTCTTCTTCGACCCCGAGGACTCGCTCGCGGTTCTTGGCTGCGACTTCGACCTCACGCTGCAGGTTCTCTCGCTCGATGCCGAGCTTCTGGTCTACTTCGATGCTGGCCATCTCGGCCCGCAGTCGCTCTTCGGCGGTGATGGTGTCGATCGTGGCCTGCTCACGAGCCTGTACGCCTTGGATCTCACGACGCTGGCGAGCCTCGGCGTCGGCCTGTTGGCGCTCGAGTTCGAGAACGGCTTCGCGAGTCTCGACATTCTTGGCCGTGATCTGCTTGCGCTCGTCGTTCGAGGCGTTGTTGGTGGCGACCTTCTCGATCGCAGTCAGCTCGGTGATCTTGCGGATGCCCTGCGAGTCGAGGATGTTGTCGGCGTCGAGCTGATTCAGTGGGGTCTGCTCGAGGAAGTCGATGGCGACGTCTTCGAGGCTGTAGCCGTTGAGGTCGGTGCCGATCACCTCGATGATGCGGTCACGGAAGTTGGCCCGCTCGGTGTAGAGCGAGATGAACTCCATCTGCTTGCCAACCGTCTTGAGGGCTTCAGAGAACTTGGCGGTGAAGAGCTCTTCGAGGGTCTCCACCTGGCTGGCACGCTCACAACCGATGGCCTGGGCCACCTTGATGACGTCCTCTTCGGCCTTGTTGACTCGGACGAAGAAGTTGACCTTGATGTCGGCCCGGATGTTGTCCTCGCAGATCAGGCCTTCGTGAGCACGGCGGTCGATCTCGATGGTCTTCACCGAGATGTCCATCATCTCGGCCTTGTGGATCACCGGGATGACAAGGCGGCCGGTGAAGGTCACCTCGACGTTCTTTGCAGTCGAGACAACGAGCGCCTTGCCCTGCGGGACCTTCTTGTAGAGCGAGGAGTACACGAACCCAGCGAGCACGACGAACGCCAGGACTCCCAAGATGAAGAGGACGACAATGGTGATGATGGTGCCCATGGTGTAGCGACCGCTTTCGTGTGGTTCGTGTGGTTCTTGCTTGTGGCTGTTGCTGCTCTAGCTCTTACAACGGAGCCGATGCGATGATCGGGTCGGCTCGTATGCGAAGGGTGGCGCGATCTAGACGAGGTCTTTGACGTCTGGGGACACGATGAAGCGGCCCTCGTGGTCAACATCGACGATGAGTGCTCGAGCCCCCGGCCGAAGATCGTTGTCGATCTCGCACCGGATCTGGATGAGATGAGTGCTGCGTTCGCTGTCGACCACTTCGGCTTGGCCGAACGCTCGATCGACTCGGCCAGTTTGCACGGTGCAGATGCGACCGATCAGATCGCTTCGCTTGATGTGGACGCCCGGCACGAAGATCGGGCGGAGTAGGTGGCCGACTCGGCCGGCGATGAAGATCCCGGCGGTGAAGCCGGCAAGGGCGATCGCAAGGGCTGTGATGACACCGGGTGAGTTGTCTGAGGTGAGCAGCAGGGTGCCAAGGGCAGAGACGAGCCAGCCGACCAGCGAGATGATGGCGAAGGTCAGGGCAAGCGGGAGGATGTGGAGGTTGGCTGCTTGGAGCAGGCCAGCGAGGGCGCTGGTGCCATCTCCGTCGGCACCGTCGGACCCACCGGCCTCTGTTCCATCAGCGCTGATGTCGATGTCGACATCGCTGCCGCCGCCGGCGTCGATCTCGAAGTCTCCGCCGCCGCCATCACCGAGTCCGAACAGGAACGTGATGAGGAAGAAGCCGAGGCTGATGGCGAGCGTGACGGTGAAGATCACCGTGGGTAAGCCGAAAACGATTTCGAAGATCTCTGACACCCGGCCCCCTCTCCAGTCGGCAGTGGCATGCCATGTTGTCACGCCGCAGGTGTTGAGACTGTGAACGAAGTTGGATCTGGAAGAGTTCCCGCCTTTTCACGATTTCGCTGCCGCCTGCGCTAGGAGTTTGGAACAACGGATCCCGGGGAATCTTCGAGGCGTGCGCATCGAAGAACAACCAACGACCGAAGAAGTGACTGACGAGATCTCCAGGTCGGCGAGCTCGCTGGTCGACGCATTCAGTGCTGCCTTGCCCAGGCTCGGTGTGGCATTGGCCATTGTCGTCGTCGGTTGGCTTGTCGCTCGGTTATTTCGTGTCGGCTTCCGTCGGCTCTTGCGGCGGCGGAACGGTCCCAGCTTCTCGACCGTGATGTCGAAGCTCGCCTCATGGATCTTCATCGGCGTCATCGTTGCTGCGGCCCTGGCGATCACCTTCCCGTCGGTGAAACCCGTTGATCTGCTCGCCGGCCTCGGGTTCTTCTCGGTCGCGGTGGGTTTCGCCTTCCAGGACATCTTGGAGAACACCCTCTCCGGCGTCTTGTTGCTGTTCCGCGAACCCTTCCACTCCGGTGACCAGATCTCGGTCGACGGCAACGAGGGAACCGTCGAGCGGATCACGATCCGTGAAACGCAGATCCGGCAGTACGACGGCCAGCTACTCGTCGTGCCGAATCGCGATGTCTACAAGAATGCGATTCGGGTGCAGACCAGCAAGGCCGACCGCCGGGTCGAGTTCACCATCGGGGTCGACTACCACGAAGACCTCGACCATGTGCAGCAAATCATCGTCGACGCGCTTCATTCGACCGTAGGCGTCCGCTCGGCCCCCGAGCCGACAGCCCTGGTTTCATTGTTGAACACGAGCACGATCGACTTCGTTGCCCGTTTCTGGGTCGACTCTGGGCAAGCCGATGCACTTGTTACACTCGATCGCGCCATCCGGGAAGTCAAAGAACGACTCGTTGCCGAAGGCGTCGAGATGCCATCAGACATCGTGATGCTCGACGCGGCAGATCGGTTCCGTCGTGCGCTACACGATCGAGACTGACAACGTCAGCGGTTGCTCTCGAGCCATGCATCGAGGTCGCCTTTGCGCTGGAGCGCTTGATCGGTGAATGGCCGGATCTTGCCGATCACGTCACGCTCCTGGAAGCCCTGATCGTGGCGGCCAAAGCACCAAGCGACGTTGGCGTACGAGTTCGCATCTCGACCGTCGAGGAAATGTCGGTTGTTGAGATCGAGCAGTGTTCGGAAGGCATGTTCGGGGTTGTTTGTCCAACGCAGGACCTGCTTCCCCCAATACATCCGCAGCTGATTGTGTACCCAACCCTCTCCTCGGATGACGGCCATGATCGTGTTCCAGATCTCGTCGTTGGTCTCACCAGCCTCGAGCTCAGCTGCAGTGAAAACAGCTTCTCGGTCGTCGTTGCGATGTTGATCGAGGGTGTCGGTTGCCCAGTGGGGAAGCCCCTTCCACGATGCGTGGTTCGCATTGAATTCCACGAAGTTGGCGGCGAGCTCGCGCCGCACGACGACTTCGTCGACGAATGCTTCGACCTGATCTTGGTCAGCGCCAGAGGCTCTCGCCCGGCGTACGACCTCCACCGGTGAGATCTGGCCGAAGTGCAAGTGAGGAGAGAGTTCCGAACTGCTGTTCTGGAGGTCGAAACGGTTGCGTAGGTCGGCGTAGTCGGACAGCACATCTGTGCAGAAGAAGCGGAGTTTGGCTACTGCCGGATTGGTGCCTCCCTTCCAGCGGTCGAATCCTCGTCCATCTCTCAGCTCGTCATCGAGGTCGACGGTGTCGCAGCTCGATGCCGTTCGGCGCAGATCAATGGTGGCGCGGCCCTCGGTCAGTGATGGATGGGTGACGGCGGTGGTTCGACGCTCGACGATGAAGTCATCGAGGTGCTTCTGGATCTTGGGCCGGATGGTCCGGGCTGCGGTCTCGACGTGGTCCGAAACGAGATGGATCGGTACCACCACTTCGGTTTCGACTTCGTCGATCGGTGTTGTGGTCGACTCGGCTGCTTCATCGCGCCAGCGTCGTTGGATCGGCAGGTAGCCGCGATCGAAGACGAGGTGAGCGGTTCGGTGGTCGAGTGCCCCGAGCAGGGTCGATGGCTCGGAACGAAAAACGGTGAAGGCTATCGATCGCCGTGCGAGCTCGTCACGCACAGCGGCGAGTCCCTCGAACATGAAATGATAGTGGCGAGGGTCGGCGGCCGGGTAGTCCTCTACGACGCAGAAAACAACAGCGAGGGGAAGGTCGAGATCGTTCGCCACCTGGATTGCGTGTTCGAGGGCGTCGTTGTGACGCGCTCGTTGCGCTGACTGCATCCAGTAGATGACGACGTCGCCTGCAATGTCGCCACCGTCCCGACGGGTCCGGATCCGATCCGGCTCGATCACCGCCGTTGCCATCTCAGTTCCAGGGGGCGAAGTCGGGATCGATCAGACGCTGGCCACTGTCGAGCTCGTCGATGGCTGCGCGTACATCGGCGCTCAACTGCAGCTTGGTCGCGTTGAAATTCGATTCGAGGTGCATCTGATCGGATGAGCGAGGGATCGCTGTGACTCGATCGAGGCCAATCAACCATGCAAGGGCGACCTCGGCAGGAGGTGCCCCCACCGAGTCGGCGATGGCGGCAAAGCCCTCCGAGTTGAAGATCTCGCCTTGCCCGAGCGGCGAGTACGCGGTGAACGCCCAGTCGTGCTCGACACACCACCGTCGCAGCTCTCGCTGCTGGAAGTACGGGTGGCACTCGACCTGAAGCACCTCGAGCGGCGCCATCTCGACCACTTCGTCGAGCTGGTTGATCGTGAAGTTCGAAACGCCGATGTGGCGAGCAATACCCTCAGCGCGGACCTGCGACAGAGCCGCCATGGTCGCCTCGATGCGGTCGTAGTGGACGGGCCAGTGGATCAGGAGGAGGTCGACGTAGTCGGTGTGGAGTTTGTCGAGACTCTCCCGGACCGACGAGACCAGATCGTCGGGTTCGTGCGCATCGTTGTCGACCTTGGTCGTGACGAAGAGGTCGCTCCGGTCGACTTTGCTGGCGGCGATGCCGGACCCGACGCCCGCCTCGTTGCCGTACATCTGCGCCGTATCGATGTGACGATAGCCAGCAGCAATCGCTGCTCGAACCATCTTCGCCGCGGCCTCCTCGTCGAGCTGCCAGGTGCCGAAACCGAGCGACGGAATCACGAGTTCTCGGCCGGTGCGAACCACCGGTTGGCCCACGAAGTCAGCGGCCGCTCCCGCAACCGTCGGATCGTTGTCGGGCACGGGCAATACGGCGTCGGTCATGAGCTCGCGATACCCATCGAGCGTGTTCTGAAACCCAGCGATCGACAAACCGGGCCTGATTGATTGCGAGGCGTCGTGCTTCAGTTGCTCGTGGCTGAGCGTTCGGTCAGAAGCGACCGGGTCGCAGCACACCGCTCGGCAACGTTCGTGCCGTTGACTGCGGTGTCCCACCCTGCAGGGTCAAGGCCTCGAAGCAACCCGTGGAGCTGATTCGCTGCTCCGGCGATCCGGTCTGAGGGAGGAGGGAACGACGACGGATCGGGTCCATCGACCTCGACAGGCGGGTAGCCAGCCTGCTGCACGAACTCGACCAGCGCTTCGAGGTCATCGGCTGTCTGTACTGCAGCTTCCTCACTCAGCCCTGCGTCAGCGACCCAGGCTGGCAGGCCTGCGTAGAACGACAATAGTTCGTCGGTTTCAACTGCGCTCATGGGAGCTTCTCCTCGGTGGATTGACCATGCGGCGTACCCGGTGCCCACAAGGCCAAACCACCGGAGAAGGTCAAACGCTGGAGGGGCCGACCTCGACTTCGACTTCGAACTCGAGCAGGGTGGCTCCCATGCTGACGGGGCGCTGCGGCGCTTCGTCGCCACCCTCGGCTGCGGCGGGCTTGGCGTGGGCATTGGCCGCTCCGTCGCCGTCGCGCCAGCCCTCGTACGCAGCCTGGTCGGCCCAGCGGGTGTAGACGAACCAGCGGGTCTCGGCTTCGCCGGTGGGTCGAAGGAGTTCGAAACCCTCGAACCCGGCAACGTCAGCCAGGCTCGCCATGCGAGCGGTGAACCGCTTGACGATCTCGTCGCCAGCCTGGGGTGGAATCTCGAGTGCGTTGATCTTCACGACAGTCATGTCCAAGTTGTACCGCCTAACGTTTCCTCCATGACCATTCGGGCTGATGCAATTGGAGTGACGGTGGCCGACATGGCCGTGGCGATGGCGTTCTACCGCCAACTCGGACTCGAGTTTCCCGATGGCGCCGAGAGTGAGGATCACGTCGAGGCGGTCTTGCCTGGTGGCATGCGGCTGATGTTCGACACGGTCGAACTGATGAAACGGATCTCGGACTACCACCCACCAACGGGTGGTCACCGGATCACACTGGCGTTCGTGTGCGACTGCCCGGCCGAGATCGATGCCACCCACGCTGCACTTGTCGCTGCGGGCCATCGCAGCACCGTCGAACCGTGGGACGCCTTCTGGGGTCAGCGCTATGCCACCGTCCTTGACCCTGACGACAACCCGGTCGATCTCTTCGCTGAGCTGCCTGCTTGACCCTGTGTTCCTGAACGCTGCCTTCCTGAATGCTTCCTGACCTGCGCTTCCATTCAGTAGGTAGACCCGGGCCGCTCACGGTCGGGCAACACCACGGAAACACGGCGTCCGTAGCTTCGCTGGTGTGTATACAACGCCGCACACAAACTCGGATACCGCCCGTCGTGCGTCCCTCGGCGCGCAGGCATACGCAACGCTCAAGCACCGCTTGCTTCTGGGCGACTTCCCGCTGGGCCACCGGCTTGGCGAGACGGCGTTGGCTGAATCGTTCGAGGTCTCACGCACCCCGGTCCGTGAAGCACTTTCCCGGCTTCATGCTGAAGGCCTCGTGGAGCACCTGCCCGAGGGTGGGTTCGCTCCAACTGCACCTGATCTGCACTCCATCAGCGAGCTCTATGAGATCCGACGGAGTCTCGAGTTCAGCGCCCTCAACCGTGGAGCACACGACGAGGCGGCGCTCGAAGAACTGAGGGATGACTGGGCCGCAATGGTGGCTCCGGAGTCTGATGACGAATGCGGCCCGGACTTCGTGCTGGTGGACGAGAGCTTCCACGTCCGGCTGGCCGAGTCGGCAGGAAACCTCTCGTTGGTCGACTTCTTGGTCAGCGTCAACGAGCGCATCCGCATCGTCCGCATGCATGACTTTCTCACCGCGGATCGTGTGCGTCAGACCATCACCGAACACCACCAGATCGTGACCCACCTCCTCGAGAGCAACAGCCAAGAGGCGGGCCAGTCGCTGAGCATGCACCTCGAGATCTCCGAGCAAGTCGTGGAACAACGAGCGGCGTTCGCCCTCAGCCGGATGCTCGGAAGGCGTCGATGACCAACGGGACTCGCTATGACGGAAGCGACCTTCTGCTGGAGGCCCGCGGTACCACGGTCCGCTTCGGCGAACTGGTGGCCAATGATGCGGTCAACCTGCGGGTCTACGCCGGTGAAGTCCACGCCTTGCTCGGCGAAAACGGTGCAGGCAAGAGCACGCTGATGAAGACGCTGTACGGCATCAACACGCTGGCATCTGGCGAGATCTTCGTTGACGGTGTCGCCACCAAGATCACGAGCCCAGCCGTCGCCAGGGCGAACGGCATCGGGATGGTCTTCCAAGACCTCCGCCTCGTGCCTGCCTTGACTGTGGCCGAGAACGTTGCCCTCGCCATCGACGAACGGGGCCACGCCGACCGGGCGATGCGCCGCAGCGTTCGTGAAGCGGCCGATCGGTATGCGCTGCCGGTCGATCCCGACGCTCTCGTTCGCGACCTTTCATTGGCTGAGCGTCAGCAGGTAGAGATTCTTCGTGTGCTGATGGTAGGCGCACGAGTTGTCATTCTTGATGAGCCGACCAGCGCCCTGGCGCCCCAAGAGGTCGATGCCCTGTTCGAGACCGTTGTGGACCTTCGATCTCGTGGCCTTGCCGTCGTGCTCATCACGCACAAGCTCCGTGAGGCACGGGCAAACGCCGATCGACTCACGATTCTTCGCGGCGGGCAGCTCATTCTCGATGGCGTTTCGCCAAACAGTCTCGATGACGATCAGTTGGTCGAGGCAATGGTGGGACAAACCGTGCGCCCTCTGGCTGGCGCCCCTGATGCTGCCGTTGCCGGTGAGCCGGCCTTGATGATTCGCGACGTTGACATTGCCGCTGACCGGGGCGGTCTCGCTTTGCAAGACATCGAGCTTCGGATCGATCGAGGCGAGTGGATCGGCATTGCCGGAGTCGCCGGCAGCGGGCAACGAGAGCTGTACGAAGCCGTGCTCGGCCTGCGCCCCACGAAGGGCGGCCAGATCCACGTCGACGGACACCTCGTTCACAGCAACGACCCGACCTCGGCCATCAAGGCTGGCGTGGTCGGCGTTCCCGAAGATCCGATCGCCGACGGTGTCGTGCCTGGGCTGACCGTGCTGCAAACGCTGAGCCTCGGCCGTGAATCTGACCGCAAAGGGCTGCGTCTCGACTGGAACGCCACCCGCGAATGGGCGACGTCGCTCCCTGCGCTCGAGGCCCTTGCTGTTGCCGACTTGGACCGGCCGGTCGAGACCTTGTCCGGCGGAAACATCCAGCGGGTCTTCCTCGCTCGAGCCTTGTCCTCGGAGGCGAACCTTCTGGTGCTGGCCTATCCGAGTCGAGGCCTCGACATCGCCACCGTCCGCACGGGTTTGGCCATGGTGCGAGAGCGATGTCTCGACGGTGTTGGCGTCCTCATGATCTCGGAGGACCTCGACGAACTGCTCGCAGTGTGCGACCAGATCGTAGTGCTCCATGACGGCCACGCACTGCCAGCGGTTGCTGCCGAGCACACCGATCGTCGAGCCCTTGGCCAGATGATGTTGGGAGCAGCGGCATGACCGAGCTCGTTGACCGGACCGACCCGATGGTCGAACCAGACATTTCGATCGACGTCACTCCCGAGGCCAACCCAACGCCACCGGTCAGACGTTCGTTGCCTGGCCTTCGCACCGCGGGCTCGATGCTCGGTGCCTTCGTGGTCTTCGGTCTGCTCCTGCTGGCCAGTGGTGCCGATCCGATTGCTGGCTACCAAGCCATGTGGAATTCAGTGACTCGTGACGCCAACAGCTTCGGCGACGTGTTGGTCCGGCTCGCTCCTTACCTGCTAGCTGCGCTCGCTGTTGTTGTGCCGGCGAGGGCCGGACTGTTCAACATCGGCGGCGAGGGTCAACTGCTCATCGGCGCTGTTGGAGCGATGGCAGCGGCCAACGCTCTGGGTCAGGCGCTGCCTCGGGTGCCGACGCTGCTGATGATGGCGCTGTCAGCCATGGTTGCCGGCGCCCTCTGGGTCGGGGTCAGTGCATGGCTTCGGCACGCGACCGGGACCAACGAAACAATCAGCACGCTGCTGTCCAACTACTTGGCGTTCCTGTTGCTCGGCTGGCTTGTCTTCGGACGTTGGAAGGACCCGGGTGCCACCGGCTTCCCACGCAGCCGCATTCTGGAAGACGGTGAGCGGCTTCCGATGCTGTGGGGCCGAGTCCACATCGGAATCATCGTGGCGATCGCCGCTGCGTTCGCTGTGTGGGCGATTCTTCGCTGGACCCCCTGGGGATTCAAGCTCGGTGTGCTCGGTGGCAATCCAGAAGCTGCGCGCCGGGCTGGGTTCCGTAGTAGTCGCTTGGCCGCATCTGCCTTGATGGCTGGCGGCGCACTCGCTGGCCTCGGCGGGATGCTGCAAGTCACCGGTGTCGAGGGTCAGCTTCGCCCGGCAATGATGTCTGGCTACGGATTCGTGGGCGTGCTTGCGGCATGGATGGTTCGCCACCACCCGCTTCGCGCTGTGGCGTCTGCTGCCCTGCTGGCCGCCATTGCTGTCGGCGGTAACGGGCTGAAGATCCGGGCCGGTCTGTCCTCGGCCTCGGTCAACATCTTGATGGCTCTTCTGCTGCTCGCTGTTCTCGGCTGGGGTCGACAGCTGAACCGAAAGGCAACGACATGATCGAAGCGATTCTCGTCGGTGCAGTCCGCGGTGGCACATCCATGGTGTTCGCCGCCGTGGGCGAGACCGTGACCGAACGATCTGGCGTGATCAACCTGGGCGTCGAAGGCTCGATGCTGACCGGCGCACTCGCGGCCTACGCCGTAGGCATCGAGACAGGTAACCCTTGGCTCGGCGCCCTGGCTGGCCTCTTCGCTGGGCTGCTGCTGTCACTCGTGCACGCCTTCATGGTGCTTACTCGGAAGGCGAATCAAATCGCGACGGGCTTGGCCATCACGTTTCTCGGGCTGGGGGTCACCTCGCTGTACGGCCAGAGCTACGTGTCGCAGGGCGTCGTCCCGTTCCCCTCCTACGCCGTGCCCGGTCTGTCTGACGTGCCATTCGTCGGGCCGATCCTGTTCGATCACGACCCACTCACGTATCTCTCGTTCGCCATCGCACCAGCGGCGTGGTGGTTCCTCTATCGCACCGGTCTTGGCCTGCGCATTCGTGCTGCTGGTGAACGCCCCGAGGTGCTGGCCACGATGGGAACCTCTCCCGGTCGGGTGCGCTGGATCGCTGTCGCCATCGGTGGGGGGCTTGCCGGCCTCGGCGGAGCCCAACTTGCGACCGCCTTTGCCCGGACGTGGTCTGAAGACATGGTGGCCGGTCGAGGGTTCATTGCCGTTGCCCTGGTGATCTTCGCTGGCTGGAATCCGATCGTCACCGTGGCTGGCGCCTACTTGTTCTCCGGGGCCGTCGCCTTCCAGCTCGAGTTGCAGGCCAGAGGCACCGACATCTCGCTCTTCCTGCTCGACGCCATTCCCTATCTCGCGGTGCTGATCGTGCTCGCCGCCCTCAGCGGTCGCCGCCGACACTCGGCACCTGAATCGCTCGACAAAGTGTTCGACGCCGGAGGTCTGCCTGCCTGACCTGATCGTCATTCGCTGACCCGCAGTCCCTTTCCATCTTTCACACAAGACCTTCACACAACCAACGGCCCACGGGTCGTATTCAGCGACGCCCTTGCGTCGATGACTCACACCGGAGATTCCAACTCATGCCCAAATCCAAACTGTCCCTACCGATCAAGCGATTGATGGCGATGTTGTTCGCCTTCTCTCTTGTCGCTGCCGCCTGCGGCAGTGACTCCAACACCGCCGCCGACGACACCGGATCTGGTGATGCGGCATCTGAAGACGCTGGCTCTGACGATGCGAGCGGTGAGGCTGCTTGCGGTACCGGCGCCACCACCGTCGGCTTCTTGTACGTCGGCCCGAAAGACGACTTCGGCTACAACCAGGCTGCGTACGAGGCCGCTGTCGCCATGGGCGAAGCCACCGGCGTCGAGGTCATCCACGCCGAGAACGTGCCGGAGACGGTCGAAGACGCTGTGCCGGTCATGGAAGACATGATCGCCCAGGGCGCAACGATCCTCTTCCCCACCAGCTTCGGTCACTTCCTACCCGCAGCCGAAGTTGCCGCCAACAACCCTGGCGTGTGCGTGGTGCACCAAGGCCAGCTCGAGTCATCGCTCGAATCCGGCCCCCTGGACAACCTCGGCACGTACTTTGCTTCGGTGTTCGAGCCCGTCTATCTCGCCGGTATCAGTGCCGGTGCGGTGACCGAGACCAACACCCTTGGCTACGTCTATGCGTTCCCGATTCCGCAGACGCTGCAGAACATCAATGCCTTCACCCTCGGTGCCCAGTCGGTCAACCCCGACGCCACGGTGATCGCAGTGTCAACGGCGGACTGGTGTGATCCGGCGAAGCAGGCACAGGCTGCGCAGACGTTGCTCGACCAGGGCGCCGACGTGCTCACCCAGCATCAGGACTGCACCAAGACCGTGATCGAGACAGCAGAAGCTGCCGGTGCCTACTCGGTTGGGTATCACTACGACGCTTCCGAGCTCGCCCCCGAGGGCTGGCTGACTGGCTCGGACTGGGCCTGGACTGATCTCTACTCCGACATCGTCTCCACGATGGTCGCCGGTGACTTCGTGGACAGCCCGTACAACGGTGACTACAAGATTGGCTACCAGGACGCCGACGCCCCGTTCGTTGCGTTCGTTCCTTCAGCCTTCGGACCGGCCGTCGATGCCGAGACCCAGGCACTCGTCGCCGATGCGTTGGCCATGTTCACCAGCGATGAAGACGGTGACGGTGTTGGCGACTTCAACATCTTCGCCGGCCCGATCGAGGATCGTGACGGCACGGTCCAGATCGAAGATGGCGTCCTTCCCACCTATATCGAGCTCGATCAGCTGATGGGCTTCGGCTCATGGTTCGTGCCCGGTGTCGAGGGAAGCCTCGAGTAACCCCGTCGGTGCCTGTCCTCATGTGAGGACAGGCACCGAGGTCTCTTCATGAACCGCTTCCTCACCATCGTGTGCGTCCATGGCGTCGGGCTTTGGCCTGGGCTCTTCGACGATCTCGACTTCGGCTCGCCGGCAGTGTCAGCAATTCGCCCCGGTTACGGCGGTGTCGCTGCTGTAGCTGATCTGGACGAACAGGTTACCGTTGTCGCAGAGCTCATCGCGGCTCGAGCACCGGCGGCGATGGTCGGCGTGAGTGGGGGAGCAACCCTGACGCTGGCTTGTGCGGCTGCTGGTGTCCCTGGCTTGGTCGCCGCTGTGAGTCACGAACCTTTGATTGGTCATCTCGAACCGAAGATCGACGACCGCGTTCGAGCCGGGGCACTCGCGCTCGAAGCCGATCCAACAGCTGCCGCGGCAACAGCGTTTCTCCAGGGTTTGTACGGAGAACAGAGCTGGCAGGGAATGCCAGCAGCCGCTCTGGACTGGGCCGCCGATCACGTTGACTCGGTGTGTCGAGAGGTCAGGCATTTCGGTGAGTACCAACCGTCCTCGGTTGAGTTGCGGCACTTCCCTGTCCCGCACCTCACGACGGTTGGCGCTCACTCGAATGCCGCTCGACACCGGGTAACGGCGCTTCTCGAACGGGGAGGGGCACGGACCGCAGTCATCGATGGCTCGGGCCACCACGTGCTCATCGACCAACCCGCCAGCTTCGCTTCCACGGTTCGCCACTTCCTCTCGGAGGTCACTGATGTTGGTGCCTGACACCACTCCCTATGCCTGGCCCTATGACGGCCGGTTCGAACCCAGCCGGAGTGCACTCGTGATCTGCGGAAGCGGGTCGGCGTGGTCGCCTCGCTGCCCGCTTGATGAAACGGTCGAGACCAACATCGAACGTCTTCGGAGCATCGCCTTGAATGTTGGCGTGGCCGTTGTCCTCGTGCGTCATGACACTCCTGCTCGGGTCGAGACGATCGTTGGACCTTCGCCCGCACCGCTTGCGCCGAGGCCGCATGAGTTGGGCGTAGAGGCTGCAGGCATCGATGGGTTCTATGGCAGCCCGCTCGATGCGGTTCTTCGATCCTTGGGGCGAGACCAACTGTTCTTCGTTGGTCGAGGCTTCGAAGCCACAGTTCACAGCACCGTCCGCCGAGCCAATGACCGGGGCTATGAGTCCCTCACGATCGCCGACGCTTGCGCCACCCTCGACGCGACGATGCGACCCGCATCGATCTCCACGATTGAAATGTCTGGCGGGATTTTCGGAGCCGTCGGCACCACCGACCCCGTCATCAACACCCTCACACTCTTCCAACCGGAGGCTTCCTCATGACCACCTACCCACCCGTTGCCGCCGATCCGTACACCTGGCCCTTCGACAGTTCGATCGACACCTCGAAGACCGCCCTGATGCTGATCGACTGGCAGACCGACTTCTGCGGGCCCGGCGGCTACGTCGACGCCATGGGCTACGACCTGAGCCTGACCCGGGCCGGTCTCGAACCAACGGCCAAGGTGCTTGCTGCAGCTCGAGAAGTCGGCATGTATGTCATCCACACACGAGAGGGGCATGCGCCCGACTTGGCCGACCTTCCGGCAAACAAGCTGTGGCGCTCGCAACAGATCGGTGCTGGCATTGGTGATCCTGGTCCGTGCGGCCGAATCCTGGTGCGCGGCGAGGCTGGTTGGGACATCGTGCCTGAGGTCTACCCAATCGAGGGTGAGCACATCATCGACAAGCCGGGCAAGGGCAGCTTCTACGCCACCGATCTCGAACTGATCCTGCGAAACAAGGGCATCACCCACCTGATCTTCACCGGCATCACCACCGACGTGTGTGTCCACACCACGATGCGGGAGGCCAATGACCGTGGCTTCGAGTGCCTGCTGTTGGAGGACTGCACGGGGGCGACCGATCACGGCAACTACCTCGCTGCTCTACACATGATCAAGATGCAGGGCGGCGTCTTCGGTGCGGTTGCTCCATCGTCAGCGCTGCTCGACGTGCTGAGCGCCAAGTGAGCGCTGCAGGGCGACTTGGCCGCTTCCTCGCCGACATCGAACAGTTTGACGACCCGGCCATCTTCATCTCGATCGGTGACGCCGATGCGTTGTCGGTGCTGGCGTCAGAGATCGACGCCAAGCCCGCGGCCGACGTTCCCCTTCGCGGGTTGATCTTTGGCGTGAAGGACAACATCGACGTAGCGGGAATGGCGACCACGGCTGGCTGCGTTGCCTACGCCTACGAGCCGGACGAGTCGGCGCCGGTAGTACAGCGGCTGATCGCGGCGGGCGCATTGCCCGTGGCCAAGACGAACCTCGATCAGTTCGCTACGGGCTTGGTCGGGACACGATCTCCTTACGGCACGCCGCGTCACCCTTTCGACCCGGCGCACGTGCCTGGAGGTTCGAGTTCCGGCTCTGCGGTTGCGACGGCTCGAGGTTTGGTTGACTTCGCACTCGGGACCGACACCGCTGGCTCCGGTCGAGTACCGGCAGCGTTCTGCGGAGTGATCGGTGTGAAACCAACGGTCGGCCGATTGTCGACCCTGGGTGTGGTGCCAGCAGTTCGTACGCTCGACTGTGTCTCCATCTTCGCCCCTGATCTCGACGTGGCGAGTGCTGTATTGGAAGCGGCATCAGGCTTTGTGCCAGCGGACCCGTACTCGCGTCAGAGCGCCCCGATTGCGCCGATGGCTGCTGTTCGCTTCGGCGTTCTCGACGCTGACGCCCTGGCGAGCTTTGGCGCCGATGACCGGACGATTGCTGCCTACCTCTCCATGGTTGATGGCCTCCCTGCAGACCGTCGGTCAGTCATCGACTTCGCTCCCTTTGCTGCTGCTGGCGATCTTCTCTACGGCGGACCTTGGGTGGCGGAACGCACGCATGCGGTAGGCGGTTTCATCGCAGATCACCCGGGCGCAGCTGATCCCACGGTCGCCGCGATCATCTCGGGAGGGACCGAGTACTCGGCACTCGATGTCTTCGACGCCGCTGGTTCGCTTGCAGTTCTCCGCCGCCAGATCGATGAAGCCCTTGCCGACATCGACGTGCTGGTGCTGCCGACCACGCCGCATGGCGCCACGCTCGCTGAGGTTGCTGCTGATCCGGCCGGTGTGAACAGTGCGCTTGGTCGCTTCACCACCTTTGCCAATCTGGTCGATTTGGCCGGACTCTCGATTCCGATTCCCGCTGACGACTCGTCACCGGTTCCGCTCGGCGTGACCCTGTACGGCAAGGCTTGGAGCGATGAGCTGCTCTTGAGCGTGGCCGGCGACGTTCTGGGAACTCCTCAGCCGGAGCCAACGGGAGAGGCCATTCCCCTTGTCGTTGCCGGCGCCCATCTCAAGGGCCAGCCACTCGAATGGCAGCTGACGGATCTGGGAGCGGTTTGGCGTGAGACGACGCAAACGGCGTCGACGTACCGACTGTTTGCTCTGGATGGCGGTCCCCCGAAGAAGCCAGGTGTGATCTTCGATCCTGAGGGATCCTCGCTTCAGGTCGATGTGTGGGACCTCACCCCTGCTGCCCTCGGCACGTTCTTGACGATGGTGCCCGCCCCGCTCGCTCTCGGCACGGTCACGCTCGAGGACGGGCGTGAACTCACCGGGTTTGTTTGTGAGCCTCGTGCGATGGACGGCGCCACCGAGGTCACCTCATTCGGCGGTTGGCGGGATTACGTCGAGCAGCTCGACTCCAGCGAGAACTGCTAGCCACACGTCGATGCGTGATGCCAGGTACGCGATGTTGTGCCCGCCCGGTGGCCGTTCAAGCAGGACCTCGGCGCTCGCCTCGCTGTCGAGGGCGGCCTCTCTGATTTCGGCGAGGCTTCGACCCAATCCGTCGTTGGCCCCGGCGTCGAGAAGCAACGTGCGTATCGATGTGTCGGCCAGGTTAGCTTCGACCCACCTCGTGTACTGCGGGGCCCAGACCGGAGCCGACACCACCACGTTTTCGACCTCGATGCGGTCGGGCCCGAAGGCGAGCCTCGCCAGGGTTGGCCCGCCGGCCGAATAGCCGCCGATGCCCACGATGGGTGGGAGAACGCCGAGCTCGGCCCCGACCGCATCCAGCAGCGGTTCGAGCGTGTGGTCGACGAAGAGTTGGTTGCCACCGGCTCCGCCCGGTGTGAGCACGGCGGTGTCGACGTCGCTGCGGTCGAGCCGCTCGGCCACGTTGGCTGCATCGACCGGCTCGTCGAACCACGTCGCCGGCTTCAATCCAGCGCCGTGCATCAACATCACGATCTGCAAGCGATCGGGGTCGACGCAGGCGGGCAGCCACAGCAAGGCTTCTTCAGAACCAGAGGGTGCAATCGGCTCGACATCGACAGCAATCGTCCGCAGCTCACCCGTGATGTCGCCGCAGTCGGCCGCGGCGGTTGCGTCGCTCCCGCATGCTGGGCCCAGCAAGGTGAACGCCAGGAGCAATCGCCTCACGTGAGTGCATCGGGGAGGGCTCGGAACTGATCGACGTCGTGGCCGTAGAGGAGACGGCAACCGCCATCGTCTCGCATGCGTTGCAGTTCGACCATCGAGACTCGCTGCTGGTCGGTGTCGTAGCCGAAGTTCGGCACTCGCATCTCGGTCAGCATCTCGTCGAAATAGATGCAGTCACCGGTGAGGACAACCGGCCCAGACTCGAGGTTCACCTGAAGTGACTGGTGCCCAATGGTGTGGCCGGGCGTGGGAACACAGATGACCTTGCCGTCGCCGAAGACATCGTGGAGTCCGGTCACGGTCTGGATGTCGTGGCCGAGGACGTAGTCGTCGGGCATGTACGCGCCTTTCTCGATCAGGCGAGGGTCGGTGCCGGCGGCCCACTCGTCGGCCTGGACGACGATGCGAGCATTTGGCACCTCGGCGGTTCCGCCGACGTGGTCGAAGTGGAGGTGACTGAACACGATGTGAGTGATGTCGGACGGGCGAATGCCTCGGGCGTTCAGGCGGGCGGCCAGTTCTTCGCCGGCGGGGAAGTCCGGTGTGAAGAAACGTGCCGACCGTCCAAGGCGATCGGTGCTGGTCTGGAGGTCGGGGTGCAGGCCCGTGTCGAACAGCAGGAGGCCGTCAGGGTGTTCGACCAGCCAGCTCGGAATCGGCAGCGTGGCGGTGTTGTCGTCGCCGGTGATGATCGACAAGCTGGCCTCGAGACGACCGATCTCCAAAGGAATGAGTTTCATCGCCGGACCGTAGTTTGTCTGCACCGAACCGGCGCCCAGTTCAGATGCTGCGATCAGTGTCGGCCCAGTAGGGGTCTCGCAGTTTGCGCTTCTGGACCTTGCCGGTACCGGTGCGTGGAAGCCCGTCGACCACGTCGAACGAGCGAGGCACCTTGTAGCCGGCGAGGTTCTCACGGCAGTACGCACTCAGCTGGTCGAGGGTCGCCGCCTGATCCTCGGGCAACACCCGATCGCTCAGCACCACGACTGCTTTCACCTCTTCGCCGAAGTCGTCGTTGGGCACGCCGATGACAGCAACGTCGGTCACCAGCGGGTGGTCGCCGAGGGCGCCCTCGATCTCGGCTGGATAGATGTTGACCCCGCCGGAGATGATCATGTCGATCTTGCGATCGCTCAGCCAGAGGTAGCCGTCGTCATCGAGCGAGCCAACGTCGCCGGTGGTGAACACCCCTGGTTCGAGGTGAGCCTCGGCGGTCTTTTCGGGAGCGTTGTGGTAGCTGAAGTCGGCGCCGCTGCGGAAGTAGAGCGTGCCGCTCTCGTTGGGCCCGACCTGCTGGCCAGCGTCGTCGATCACGAGGATCTCGAAGCCGGGCAGCGGTGGTCCGACGCTGCCTCCCTTGGCCATCCATTGCGCTGAGTCGATCATGGTGATGACCGAGCCTTCGGTCGAGCCGTAGTACTCCGAGATCTTCGGACCCCACCAGTCGATCATCGTCTGCTTCACGCCGGGTGGGCACGGGGCGGCGCCGTGCAACACCATGGCGAGCGACGAGCCATCGAAGTTCGCCTTCACGTCGTCAGGAAGATCGGCGAGTCGCTTCATCTGCGTTGGGACGAGGTGCACATTGGTCACAGCGTGCTCGTCGATCAGTCGAAGCAGTCCGGCGCTGTCGTACTTGTGTTGCATCACGATGGACGAACCCACGACCAGCGGCAGGAACGAGAACGCCCACTGGGCGGAGTGATAGGCGGGGCCACACAAGGCAGTGCGGCCTGGTGTTGGCAGGAAGCCGGCGATGCCGCCGCCGATGAGTTGCCAGATCGAGGGGTCGCTTCCTGGCGGCATGCTCGCCAGCGAGCCGTTGACGCCCTTGGGGTGTCCCGTTGTGCCCGAGGTGTAGAACATCGGGCCACCGAAGCTCTGATTCTCGGGCTCGTCGGCTGACCCGCCAGCGACGAACTCGTCGTAGGACTCGAAGCGGTCGGTGATTGGCGCCTGGGGACCGGTGGTGATCAACGCGAGCTCGACCGAGGCTGTCGATGGATCGGCCAATGCCTTAGCGACGGCGGCTTCGAACTGGTGTCCGGCGATGACGGCTTTCGAGCCCGAGTCGCTGAGGATGTAAGCAATCTCGGGCCCAACCAAGTGCCAGTTGACCGGCACCACCGTGATGCCGGCGTGGGCAGCGAGGAACATCACCTCGAACCACTCGACGCTGTTGCCAGCGATGAGCGCAATCGTGTCGCCAGCACCGATGCCAGCGTCTCGCATGGCGTGCACCAGCTGGTTGACACGAGCGTCGAGTTCGGACCAGGTCCGGGTGAGGACTTCGTCGGCGAGTGCGAGTTCGTTGCCTCGCTCCGCTGCAGCATCTTTGGTGAGCACGGCCATCAGGTACCCCGATCTTGGAGTGGCGGACGTCACAGAAGCTAGGTCAGGATGGCCGTTCGACGAAACGGAGCTGTTGATGACGACGACTGAACCAGAAGCGCTTTGGCATCTCCGTGGTAACTGGGCCCCGATCCACGAAGAGCGCACCGAGACAGCTCTCGTCGTCGAGGGCACGATCCCTCCAGAGCTCAATGGCGTATACATCCGGACTGGCCCCAACCCTGCGTCTGGCTCGTCGGCCCACTGGTTCTTCGGCGACGGCATGGTGCATGGCATCCGCCTTTCGGAAGGTCGGGCCGAGTGGTACCGAAATCGCCAGATCCAGACCGAACGCATCACCGGTGAGAAGCCGAAGCGAACCGGCGGTGGCGGCACCATGGACTTCCTTCGAGGCACCGGCAACACCCATGTGCTGCCGCACAACGGCGAAGTGTTGTGCTTGGAAGAAGGTCATTGGCCGTGGCGGATCGACACCGAACTCAACACGCTCGGCGTGCAGAATTACGGGGGAGCGCTCACTTCATCGATGACCGCCCACCCCAAGATCTGTCCGGTCACCGGTGAACTGCTGGCCTTTTCGTACATGTCGTATGAGCCGCCGTTCCTGAACTACATCAGGGTCAGCCCGCAGGGCGAGCTGCTTCAGCTCGAGCCCATCGACATCCCCAACATGGTGATGATGCACGACTTCAACGTCACGCGGAGTCACGTGGTCTTCATGGACCTTCCGCTCTGTTTCGACCTGAGTGTTCTGCACACCGGTTTGCCGTTCAAGTTCAAAGAAGAGGAAGGCGCACGTCTCGGTGTGATGCCTCGCAACGGGACCAACGCTGACGTTCGCTGGTTCGAGATCGAGCCGTGTTACGTCTTCCACCCGGTCAATGCGTTCGAAGAGACCGACGCGGCAGGCAACGAGCGGATCGTGTTGCATGTTGCTCGCAAGGCGTCGGCCTACGGCTCGGGTGGTGACGACTATTCCGACGATGGATCGTTTCTCTGGAAGTGGACGATCGACCTCACCGCAGGCACCGTCACCGAAGAACAGATCGACGATCGCAACGCCGACTTCGGCCGGGTCGACGAGCGCGTGGTAGGCCTCGATGCCCGCTTCGGCTACATGATGGCGCTCGGCGAAGACGACGGAACCGAGCCGGTGTACGGCTCGTCACTTTTCAAGTACGACCTGCGCAGCGGGGGCGTCGAGGAGCACTCACTTGGTGGCGATCACGTGCACGGCGCCGAGCCGGTGTTTGCCCCCAGAGCAACCGATGCTGCCGAGGACGACGGCTGGATCATGAATCTCGTTCATGACGAAGCCACCGGTGTTTCCAGCTTCGTGATCATCGATGCGCAAGACTTCACCGCACCACCCGTCGCCAGAATCACGCTGCCGCAACGAGTGCCCTACGGCGCCCACGGCAGCTGGATCCCCGACTGAACTCGGGAGGACCCGACCCCTCCCAAGTTCCAGGGGCACTTTCGGGCGCGCAACTGAGTTTCGTGACCCCGACTACCGTGTCAGCGGTGCGCTCTCGACTGCTTCTCAGCCTGACCATTCTTGGCCTTGCTCTGATCGGAGCGGCCTGCTCGGCGGAATCTGAGAGTGCTGATGAGCCAAACCTCTTCGTCCCGAGCGACGAGCCCACGACCACGTCGGTCGAGGAAACGACCTCGGCTCCGGACACAACCGCTGCGCCCACCAGCACCCCGACAACCGAAGCAATCGTCGAAGAACCCGTCGACCCGACTTCCCTCGACCCCGTGGTTTTCAGCACCGACATCCAGCCGATTCTCGAGCGCTCGTGTGCGTCGTGCCACACCGCTGAAGCTGCTGGCTCGTCAGGTGTGATGCTGACCTCGGCCAGCCAAGCCAATGAGTTCGCAGCGGCGATCGAGCTGTACACCTCGGCCAAGCTGATGCCGCCCTGGCCGGCATCGCATCTCTCGCTCGACTTCGCCGATGACGTCTCGCTCTCCGAACTCGAGATTGCCAGCATTGCTCGCTGGGTCAGCGATGGCGCTGAGCTCGATGTCGACCCGGCCACTCCAATCGTCCCCGCCCGTCTTCCGTCGTTCCTCGAAACGCCCGAGGTCGAGATGACTGCGGTCAACGCGCCATTCACCGGAAACGCCGAGGACAAAGACGACTACCGCTGCTTGATTTTCGACCCCGAAGTCACCGACCGGGAATGGATCCTCGCCACCCACTTCGTGCCTGACCGCGTCGAGATCGTTCATCACGGCATCGTCAAGCTGGCGTCGGCAGAACTCCGTGATCTCGCGAATGAGCTCGACGAGGCTACTCCCGAACCAGGTTGGAGCTGCTACGGCGGCGTTGGCCTCGAAGGACGCGGCGGGTCGCTTCGCGATCTCGGTGGCTGGGCTCCTGGCACCCAACCTGTCCGTCTGCCGGAGGGGTATGCGGTGCCGCTCGATCCCGGAGCGTTCATCGTGGTGCAGGTTCACTATCACTACGAGGGGGAGGCGCCGGCCGATGCTTCGGAGTATCACCTCGACCTTGCCTCGGATGAAGAGGTCGCCGCAGTGGGTGGGGCATACGAAACGCTGACCGACCAGCTCTACCTCGGTCCGGCCGAGATTCCCTGCTCTGCGGGTGACACCGAGCCGCTGTGTGATCGACAGCTCGCACAAGAGCGGGTTCGCACGCTGTACGGGCCGCTCGTTGGTGCGTTCGCCGACATTTTCATGGCGCAGTGCGGGGCCGAAGCCGAAGACTTCGCCGGCATGACCAGTGGCGATGCGTCCTCGACCTGTGACCTGCCGGTCCGCAATCCCGGAACGATCACCAGCGTGTTCGCTCACATGCACGAGCTGGGCGCGAGTATTCGGCTCACGTTGAACCCGGATACCCCAGAGGAACGGATCCTCGTCGACATTCCAGACTGGGACTTCGAGTGGCAGCTCAACTATCGCCCCGTCGATGACATCGTGATCAACAGCGGCGACACCATCAGGATCGACTGCGCGTGGAACCGAGAGCTCGCTCCGTACGAGGCGGTTGGTTACATCCTGTGGTCTGACGGCACCGGCGACGAGATGTGTTACTCGAGCATCACGACAGCGCCACTGAACTGACCTCAGCAACTATTTCGAGAAGAAGCGTTTCCGGATCACAACGGCAGCGATCCCGAGGGCGAGACCCGCGCCGAAGACCAGCGGCACGTTCGTTTCCGCCGTCTCTGTTGCGGTGTCATCAACCACCTCGCCCGTGGCCGTCTCGCTGTCTGCCAGGCGGGGTTTGCTGAGGACACCAGAGGACTCTTCGTTGCCGAAGGCGACGACCAATTGGTGAGCGTCGACGTCGGCCAGGATGTCGTTGACGATGTCGACGTCGAAGAACTGACACCCGGACAGCGGGCCGAATCCCTCGCCGAGAATCAAGAGGACTTCGCTGCTGGACGCTTCGGTGATGGCCGCGACCGCTGACGTCGGTGGTGCCGGATCGATGGCGATGCAGACCTCGCCGGTCTCATCGGTCAGTTCGAGTGTGGCGATGGAATCGTCGATTTCAGCGGTGATGTCGACGCCATGGCCAGCAGCGGCTGTGCTGTAGCCCGTCAAGACCAGTGCGATGGTTCCGAGGACCGTGGCCGAACGGCGAAACGTCATGCCGCAGAACTGTAGGGACGATTGGCCGACACCGACCAACGCTTCGGAGATCGCAGGCGATGTCGCCCGCTGAAGCAGCTAGGATCGCCGACGGAGAGATGGCAGAGCGGACGATTGCGTCGGTCTTGAAAACCGTTG
>ENA-ORXM01000421-ORXM01000421.1-marine-metagenome-genome-assembly--contig:-NODE-421-length-77028-cov-5.873465_pt1 | contig 77028 bp, 39 predicted proteins | sample MGYA00237867_ERZ511480 | MGnify/ENA primary metagenome ERZ511480 (study PRJEB26309, sample SAMN06266103) | marine metagenome | isolation source: Algal blade | place: United Kingdom:Sidmouth, United...
TCATCCTTTCTTACATTCTCACACAACTAAAAGATAATCCAGAAACCTCCGACGATGCAACAGAAAAAGAAAACACTTACATAGTTTGTAAGGGAAGTTATTTATTCAGATACTCAATTGATAAAGTCAGCGAAAATTATTTTAGGTCTCTAATTCTTGAAAATGAAAATCTAAGTTCATTAGAAGAAAACTTGTATACAAGAAATTTGCAAAATGCGAAAAAAGTTATTCGAAAATATTTTGAACATCCTGATAATAAAGAAAGGTTAATTGATTTTTTAAGTGCAATAGAAGAAAAATTGCAGTTTAATGAATACATCATTTCAAATACAACCGAAATTGGGATTGTGTTTGAGACTATGAATAACCGAGGCGTAGGATTATCAAATCTTGAAATTGTAAAGAATAGGTTATTGTATCTAACCTCAAAAATCAAGACAGATGAAGAAGGTAAAAGTAGATTAGTAAATTTATCAAACGAAATTAACAACAAGTGGTCAATAATTTTGAAAAATTTGACGCTACCAAAAAGAGTCTTAGATGAAGATACTTTCCTAAATAATCATTGGATAATTTATAACGGTTGGAATAAAGATAACCAATCAAAAAAAGAGATTCTCGATGAGTTTTTCTCAATCACCAAAATGGTAGATAACCCAGAAAAAATGATTACGAGTATCGAAAAATATATAAATTCATTGGCGACAACTTCTCTACATTGGCGATTTTTAAACTACCCAGAGGAAGAGAATGCGTTTGTTGAAGTAGAGGATATAAAACTTCGTTCAAAGATAAAATACGTTGCAGCCAAATTGAACAGGTTAAGTAACAGTACAATTAGACCTCTAATAATGGCTTTTATGCCCTTAATGACAAGCAATCCTGCCAGACTTTTAGAATTTATTGAGATTGCCGAAATATTTTCTTTTAGGCTTTTTTCTATGAATAGAAGGCGTTCAGATACAGGAAAAGGAGATATTTTTAGAAGTTGTAATAGGTTTCATACAAATGCAAATAAAGCAAAAATACAGAACGAGGCTTTAAGGTACTTGGCGTGGTACATTGATACTTATGGAGATGAAGACAGATTCCAATTAGAGGTCGAAGAGTTATTTAAGTCAACAAAAAAATTAGGATTTTATTCTTGGAATGGATTAACATATTTTCTATTTGAGTATGAAGAATCATTAAAAGGAAAAGAAGACCAAAAAGTAGAATATAAATTTGCCAACGTCAGAGCAAAAAGTATTGAGCATATTTTACCACAAACGATTGGTAAAACATCTTGGCGAGAAGTCGTAAAAGGAATCAGAAAAAATCAACTTAAACCCTATGTTCACTCATTAGGAAATCTCGTTTTGATTTCTGCACCAAAAAATTCTGAATTACAAAATTCTGAATTTTCAATAAAAAAGAAAGCTTATCAATCAGGTTCCTTTTCTGAAATTGAAATAGCTAATTCAAATAGGTCATGGTCAATCAATAAGATAAAGAGGAGAGAAAAAGAACTTTTAAAGTTTATGAAAGAACGTTGGAGAATAGATGAAGAATTTACTCAAATTTATGGAAATGGCGAAGAAGAAGGTAGGATAGAAGATTCCTACGAAGAAGAAAATGAATTAATTGAAGAAATGAATACGGAAGAGAACAATGGCTAAACGCAGGTGGGGCGCATAGCCCCACCTGCGTTTAGCCGGGACGTTATGGGCAAGTCCTCCCTCTCCCTCCTGCACCAGCGTATCAGCTTCCTGCCGCCAGCGGCACTCCGCTATTCGCTATCTTGTGCAGGTCGTTCGGTCGGTACCAGCCCATAACATGGTCTACGCGCTACTATTCCGGGTCGAACGGATCAGGCAGCGCGTAGGCCGGTCGTTATGCGCAAAAAAAATATGGATATATGCATAGATTGCTTAAAAAAAATAACCTATTTCTTTTCTCTATAGCAGTCTTATTAAGCAGCTGCAATTTAGATTTTAAACAAGAAACAAATTCTTATGAAATATTTGTTGGTGAAAAGAAAGTACTAATTGAGGCAAGTCAAATTAAAGAAGAATTTTATCCAATTGTTTCACAAAGAAAAAATGAATTTCCGACAGATAGTGTTTATCAAATAAGCTATGAATCAAAAGATGGGCAACAATGGGTAATTGATATTGAAAATCGAAATATAGTTCTTATAGCACAAATTAAGAATAATATACTTCAAGGCAAATACTTTACATATCACCAGAATGGCAAAACAAGAAGCATTGGATTTTATAAAAATGGGAGTAAAGATGGTGATTGGATGCAATTTTATACTAGTGGGATTCAGATAAATTCGGGAAAATTTAAAGACAATGAACAACTTGGAGAATGGTACTATTATGACACATTAAAATTAAACAGAGAAAAACGAAATTATATAAGTAAATATGAGTATAATTTTACTAGTTATGACAATTTAGATAGGAAGAAAAAATCTGGTGCATATTTACAAGGGAAACCAAATGGAAAGTGGTGTGAATATGACACTTTTGGACGAATAGAAATTGAATTAAATTACGATAAAGGAAAGTATCATGACTCTTTAATTATATTTGAAAATGGTACAATGGTAGCTTATCAAATATATGAATATGGAAAAGTTATAAAAGAGGGCTTAGTCGAGCAGGAACAAATAGAGTAGATTCTGCGCATAACAAGCGACCATCACGATCATGCTGACAAAAAAGTCAGCCCGACGGATGTCGCCGATCCGTTGAACAATCCCTAGTTAGTAATTCGTACATTCGTTTGTAAAAAGGCACAACTTGGCTATCAAAAAAGTTATGTCAAAAACAAGATCCGAACATCTACAATCCTATTCAGCGTATTATAGAATCCATAATTTTGCACCATCAACAGTACAATCCTATTTATTGGGTTCACGTCAGTTTTTAGAATTTAGAGAATTGTTGTCAAAAAGGATCTAGGATTCAGTAAGAAAGAGAAATAATAGTTATCTTAGTCAAACAAACAGGAGTGCTTTTCCCTATGTAGATAAAATTGGTTAAAGGAAGATGCGCCGTGATTGTTCAGCTGAAATATTATCGTCATGAGCGATAGCTAAATATTATTGATGATGGCATGACGTTAATATTACTTTGAGTTAGGCGGCATCAGTCAAAAAAATCCACAAAATCAGCAAATTTCTTATATTAGCGACTATGGCTAATCAATCAGAAATCATATTTTATAAAGGAGCAAATGGGAGTGTAAAAATTGAAATCCTGTATAAAGGAGAATCTTTTTGGATGACTCAAAAGAAAATCGCACAACTATTTGATGTTCAACGACCTGCAATAACTAAACATCTTAAAAATACCTTTGAATCTGGAGAATTAGTTGAAGATTCAGTTAGTTCCAAAATGGAACATACTGCTGAAGATGGAAAAACCTATCAGACTAAATTCTATAATTTAGATGCTATTATAGCCATTGGTTACAGAGTGAATTCAAAACAAGCCACTAAATTTAGAATATGGGCAACCAAGACCTTGAACGAATTCATAACCAAGGGGTTTGTTCTGGATGATGAGAGATTGAAGCAAAATAGAAATTTTGGTAAGGATTATTTTGATGAACTATTAGAACGAATAAGAGAAATTCGTGCTAGTGAAAGACGGTTTTATCAAAAGATCACAGATATATACACGACGTCAATTGATTATGACAAAGGAGAAATTGTAACAAAAGATTTCTTCGCAACTGTACAAAATAAACTTCATTGGGCTATATCAGGAAAAACAGCGGCTGAAATAATATATACGAATGCTGATGCTGAAAAGATACACATGGGTTTAACAAATTGGAAACAGTCTCCTGACGGCAAAATATTAAAATCTGATATTGCGATTGCCAAAAATTATTTGAGTAAAGAACATATTTCAGAATTAAATCGACTAGCTTCAGCATACTTAGATTTAGCAGAAAATAGAGCAATAAGATTTCAAGAAACTAAGATGGAAGAATGGATTAAGTTTATAAATCAGTTTCTTGAATTATCTGATTATCCAATTTTAACTGACAAAGGAAAAATTAGTACCCTTGAAGCCAAATTAAAGGCAGAAAGTGAATATGAAAAATTTCGGATTAAGCAAGATCAAAATTATCTATCCGATTTTGATAAACAGATCAAATTAATATTTGACGACAAAGACGAAAAAAAGGACGACGCCAAAAACAATTAGCAACAAATGTTAAAATGGCGCAAGCCACTTTTAGCATTTTTGGTAGTGTTGTACTTAACAGCTATCGGAACTTCTTGGTAGTATGTAAATTAAAAAACCACTAAAGCGTCATAATAGGGTTTGTTAAGCGATGCGCTCAATTGATATTGTGTTAAAGTATTCATTTTAGTACTAAAAACTTTCATATTATGTACGTAAGCAAATTACGGCTAGAATATTTTCAATAAAGAACTGTCATTTTATGATGCACGGGCATAGTTTAGTCAAGTCGATTTACTCAACACTATATGATACAAACTTTTCTGTCTTTGGGTATTACTCTAAAAGTTGCGGCAACTGGTGATCCTCTAATTGGAGGAATCATAGCAACGATTACCATTTCGCCTTTACCGCAACAAGTACACAGGTAGGGATCTATCCCAGTAGTGAAGGTGATAAATTCTCTAGCGGTCATCTTTACTTTAGCAGCAGGGGATTGCGCTCAAAGACTTTTTCTGGCTATTGCGAGATCTTTCTTTTTAGATCAAGCAGACAGAAAGCCAATGTGTCTAATTTTGACAAAACCTTTAGGTAAGATATGTTCAGCAAATAGTTGTAGAAACTGCTCTCCTGGAATTGTCTTAGTTTTAGATTTGTTTGCTTTTCGATCTGTGTACCTAATGGTGACATGAGTTTGAGTAATGTTGAGAATACGATAATTGCTGATACAGATCTTGTGTGTATACCTACCGATGTATTCAAGCACTTGTTGAGGTCCACCAAAAGCTTGCTTTGCATAAACGACCCAGTTCATATTATACAAACTATTTTTGGTAGTATAATGACCAGATTTCATACTAGGGCTCTTCTTGAGTTTTCCATTAAGATGCAGTTGAGAAATACCTGCAAGAAGTTTACCTCTAAATAATTTAGACATTGCTTTTACTGGAAAAGAAACTTACCTTTTGACTTAGCATGCTTCCATTGCTCGCTGGTGTTAATTCCACCAGCGGATATAAAACAATGTACATGTGGGTGATAAGTCAGCTGTTGGGTCCGAGTATGGAGTAATAAAGTAGCACCAATTTTACCTTGAATTCCCTGTTTAGGATCTTGACCGAAGGCGAGAAGTGTATCTTTTACACAACGCATCATGAGATCGTAAAGCAATTTTTTATTGTATCTAAAATAGATATACAGTTCACTAGGAATAGTGAGGACAGTATGGAAATACTTTATAGGAAGTAAGTCAAATTGTCGATTGTAGATCCATTTTTCTTTATTAACTGCTTGACAAGTAGGCAGTTCCTGTTGCTGCAAGAATTGTAATTAATACGGGTATGATCACATTGATCACACTGTTCTTTATGTCCACCAAGAGCAACTGTTTTACAAAGACTCATAATTTTGAGTATAGATCTTTGCTGTCCAGATACCGCTGCTTGATTTTCAAGGATGGGTAAAAAACGATGAATGATCTGTGCTATGTTGAACTTAGCTAATTGGTTCATCGTCCCAAATATCAAGTGGACTAAAATCAGGAACGAGTGGAGTTTCGCTTACCTGCAGATAGATTAAGGTTGTACTTTGTGAACTGTGTCCGAGTAGCATTTGGAGTCTACGCCAAATTGGATCTAACTCTGATGATATTCCTAGGTTTTCGACCCTAGGCTATTGATATTTAACTCTCGATAATCGGGACAAGCTGCTCTGCGGTTATCTTCTCCAACTTCTGAATATGCCTTAAATAGCGTAAGTACTACACTAGACGAAATTTAGCATTCAATGAATAATATAGGCCCCATCTCCAATGGGTAGATTTATGCAAGGTCGCTAGCGTAGTTAATACTTCGAGAAATCTATCATTAGGGAAGAAAAGAAAGAAGCAGCGGAATATTAAAAAAGAAAAAAGTAGCTTTGTTAATTACAAATCTCCTACATCCGCGAAAGAGGAAAAAACTTTGAAAGTCAATAAAAAAAATACTGACTTTCAAAGTATGCTTATCTATTTAGTTAATTATTACTAATCTTTGTTCTGCAATGTTTTTGCCATTAAAAGACTTGACCATATAGATTCCTGAATCTACATGGTGTAGATCAATATCAATTGAAGATCCTTTAGATAGGTTTCGAACTTGATTGTAGACTACCTTCCCATCAATAGAATAAACAACTATATCAGTTTCGCCAATAAATTTATCAGAACTTAAATTCACCATACCAGTTGACGGGTTAGGATATATAGAAAACTGATTATCATCGTTAAGATCATTAGTTGATGTTGAGCCTGTAATCGTGTATGAAACTATTAGAGGCGCATAACAGAAAGAAAGATCAGTAATTGTTACGGTGTATTCTCCAGCTTCTAAATTATCAATAGCAGTTCCAGTATCACCAGTGTCCCAGAATATTTCATACTCTCCAGCACCTCCTTCAATACTCAAAGATATGCTTCCATTCCCTTGTGAACTATTGGAGTTTGTAATGGTAGCACTTGTTATACTCATATCTGACTCAGCCGGTAGCAAGTGCATGAATAATTGATTAGATGGAATAACACATTCAGCTTTATTTAAATCAGGAAAATCCTCCACTTCTGGAGCTTCACTAAATGGTGCATTGTGGTAATAATAACATTTGATAAAGTATTCACCTAAAAGATCTGTTGGATTTCCAAAATCTTCATGCAAGTAATTATAAACACGGTCAGCTTCAGTAAAGCAGCAGCCTACATTAGTTGTTGGTGAACTTAAAGGATCTTCCAAGTCTGTCATGTCCTCCATACTATAAGCTATAATATATCCCGAAGTATTACCAAGTTCAGTCCGATCATTTGGTACGACTAACTCTACAACTTCAAATCTTTGAAATTCGCCATCGCAGACATATTCGTCTAGACCATCTGCTAGCTTCCACGTAAATTCTAAGTCATTATCACCACAACTAATGGGTGCTCTTTTCTCTATCTCTAAGCAAAATTTACCTGTAACATTTAAATTTGGATCAAATGTAGCATTGGAGCCATCTAGTAGCATATAATACTCCACATCAGCCTCTGTTGCTAGGTAAGCTTTAAAGGTAAAATCATTTGGGTCTTGTAACTCTTGTTGGAACTCGTTACAGGATATAAACTCTAAATTGCCACATTCACCTTTGTAGATAAGTGCTTGACTGGTATTTAAATATTCAATGTCAGTAGCACCACACTCTGTTGTCCCTATTATATACGAACTTCCATCCCCTGTGAATTTTACCCAAAGTGAATTTTCTATGACTTTGTCAAAAAGGCATATTAGATTATCTTGATCAGTTTCTTCACCACCTAATGCAGTCGTATTATCAAACTGTATACTCGTTACTATTTCATTTTCCTGCATTCCAGCTAAAAGACTTGTAATATCATAAGCGTCTACACAGTCATCGTAATCTTGCTGGGCGATTACAGAAGATAGAGCCAATAGATTAAGCCCAAATAGTAGTACGAACTGAATTTTATACATGTAATTTTTTCTCATTGTTATAATTTTTTAAGTGATGTTCGATTGTTTTGATCTAATTTTTAATGATCTTTTTTGTAACTATTCCATTAACTGACTTAATAGTAACAAAGTAAACACCATTAGCATATGAGCTCATATCATAGTTTAGCTGCATTTTTCCAGAGATAGGCAGTGTTGAGGATCGCTGAAGTTCCTTGCCACATAGATCAGTTAGGCTAAAATCTAGTGCTACCTTTTGAACTAAATCTAAATCCAATTCAATATTTAACATACCACTCACTGGGTTAGGCCAGATATTTATACCTGTTTCTAACTGATTGTCGCTGACAGAACTAGTACCTCCTTCATATCTAAAAGTATGGCTTTCTTTTTCTTCAAACTGACCTCCAATTGCAAGTACTTTACCATCACCATCCTTTAAAACATAACGACCTACTCCCCAGAAGCAGCACATACCATCAGAATTATAATCTGTTACTACTAAAGTGTAGCAACCATTGTTTTCCAAGTTTATTTTTTCAATAATATTTGCTTCCCTTTCGTAAGCAGACTCATGATCTGGAGCTGTTGTATTAACATTACCTATATTTTCTAAACCTACTAAAGTATTACCCCCTTCTGCAACGATATTTTCATTTTCATCTAGTATAGCCCAATAGGTTGCTGATGACCTTGTATCAGTTCTTATATTCAATTCAAGTTCGGTGCCTACAGCAGTTTTAGCTTCTTTAATTTTCTCTTCTAGGGTATTGTCTGTAAGATCTGAATCAGCAGATGCATTTGGATCAGATAATTCTAACTTTAAGGTTGCCGCATTCTCTAATGTGATTTCATTGAAAATAATACTAGTATGCTGATAAGTCATCAAATTACCAGACCAGGCAAGCTCTTCTTCTAGTACATTATCGATATATAGCTTTGCATCGAATGATGTTAAGTCATTAATACCGCTATTCATGATGTCGAAATTTGGTGCAAATGTTTTGGTATCGCAGATATCTAGTTCGAGCGTATTGTAAGCATATGCTGTGACGTTATCAGATAAAGTTGGAACATTGCAATTTAGTCTTTCATTTAAATAATCATCCACTATAGGACTATTAGGATTGTTAAAATCTCTATCCATTTCCTTTGCAGTCCTGTCAGTACATATTTGTACATAAGTAGGATAACCTACGATGTTGTACAAATTCTGAATTTGATCATTATCAACCATTATATATCCTACATCCTCCGTCCAATCACCGAGGGTATCGTCCCCTGTACCTCTTATATCATCTAAGCCAGTAAATCGATCACTTTCAATAGAGATAATCACATAGTCATCAAGACCATCTTTTCCATGACGATCCCATAACTTATGTAGCTCTCGGCCATTATGATAGCTCCAACACGGAGGACACCAAGTTGTATAGAAATCTAATACTACGGTCTTGCCACTTCCTAGGATATCGTACAAATTATGCGTTTTTCCTTCAATATCTTCTACTGTAAAGTCTGGGGCTACAGTAGGTACCTGTGCGGATAAATTGCAGCTTAGCGCTGATACAAAAAATAGAACTTGTAAAAATTGTTTCATAAAATTCTGTTTGTTTTTAGATTAAAAAATGACTCATATAACTCCTTTCGGATTTATTTCGTAATCGTTGCATCAACATCTAAGATAATTTTAACCTACGTAAGCAGTATCATCTGATCTTGCACTTAGATAATGATGGGTTGTCTATTCTTTGGTATGTGTAAATTCTAAGCATAGTCCTTAGTCGTGTACTGTAAAATTAAACTTATCTGTCATTAATCTAACAATGTTTTGGTTGAAATATCACTAGGCTAGGAAAGAAAGACCAGGATTGTTAGTTTACAATGTAGGTATATTTGCAGAATATGGGTGCGTCCATTAGAATTAAAATCCTAAATGTTTGATTTATAAGGTGTTATGTAGAGAGGTGGTCTTAACAAGAGAGTATGAAATTGTTATGTAGGGGATTAGAAAGGATTTTCTATCAGCTATTATAGCAAGTACCGAAAGTTGTATTATCAAGTATAAGACGAACCCATAGTATTTGTAATAAATTTTGAATCTATGAAGCTTGGTTACAATGTGTAGAATATCATTCTAGACCAATCTGGAGCAGCAACATTGCTAAACACAATCGAATTGAATTGTACTACTCAAAGGGAATTTTAAAATACAAATGAGGAGAAGAAAAACATATATTGCCTAGGCATTTGTGTATAAAAAGTCAATAATGTGGATTATTTTAAAGTACTGCAAATACAACTCAGGTGATTGAAAGTAAAGGCGATTTTACATCAATTTCCACTAATCTGGCGAAATGTAAACCGTCAGTTAATGCATTAACAAAGATAAAGTTGTCTAAAATAAATTACTAGGATGTTTTGGCAAGTGCAATGCTATAAGAGATATTAGCCCATAGAAAATATCACTTAAATCGATAACTACGTAATCACTTTAGGTCACTCAAAAGTTGATAAAATTATATAAAATTAAAAAATTATAGAAATAAAAAAAGGCTGGATGCTAAAATCGTTCTTGCAAAAAATAATACCTTTACCTTAATTTAAGTTGCGATTTATATCTCTATAGTTAGAGATATGATATATTAGACGTATCCGATCAACAGAAAATATTAACACAAAAATTCAGAGGTTAACTTACCATTGGTAGCTAACGTATAAACTTCCTTGAGTCATACAATAATAAAGAAATAATGATCTTTAATTCTCTAGAATTCGCTTTGTTCTTTCCAGTGGTATTCATACTATATTGGATTCTCTTTAATAAAACCACACTTTCAAGAAATATCTTTATCATTAGCACAAGCTATTTCTTTTATGGAGTTTGGGACTATAGGTTTCTAATATTGATTGTAATAAGTTCTCTTTGTGATTATATATTAGGTCTTCAAATATACAAAAACGAAGAGGTTAAAAAAAGAAGATTGTATTTGAGTATCAGTTTAATTATTAATCTAGGTATTCTAGGATTCTTTAAATATTTTAATTTTTTTGCGGACAGCTTTGTGCAAGCATTTACGTTATTAGGGACTAGTTTTTCATACCAAAGTTTAAGTATAATACTACCTGTCGGAATCAGTTTTTATACCTTCCAAACTATGAGTTATACTTTTGACATTTATTTTAAAAGACTCCAACCCACAAAAGATCCTTATGCTTTTTTTGCGTTCGTTAGCTTTTTTCCTCAATTGGTTGCGGGACCTATTGAGAGAGCCAAAGATCTTCTACCTCAATTTTATACGCTTAAAAAGGCAAATTATAATAGGATTAGGAGTGGGATGCTAATCATCGCCTTAGGATTATTTAAGAAAATAGTCATTGCCGATCGTCTTGCTATATATGTTGATCATGTATATGGCGATATTGGCTTGGCGCAAGGATTGCCTATGCTTATCTGCGCTGTTTTTTTCGCTTTTCAGTTATATATAGATTTCTCAGCGTACTCAGATATCGCCATAGGAATAGCTAGAACCCTCGGTTTTAGTCTTTCTACAAACTTCAGTCGACCATATTTGGCTTCCTCCTTTTCCGATTTCTGGAGACGGTGGCATATTTCTCTAAGCTCTTGGTTCAGAGATTACCTATATATTCCACTTGGAGGTAGCAAGAATGGCAAATGGAATACAATCAGAAATATAATGATTGTATTCATGATAAGTGGGTTATGGCATGGTGCTTCTTGGAATTTCGTTATATGGGGTGCTTTGTGCGGCCTTTTCTTAATAGTTCTTGATAGACTCTTTTTAAAAATTAAAATGAACAGGCTTTTTAGCTCGTTTATTGTTTTCTGGTCTTGGGTGTTAAGCTTAATTTTCTTTAGATCACCGACTTTCGGAGAAAGTATAAATGCATTTACTAGCCTTGGATTTTCCAATGCTGACAAACTGTATACGTTTGGACTCAATTCTTTTGAATTTAAATTAGCAATAGTATCACTGGTTGGATTGTTTCTAATTGAGATACTAGTAGAGACGAAAAAAATTAATATAGAATGGATCTTTACCAAGCCTTCGGTAGTCAGATATTCATTTTACCTAGTTGTTGTCTTAATATCAATTCTTTTTGGTTCTTATGGAGTAGAAATGAGTGATAATAACTTCATTTATTTTCAATTTTAAGCGCTTATAGAATATGAAAAAATCAAACAAGAAAAATTTAAAAGTCAGCAAAAAAGTTGGAATCCAAAAGGAGAAAAAGAGGGAGGTGGTACATGTGAAGAAACCAATCCTTATTATATGTCTGAAATTTTTATTTCTTTCTGCTATAATACTAGCGGGACTGGCATTCAGTGACTATATGGGCTTTTTTAAACCTAATAATACGAATAATCATACACTAAGGAAATGGGAAGCTTATTATGACTTTACAGAAAATAATGACATCGATATACTACTCGTAGGAAACTCCCACTTATATACTGGTATCAATCCGAAGAATTTAAGCACAGCTTTGGGATGTAATGCATTCATTCTAGCTTCTCCTGGCACTCATGTTGATGATCACTATTACGTTATCAAAGAGGCTATAAAAGTTAAAAAGCCTAAACTTGTAGTACTAGAAACTTATGGGTTAAAAGAGGTATATCCTCGCGAAAAGCATAAAGGATCGCTTTCTGATCAATTCAAAAGTTTTGCAGCACGAAAGAACTTAGCAACAAAACTCATTTCAACACCTTATTTGTTTGCAGTCGAGAACTATGGTTATGCTTGGTCTAATACATTAAGAAATCATAAATTCTTGTATACCAATTATGACCAAATTCAAAATAATTTAGATAAGGTTAATAAACCCAAGGGTGATGCTGATAAACTCTATCTAGGGCGTTATGTTAGATTTCAAACTGGAATAGAAGATAGTACTCTGTTAAAATATAAGAGTTTAGGAGCCCCTGTAAAAGGTAAAGATTATGAGACGAACGCACTACAAAAGGAGTATATAGAAGAAATTATAAAATTATGCGAATCACACGAAATAGAACTTATTTTTATGACACTACCAATGTATAAAGATCATATTTCTGATTATGATATATGGAAATCTAAATTAAAAAATACGATAGGTAAGAAATATAGTTCTGACGATTATTGGCTCGATTTACAAATAGGAGAAGGCTATAAAAATTTCGATAAATCTTCTTTTGAAAACACGTATAATGCTAATCAACATATGACTTATAATGGGTCATTACTAGCTACATATAAATTGATTGACTTTATCCAAGATCAAAAACGAATTAAGCTCACAAATAGAAAGAGTGATAAAAACTGGATTGATCTTTTTTACAATGATGAAGGTTATATTCAGAATAACTCTCCTAAAAATGATGATAAAGATATTAAAGTATTATATAGTTCTGAAAGTGAAATCGTGAAGGAGGTGTTGATGATAAAAAATAAAGAGTATAACACCATTTTAGCTAAAGTCATGCCACCAAACGAAGAGACATCGAAGAATATCAGGGATAAAAAACTAAGGGTTACACTTGTTTACAAGAATGGTGGAGCTAATCAAGTCAGTTATCTGGATTTGCCTTTGGATATATTTCACAGTTCTAAAACAAGCATGAACTTTAGTACGAATATAAGCCCCTTGGAGATTATAAAAGTCAATGCTATAAAATTTGTGAACTGATAGAAATTATTGCTTTGTATTGAATAAGTCTTCTAGATGCTCTTGCTGTATACACCTAACAATGTTTAACAATATTGTTTTGACGCTAATAATAAAGCACCCTCAAAAGACGCCCAATGACTGGATTATAGTGAGATTCAGATAGCAGACATCGTCATATTTAAATACTGCACTATAACTATATTCATCTAATATTTATAAACCGAGAGGAAATACAACCAAATCTTCTTACGAGTATCCTAAATTGGATTTACATAATTTCTGCAGTATAGGCACTGTGAGCTGATCAGTTGTAACCATACCTTAAGATTATGTAGGGCTTCAACTTTTTGTAACTTTTCAATTTGCCTTTGTATATAGGAAAGTAATCCATAAATATTATTTATGGATATGATATAATATATAAATAATAATTTATTAATGTTTGGTGTATCTTTGTATCGATGAGTTGTAGAAACCATAAGACTAAAGTAGCAGGTTCCGAATTATTTTAATTGTATGACTCAATCTTATTAAAGGGAGAGTGGCAGGAGATTGTAGAAGCTTGAGTATATTAAGTAATTCGGAATTAGCGTGTAAGGTAGGAACTTAAAAAAACATTGCTGATGTAAAACAAGAGATTAAATTCGTGATTTCTGGCTTGGCCTAAAAAGTTGTGAAGCTTTTGAAAAATTATCAAATATTAAATGAAATATAATGAGAAATATACTTAACATTTTTAACATCAATTTAATTTTAGGGTTTTTATACTTCGTGCCATATACTCAAGTGAACGCCCAAAAAGTTGTGGATTCTACATTGGAAAGCAAAGAGTTTACCTCTTTAGAAGAGGCATTGATCAATCCGAATCAAGTCTATAGACTAAATTTGAGTAATCAAGATTCTATTACTTTTCCCAATAATATCTGGACTAAGTTTGAAAATATTGAATATCTAAGTTTGAAAAATGATCATCTTAATGCAATACCCTCTGGAATCGGGAATCTCAAAAACCTTAAAGTACTTGACCTAAGCGGAAACGACTTTAAGCTACTTCCTCAAACATTTACGGGTCTAGAAAATTTGCGAGAAATCTATCTCAATGATGAGGTTGAAATGGATGTCAACCAAAGTCTCAACACTATTAAAAAATTACCCAATTTAAAGGTCTTACACCTCGAGAATGACAATCTAAAAAAAATACCCACATCGTTACTAGATTTTACACAATTAGAAGCTTTATATCTTGATAGCAATCGCTTTAAGAAGCTTCCTGATAATATATGGAGTAAGTTTGAGAACCTCGAATATTTAAGTCTGAAAAATGATCACCTTGATAAGATACCCTCCGGTATTGGTAATCTAAAAAACCTTAAAATTCTCGATCTAAGTGGAAACGATTTTAACCTGCTACCTCAAACATTTACAGGGCTAGAAAATTTGCGAGAAATCTATCTTAATGATGAAAACAAAATGGACGTAAACCAAAGTCTAAGTACAATTAAAGATTTACCAAATCTAAAGGTCTTGCATTTAGAAAACGACAATTTAAAAAAGGTGCCACCAAGCCTATTAAATTTAACACAATTAGAAGCTATATATCTTAATAAAAACAGCTTCAACAAAATCCCGTTGGAGTTAAGAGAACTCAAAAATTTAAATTTAATAGATTTACATGACAATACATACAAGCTCAACGTTCAGGATCTACAAGCAAAAGATGGTTTTGGATTCAAGATTCGAATTTAATATCGATTAAGGTTTTGTATAGAACTTAGAGAGAATTAGTTCAACTGAGTTAGGGATATTCGTAAGAAGATTAAACTGTAGAACCATAGGGAGTTAATAAAAATTTAAGGGTTTGGAGTACTCCAATTTTCTAAACTTTGCGCTTAAAAACGGGGTAATTCTTGTTAGCAATTTGTCATGATTTTTTCCAAAAAATTCACGCCAAATTGGATCCAACCCTGATGATAATCCTGGGTTTGCAACCCAGGCTATAAATATTTCACTCCCGAAAATCGGGACCGGCTACGCTGTGGTGATGTGCTCTTACTTATGAATATGCCTATAATAAGTTTCTCTATTCTTGTGAAAATCCCTAAATATTTAGAGACGTGGGTGGCAACCCACTAACTCTGATTTATATTTAGTCCTTGTAGACTCCTCTTTTAGGTTCTAGAGAGCGGAGGAGAATTAAAATAAAATCTACAATATACCAGATACCAAAACCACCAATAGTTATTAACTTTAATATTCCAAGCATGGGATAGCCTAAATAAAAACGGTCAATACCTAATATGCCTAAAAAGTAGGACAATACAAGCGCTGCAATCCAAGACTTATCTTTTGATTTTCTTTCCTCCGCATCGACTATTTTCCTGTCTAATTTTTTTAGAAGTCGTGCCTCTTTTTTATTTAGCCCGAAAGTGCCTTTCTTTATTTGTAAATCTGCTTTTAAACTCTTAAGCTGGAGTGTAGCATTGGACTTACCTCTATCATCTGCAATCTCTGTAGAGTTAAAGTTTTTGGGAGCGATCACAGCGATGGTGGAATTAAAGCTAATTATTGATAGCAATAGTACTAAAGTAATTGTTCTGATCATTTTGGATTTTTATCGGTTAATATCAATTCGTATAGCTTTTTGATTGCCACATTATTAATACCCTAAAATAAAAAGTATAATGCCAATATATTATAATTCTTTCAGAAAAGATAATATCAGATAATCTTGATATGAAGTAAATATTCTTTTGTAAGATTTGTAGGATGGTTACGATCGTAATTCCATTAATTAAAATTGAGCTCGCTTTTCAGATAGGTACTTCCAATATCGCTTAGGAACATGCTGTAGATGTAATTTCATATTTTTTCGTTCTGGAATATTAACGTTGTCAAAATAACTCTTCCAGAGAATTTGGTAATCAGGCTCTGATTCGTCAAGAATATTATTATTCAATTGACGAAAACGAAGACGGCTATCATCAGCGAAAGTGATATAATCAATTTGCCTCATGTCATAGTAAATACCATAGTGCCTTTTAGTATCATAAATCAACCATTTTTGAGCGGGATATCGCTTCAAAAAATGTGTACTTAGCAATGGCATAACATTAAAATCAGGCTCCACTACAGCATAATATATATCATCTTTGGTGCGCTGAAAACGAACAAAAGCATGCATGCGATGTACTTCTCTGCTAATCTGTTTTTTGATTTGATGTAGCTTGAGTACGGTCTCATCTCCATAATTATCCGTGATGTCTATAGTTGAAGCCATTGCTTTTCTGATAAAGCTATAAATTAACATAGATATAGTAGGTTGCTCTGAAAGGAAACAATGATACAATAGGGTAGTGGTCTTTTTTGAACATTGCAATTCTATGCCAGCTATCACGCGCTCTGACCATACTTGATTTGTCGCAACATGTACAGGTGACTCAAACATATTGTTGATCCAGTCATATTCTGGTACTATTCGCTCTACATTCAACCTCAATCGATAAGTCTCAAAGATAGCTGACAATAAACCCTCGTAGGTGCCATCGTATGTTAAGGTCATAAATAAATCATTCTCTTAAAATCTGATCTTCGAAAAAATACTACCCAAATAAACTCAATTGATTAAAAGCAGCTTTCTTGGAACTTGGTGCAGTAATTAACTGGCGCAATAGCAATGGATCTTTGCCTAGCATTTTAAATTCTTTATCAGCACAGGTGAGAAAAAATCTTGCTCGCTTGAGTACCACTCCAATCTTCTTGAGGTTTTCAAAGCGTAATTTTCCGTGTCGCCTAGCAGCTACTATCTTTTTAGCAGATTTTACACCCACACCTGGTATGCGCAGTATTTCAAAGTATGTAGCCTCATTGACGTTGATGGGAAATAAATGAGGATTTCGCAACGCATAGGCTGCTTTTGGGTCTAGCTCCAAATCCAATTCTGGGTGATTATCATCTACTATTTCTTCTACTTTGAATCCATAAAAACGCATCAACCAGTCTGCTTGATACAGTCGATTTTCACGGACTATTGGCGGTTGTTTGAGCATCGGTACACGCGCGTCGCTACTTATCGGAACATAACCCGAGTAATAAACACGTCTCAGATTCTGCTTCTTATAGAGATTGTTCGCAAGATTCAAAATCTTTAAGTCGTTTTCTGGGGTTGCACCTATTACCATCTGCGTACTCTGACCAGCGGGTGCAAACTTAGGTGCAGAGCGTATTGTTTTTTTCTCCTCTTTTAAACCCTTAATTTCACGGCTTAGATAATTCATAGGTTTATAGACATCCTGATAGTTTTTCTCAGGGGCTACCATTTTTAAACTTGCTTCAGATGGAATTTCCAGATTTACACTGAGCCGATCAGCATACAGTCCAGCTTCATGAATTAAGATATCACTGGCACCTGGTATCGCTTTGAGATGAATATATCCATTGAATTTATGAATTGTACGCAGCTCTTTGGCAATTCGTACTAACCGCTCCATGGTATAGTCGGCATCCTTAAAGATACCACTACTTAAAAAAAGTCCTTCAATATAATTGCGTCGATAAAAGTTAATCGTGAGATCAACCACTTCCTTGACGGTGAAGGCAGCTCGCTTAACATCATTGCTACGCCTACTTACACAATATGCGCAATCAAATATACAGTGATTGGTAAGCAAAATTTTTAAGAGAGACACGCATCGTCCATCTTCTGTGTAGCTATGACAAATACCTATACCATTAGAGTTGCCTAGACCATCCTTCGTATTTTTTCGATTACTACCGCTCGATGCACAGGATACATCATATTTTGCTGCATCGGATAGAATTTCTAATTTTTCCTTAATTCTTTCATTCATAAAGTAAAAGTTGAATGGGGCTCAAGCATTCATCATCAAAGATACACTAATATACAAAACAAACAAAATATGTTATAAAAACATAAAAAATAACAAAACGTTTTAAGTATATTATGTCGAAGTAGTTCGTTTGCAATGTAATGTTCTGTAACTAGGTAGATAATAATTCATCTCAAATCAAAGTAATGTTCTGTGTTGCTTATTTTCTAATCATCATAAATGACCCCTACATCGGCATACATGGTGTCCGCGAATCGCTTCATCTGCATTTGAATTATTCGCCTATTAAGCTCTTTTCGCTCAAGTTTGTAAAATTCAAATTCTATCAATGTAAGTAGGCCAATTACCGCACCTAGTAGCTGATTTTTCAGGTCTAAGTTGGTCTGTAGATACTTGCTTAGAAAAGCTTCATATTGCTGTCTATTGAATCCTGCGAACTTCTTTGGTTGGTAATTTTTGTGGTTATTTAAAAATGCGTAGGTAAGCTCCTGTTGCAATTTGAGTATGGGTCGCAGAGTCTCATTTTGAAACAATTCTAGTGGTTTCTTATCTGTATCTGCGAGTTTAAGTAGGGGTCTAATACTTCTTATATTTTCTTCTCTATTCATATCTTTAGTAACATGAAAGGTCTTATTTGGGTTTAGGAAATGCTGGCGTGCGTACAATGTTTACTCTTGTGTGAAGGATAGTAGAGAGACGACGATAGGAGTAGTCCGCGCATAGCCTGTGGTGCGGCTGGGACCGTAGCGGACGCGAAGTCTCGGATAGCCTGACTCGAGTGGCTCCTTCTTCGGAGACACGAAGAGGCACACCCAAAAAAAAGGAATCCAAACGCTTCTACGCTGGATTCCTTCGTGCTTGTTAACCTATAAAAGTTAACCATAAATATTAATCGCTCTTTAGACTATCTTGCGATAATCATTTTCTTTATTTGAGTGTTCAAGCCGTGCCGCAATTCGTAAAAATAGATACCTGCTGCAAGGTCACTTGCTAAAATTTCATGTTGATGCCAACCCTTTTGGTAAGTGGCATAGTGCGTGTAAATAACCTTTCCTTTTATGTTTTGAATACTTATAGAAGCCTCTCCCGCAGTGCTTAAATAAAACGGTATAAGTGTATTTTCTGTAAAAGGATTCGGTTGATTCTGCTCTAATATATTTACGGAATATTCGTCAAGTAGGTTGCTTTTTTGTAGAGAAATATTTCCAAAAAAACCTTGCTTATTGTAGAATAGAGCAGGCTTGCTGTTATCAATAATCAACACCTCACTTAACTTGGTAGGTTCATCTATTGTGATATAAATACTAAACAGTTCGTCTGTAATATCATTATCGTATTGGGTCCACGCGAAGTGTGTAGTATTGTTATCGTGATGGATGTTACCTACTAAATTTTTAGGTGTTCTAGAATAATTGAGTTTACCTTTATTCGTGGTCAACGCAAACTGCAAACCAACTATGTGTTCCGTGCTCATTCCATAAATATCCACCCTTGTCTCTAGTCCCGCTACTAAGTATTGATCCTCATATATCAACTTGTAGTCCGCAATATTTCTTTTCTCTAGCGATGTATTTGCAGAGCTAGGATTGGTGCCACTAACATCACCCATCTTAATACAGACAAAATTTAAATCAGTCTGTGAACCTTCGATGTTGGCACAGTGATGACTCGCCGGTATCGTCTCTGAAAGCGGATTTTGCGGTTGCTCAAATTGATAATTGGCAGCTATAAATCGATAAGAAGGACTTTTGCTAAATCGCTCTGTTTGATAAAGAATCAAAGATCTTATTTCTAATAAATCGAAGATGTCAATTTTTCCATTTAGATCAACATCGGCGGCAATGTGTTGAAAGGGATTACTGAACAACTTGACCGATAATATGTGCTGCTGTATAAGAACCATATCAAAAGTGGTGACACCGAGAGCAGGATTTTTATCATATATGGGCTGTAGTATATGAGTGCTACCCATAGATAAATCAGGGAAAGCAAAGATGCCAAACTGATCAGTCATAGTGAGTAAGTTGTCATCGTTGATAAGCTCCATTTGTACTTCCTTCATCGGCTCGCCGCTAGTACTATACACCATACCTGCTAAAGTCGCCTTTCCCGTATCTGGTCCGCATGTCATATCAGTATCTACGAGTCTTATCATGTTTGAGCAGATACTGCTAGTGCCATCTGCGATGATGATTTCGATGGCATACTGAATAACTCCTAGGTCGTCGCAATCAAAGATAAGTTCGTCTCCGATGACCTGCGTAAAGTTGGATGGATTGACAAAGCGTATCATCAGAGAGGGATCATTCGCGATGCTCGGATCGTCTAAGATGCTACGCGGTTGTACGGCCAACTGACCGTTTTCTCCAATCTCTAAAGTCACACTATTGCATAGACCAGAGGGAGAAAAATCGAACACTGAAATGATCAAATCTCTGACCAAATCATTGCCACAGTTGTCCACCGTAGTGAAAGTAATAGTGTGTCTTCCGAGTGGGTAGATACCGCTTGCATTATTACCAACACTTTCTACACTCGGTGCATCAGGTTGATCACCATCGCTGAATAAATCAATCACAAATCGAACCTCATTCTCTGATGAACAGTTGTCGATAATTTCTGCATCTATCACATCAACTTGTACTTGCTCACCACTAAATATAGTGACATCTTGATTCTGCGGAAAGACAGAAAATATAGGGGCTTGATCATCCGTAATGTTTAGGTTTTGCGTGCGTGCAGTTGCATTTCCACAGTCATCTGTCGCTGTAAAGGTTCTTACTACCTGATAGTTACAAGGGTTGCCAGTAGTGTCTCTAGTCTCAACTATCATGATGTCATTATCACAGTTGTCAATAATGGTAAAATCGATATCGGGAAAAGCTTGATTACAAGCTATAGTAATATTTTCTACTAGATTGGTGGCCGTCAAACGTGGTGGAATATTATCTATAATAGTTATTTCTATGGTATCTAATTTAACGTTTCCGCAGTCATCTGTTACAGAATAGACTCTAGTAACAAATTCTGAATTGGGGCAATCACCTGGCACACTTGTGTCAACTAAATCTATAGTAAGTTGAGTATCACAATTATCTAATGCGCCAAGATCAAATGCAGGTATAGGGAACTCACAAGAGATAGTAAGGTCATCTGTTTGTCCTCTTATTATGGGCGCAGTGTTATCTATATAATTAAAGATTTGTGTAGCGGTACTTGTGTTTCCGCACCTGTCCGTAGCGGTAAACGTACGGAACACCAATTGCTCATTGCTACAGTCACCTGGGAAGGTATCTAGCACGACAGACAGATTAGGTATATCGTCGCAGTCATCTATCACGATGGGTAACGCTAAGGTCGGTTCTGCTTCACAGGATATCGTCTGATTAGCAGGAAAATCTGTAAAAACCGGTCCCGATATATCTATTAAACTTATCGTTTGTATAAAGGTACTAACATTTCCGCAGTCATCAGTGGCAGTAGTAGTTTTTGTTATCGTTCGGATAGCTGGACATTCTCCAGCTTGATCTATAGTATTTATCTCAATAGATAATTCGTTATCACAAGCATCGCTAATGGTTGGATCTATGAAAAGAGGAATCTCCGCATTGCAGTCCGCTGTAATATCTGTAGGTGCATCACTAAAGAGTGGCGCGTCCAAGTCATTGAGTAAAGTGATATTTACTATCCCTATTACTAATTCATCAGTACATATATTTAACACCTCCCATGAGCGTCTAAGTCTCTGCACACAAGGTCCGTTTTCTAGAATCTCGTCGGTAGGTAAAAATGCAAACACGCCACAGTTGTCTTCTACGGTAGGTTTACCAATCTCGTCATCTACACTTTGACAAAATAGTGTAATATCTGGGGTGAAAGTAATGATCGGGGCAGTGTTGTCCTCTAATGTTATGGTCTGCGTACATGTAGTTTGATTTTGAGAATTGTCAGATACTATAAACGTTCTTATGATCTCACCTATATTACACTCATTTACATTTCGTACATCAGTAAAGTTGATAACCACCGCACAGTTATCTTCAGCAGTAGGTGTGCCCGTCAGCGTAATATCATTCGGATCATCATCACAATTGATCGTAACATCTACTGCGCAATTTGTGATGATTGGTGGCAATTTATCAAATACAGTAACCTCTACCATGCACTGATTTTGTAAACCGTTATGGTCAGTTACTTGCATTTCTAACATCAGTACTTGTCCAGTTTGTTCACAGCTCAATGATATGCAATCACTATATAAGGAGTCACCTACTAGCCTAATTTCTCTATCAACAAGATCACAATTATCTGTACTACCGCTATCCACATCTTCTGCACAAATCATAGAAGTTTGACTTTCTCCGATACCAACAGTTGTAAATAAATCGCAAATAGCAACTGGTATCACATCATCAATAACTGTTACGGGTACTTCGCAGATAGAAGTATTTCCACAGTCATCCTCAGCGATAAAAGTTACAATATATTCTCCAATAGGAACGGTGTATGGACCTGCGCCAGATCCAAATTCCCACTTAGGGGTAACACTAAGTATGGTACTACAATCATCGCTAGACTCAAGAGTAGGAAAATTAATAGTAGCTGCACAGTTGGATTCATCTGTTCCAAAAGTAAAACTTGTTGGACAGTCTATATCTGGCCCGAGTGTATCTTTGACAACTATGATTTGTGTGTCTGATTGTCTAGTATCCGTACACCAGTCAATCACAGTCCATCGTCTTATTATTTTAGTCGTACCTGTGCAAACAGGGGTTGCGCTATCCTCGAAGTCTACGATAAAATTACAAGCATTACCACTGATCATCTCCGCTATGGAAGGTCCTCCAGTATTGCTTGGGGCTATATCCCCATCCGTACAGTCAATGGTAATATCATCTGGAAAAGTTAAGCCAGTTAGTGACGGTCTGATGATATTGATAACTTGTATACAACTACTGCTATTTCCTAAGTTATCAGTTGCAATCCAAGTACGTTCTATGGTACTTAGAAAATTAGGATTTTCGCATTCATAGTCAATAAGATTGTCCGATGAAAGCAAACTTGGATTGTCATCACAATTGTCTGTCACGAAGGGTGCGCCGAGTTCTGCTGGCGAACTATCAGCACTACAAGGTATATTCATATCTATACATGCCAAGGTAGGTCCTGTTTTATCTTCTATAAGTATGCTACCTTCACAGGCTAATCCTGTACTTATGTGTACTAATCTATACTCTATAATTTGACCTGAAAATTGACATGAAATCTGATTGCCCAATGATAACCCACCATCTATAATGGATACCTCATAGTCATCGGTGCAGGACTCTGGTATTGCTTCCGAAACCATATTTGTCGTTACCGTTAGCGTGCCATTTGGAATAGTCAAGTTGACTTGATTGTCACAAGCCACCACGGGAGATATGTCAATTAGCTGCGTGGTAGCTATGGTGACTCCATTGCAATCAGCTACCGACCACGTGATCGTATAGGTTCCTATCTTAGTGCCAGCAGGTATGTACAAAGTACCATCAATTAATGCAACTGGAGATGAAGAGGCAGGTAGATTTGTAATAGCTGGAGATATATTAAAGGAAACCATGCTAGTATTGCAGCCAATACTTACGACAGGTAAATCAATCTCAAAACTAGGGGCAGTGCAATCCGCTTGATTAGCGGTAATGCTTATATTTTCACTTGCTTCTATCGTACAACAAGCTTTTGTTATTTTTAAATCCCATTGCTTCCAATCGGCAAGGCAACTGTGGGAGAAGGCTTGCAACGTAACTGCGTCATTTACACCAGATAGGTATGTAATGGTCGCGCACCCTTTCTCAGGAGAGTTATCCTCTTGGATAAATGATGAGTCGAATAATTGTATTTGTACTTGATCTATATCTGGTAAGGCGTACGTAGCATTATAGCATACTTCGAAAGTATATCTACTACAGTCTATTAAGTCTATATTTAGAATATCTCCTGATAGTATGGTGGATATAGTAGGAGAGGAGCAGTCCGTGTTGAGTTGTATATTTCCAGTGCTAGTGCCTGGAGAAGGACAAGATTGAGCATAGAGACCCGTAGCGAGGAGGCTCAAAAGTACAAAAGCTACATACCGATTTAGGGTTTCCAGGAAGCCATTTATAGCCCTCGAAGCTGAGTGTGTCATAGGTGCATTTTTTTCAATTATCCCAAGTATTGGGATAAAGGCACTTAAATAATCCTTGTAATCTGTTTTTGTAAATCGGTATATGGTAGGAGACGTGGTTCCACAGAATACGCCTACAGATATGTGTTAACGAGGGCTTTGTTAAGTGGTTACAGATTTTTGATTAAGATTTTTTTCAATTCCTAAGTTTCAATCCATAGGATTTTCCCTATTCAATCGATCTGATATCATAATTTTCATTATTTTTGTGTCAAATCTTATTCATGTATTTGACCCTAATCACCATAGTGATTTCACTGTTTGTTGCCATGTTGTTCTTGAATATCTATTTTCGAGTCAATGTCTTCAAGCAGTACAAATACCTGACTCAGAATAATATAGATTTTGGTGCTAAGCATATCTTTGATGATCAGAAAATGGAAAACGAAATCTTGCCTCGCTATCCAGGCCACGAAAAACAAATTCTAGGCTTCACACATAACCTCCGTAGATCTATCAAGATGGCTTCTGTTCTGGTTGGACTCATAACTTTATTTGGTGCTATTTTAATGTATTACCGTCACGACACTTAGCTTTTTGCATTTATTCCGGCAATATTGACTTATTGTGGTATTAAATATAGCTGCTTAAGCGTTACCTTAAAAAATCTACTCGTATGAATCCTATATATGCGTTACTCCTATGCTGTCTTTTCTTTTCCTGCGATATCATTAATCCTGATGAAGAAATACCCTCATTTATTGAGATCGAAGATTTTGTACTTACGGCGACACCAATGACGGGGTCCAATAATCAAAATATTACGGAAGGCTGGGTATATGTAGACAATGTTTTGATCGGCGCATATTCTAAGGATAAACCATTTCCTGTTTTGTTTTCTGGTACACAAGAAATATTAGTTGATCCAGGTATTCACCAAAACGGGATTAGTTTAGCGCCAACTCTATATCCATACTATACCAGATATGCTATTACCGTAGATCTGGTGCCTGGCGAAGTGACCAAGATTACTCCAGTCTTCGAGTATAGAGATAATATTGAATTTCTATTTATTGAAGAGTTTAATTCGCAAACAGTATTCACAGTTGATAGAGATGGTAATGAAAATACCAATATCGAATATGTAACAGAAGGTGCATTTGAAGGTATATCCGCGAAAATCGTATTGGACACAGATAATCCATTAGTCAACATTGCTACTAGTGAATTCTATGACCTCCCTACCACGGGACCAAATGACACGTACCTTGAAATAAATTTTAAAACAGAAACACCTATCGCTGTTGGTCTTTTGCATTCGGATGGTGCTGGTGGCGAACGACAGTTATATGGTAATGGATTAAATACTACACCTGTATGGAAAAAAATATATATCAATCTTAAGGAAATTATTATCAACAACCCCAATCCGCCATACCGCATTGGTTTCGGTGCATTACTACCAGAAGGATTAGATCAAGCAACTATTATGTTAGACAATATTAAGCTTTTACACTTTAAAAGGTAAATTGCGTTCTATCCATATTCTCTATACCAAGTTGAATGCATAGAAGGAAAATAGATTTAATTATCTACATGATTTTTGATTTTGTCATGGCTATGATGGCTTGGACATTTTTTTTCAAATACAGAAAATCTGTAGAGGGATACGATAGCTGGGCTTCCGTATTTTATGACACCAATTTTATAGTAGGCGTTTTTGCTATTCCTATGGGCTGGCATCTATTATATACTATATTTGATGACTACAGAGACTTATACCGGCTGTCTCGCCTAAGCGTGTTGACAAAAACATTTTTTTTAACGTTAGGTGGTGTTGTGATTCTATTTTTCACCTTGCTGCTCGATGATATCATTCCTTCTCCAAAGTATTACTTTCACTTTTTCATTTATCTTTTTCTATTTCATTTTTCATTTACTGCTATTTCTCGTATGTTAATGCTGACGCTCGCCAGTCGCAGATTGAAGGCTGGTAAGGTCACGTATAATACCCTTATCGTTGGAGGCAATAAAAATGCTTTAGATCTGTATCAGGAAATTAAGGGACTAAAGAAAGGTCTTGGTAATAAATTTCTAGGATTTATTGATACTAATGGCAGTAGCACTCGAGAGTTAGAAACAGTGCTGCCTGTTCTAGGAAAGTTGGCTGATCTGGATACGGTTATTGCCGAGCATAAAGTGGAAGAAGTTATCATAGCCTTAGAGAAATCCGACCACCTTAAAACGAAGAAAATCTTAAATACACTTTACGGTTACGGCGAGCGTATTCTAGTCAAGGTGATCCCAGATATGTATGATATTTTATTAGGTTCAGTTCGGATGAATCACGTTTTTGGTGCCATACTCTTGGAAGTTCGACAGGAGCTGATGCCGAGGTGGCAACGCTTACTCAAGCGCTTGATAGATGTAACAGCCTCCACGATTTTGATGCTCATTTGCTTACCTTTGTATCTATTTGCTGCTATGCGTGTGAAGATGTCCTCACCTGGTCCTATATTATATAAGCAAGAGAGAGTTGGACAGTACGGCAAGCCATTTAAGATTTATAAGTTTAGATCGATGCGCACTGATGCAGAGTCTGCGGGGCCACAACTTTCCCATTCTGAAGACAATAGAGTAACCTCTTGGGGCCGGATTATGCGCAAATACCGTATAGATGAAATTCCTCAATTTTGGAACGTCATCAAGGGTGATATGGCGCTAGTTGGCCCACGTCCAGAGCGACAGCATTATATAGATATCATATCTGAGCGTGCACCACACTATGTCCATCTATTAAAGGTCAAGCCAGGTATTACATCTTGGGGGATGGTCAAGTACGGATACGCCAGCAACGTTGATGAGATGCTGCAGCGCCTAAAGTTTGACCTACTTTATATAGAGAATATGTCACTCGGATTGGATTTCAAAATTTTGTTTTACACCCTGCTAGTTCTTGTACAAGGTAAGGGGAAATAAGGAGTTGGGGCCTACCCGAAAAACAACAATAGCCACAAAAGTAAATTTTTTTGTGGCTATTGTTGTCTTTCGGGTCGCTATGATTCGTAGCTCGCTATTCGCTCGGTGCTGCGCACTGCTTACAAAAAGCAGAGAAAATTTCTGCTTTTTGTAAGCACTACTGCTCAGCGCTAGTCCATAAAATTAAAAATCATATGTTAAGCCCACTCTATAAACAATCGGAATATAATTTGAGCTAAAGTTCTCAGAAAAGTCCCAGAGTATAGTTACTGCAAATCCAAAACCTGCACCTCCTGCACCTCCATATCCAGCACCTAAATAGTAGTGAGCGTTTGTTTCTCTAATAGTATTCACCATATTAGTTATCGGATCATATGTTACGCCGCCGTTAGTTACAGTAGGATTCTCTTCATTAATAATTTCATATTCTGCATGTATAAAATATTCAGAAAACACCTTGTGTCTAGTCCATATACCACCGCCTATATCTATAGTGTTAAGCGTAACATCAGGCGCGTTTTGTTGACCAAATTTTTGAATACTATTTTGAAAAGAAAGTTTAGGACCAGCAGAAAAGTCGTCTGTAATTTTATATCCTACCATGGGACTAAGACCGTATGTAAAGCCACTTGATCCATTAAAACTGCCAAAGTTCAATATGAAATCAGCACCATACCAAAGTCTATCGGTTAGCTGTCCTCCACTCTCGTCAAAATATTCACTATTGCGTTCTGTAGTAGGTTTCTTTTTCTTCTTCTTCCTCTTTTTTCCTCTGCGCTGAGCATCTACATCGATACTAAATGCAGTCATTAAAAAGGCTATCAGAAAACTAAACATTAGTATCTTCTTCATTTTATTCCTTTTGTTTTCATAAATGTATACAATAATAACATATACAACAAGCAAAATGTTATTTACCTAGCTGTTAGTAAAATGTTAAGCTGAACAGGGAATATTTCTATTGATTAAACGATGGAGACTTATCAGCTTCCTTACCATACCCCTTAGAGATGAGGTATTTGTACCATGCGCTTGCTCGAGATATACTTGAAAAACTTACAAATGTTTGATAGTTATTTAGTTTTTCTTTGAAGCCTAAATCCTCACCGAATTCCTTCTCTAGTATTTTTGTTAAGCCGTATATATAGTAGTCTCTATTACCACCTCCTCTGCCTATAAACGGCTGGGCGATGTCATATTTTAGAATTTTACATATTTTGTCAAAGTCCAATTCTTTCTCATTCTTTAAAAAATCTAGACCAAACTCTTTTAGGTAGAGTATATAAAATTTTTGCAAACTTAGCGTCTTATGCCTAGTGAGAAACGTCTGCAATTCCGTATTAGTGGAAATATCAAATATCGGTAGTCCAAAATCATGATTAAGAAAACTCAAATCTAAATTACCTTTATTATTAATTAGCCCATCTAAATGATCCAATATTACACCCAAATCTTCAAATTTGGCTTTAGCTAGTATAGTTTTCTGCAAATCAGACTTTAGAGCCAAATCCACGTCTATCTCAATGCTAGCGACTAACTGCTCTTCAATACTTCTTCCAATAAAACTCGTTTGTATAATATTAATTTGTGTAGTTCTATCTTCAAACTCCCCTATAAATTCTGACTCTTTCAAGTACTTTGATAAGATTGATATGATCTGTAGGAGTTGTTGTGATATTGATTTTGATGTATTAACGTAATCGATAAACCACTGATATCTAAAAAGACTATTGACTACGTATGCTTTATCGTCAAGACTAAATCCTTTGATCGCCTCTAGTGCAAAATTAAGATTCTCTTTTGGATCTTCGGAATTAAAAAATCTCATTATACTACCAATCTCTCTGTGATTAAAATCATATGATTTTAAGAAATCGAGGTCTCTTGCATTGAGCTGCTCTTTAATTGCGATTTTTCTTATATCTTTTATTGGTGTCAACTTTTGTATAAAGGACAAGGTTTGTTGTTTCTCCGATAGCAAGCTTTCATCAAAGTCCAGTAATTGATTGATTTGACTATACTTTATTTCAGTAGCTGATATTAGCTTTTCTACTAGATCTTTCTTAGCGGCTATAGCTTTTTGCTCATCATTCTTTTGCTTATCGCTAGATTTGGACAATTCATCTTCTATGTAGTCGATGACTATTGCACGCGAAGTATGTGCTTTAATATTCTCTAAAGACTCTGCAAGATTTATGTCATTGATGTCAATTATATTAGCGTACGCTTTAGAAATACCTGTTCCATCAAACTCTTTAAATAATGCCGCCTTGTATATAAAATGAGTAAGCCACTGCCTATTATTCTTTAAACTGTTCCAATATTTTGCATATAAAAGTTCCACGATTCTACCTGCCGAAAAGGAATTATCACGATTGGTTACGTTTAAAGTACCCCAATACTCCAGAGCAGGTATGTCCTTGGCTTGCGCAATAGCTAGTATTTTGTTTTCCAGCGCTATACGTTTCTGTTGTGTCGTATTAGCATCCAATTTTTCTAATAATTTTTGGATAGATGCAGTTGGCTTATAAGGAATATCAAATTCATTTAGGTAAGCCACCAAGCGAGTAGTCGTTTCTAAAAAATTATACTTTAAGGGTGGTATCATAGGGTTAGTCTTCTTCATCACCTTCTTGTATTTATTCACCAGCTTATTCACCTCATAAGGATTGCCTTCTGTCAAGGCTGTATATGCCTGAATAGCGATCGTATCATTCACAGAGTTTAATCTTCTCATAAGTCTTTCGAGATTTTTTGTCTGTGCTTTCTTTTCATCCTCACTTACAAATCGCCATTTCGACTCATCCCATGTATAGTCATTATAGTGCTGGGCCCAGTAGATTAGTAAATCTTTGGAGAATTCATCTTTATCAGTTTGTATGATCTTAACCATTGTGAGGTTCTCCAATAGCTTTATCAAATCCCTATTGTCAGATTTAGAATTGTACATATAGGCAGATATATAAAATAGCGCCTTAGGATTCTTGGTGTTCAATAAGTTAGCAATTAAAGATCTATTGTCCTCCTGCGGTTTTAGTTTTGTGCAAAGTGTAGCACCGTAGAAGTCTACATCTTCATAAAAGTATTTATTAGAGACCTTATATTTATGCTCTAGTCTATTGTGAAGCGTATCTCTTAATGAGAGCCCAGACTTTTTAAGTTGATTGTAATCAAACTTAATTTTTGCAACAGATTGTTTTTTAGTTGGATATCCAAATACGCTGTTGTATACCTCATTCACAAAATCTGGATTTTCTTCACCATCAGCAATGATTTCATCCAACTTTGTTTTAAGATCTTCTGTCGCTGCAAAGTATTGGATAGACTGGTAATTTAAAAGCCCAGTTTTGATAACAGGATTATCTAGCTCTAAACAATTCAAAAACATATTTAAAGGAACACCTTTATGAAGTTGTAGATATTTAAGAGATATTAAATGCTGCTTCAGCTTTTTCGAATCTTCCTCATTCTGCAGATCCAAGCATAATTTTGAAAAGGCATCCAATGGGCAAATATTAGAAAATTCTTTACTCTCTATAGTGCGGGCTATTTGTTCTAGCGGAGCGGTGAAGTAGATTTGTAGTATATGGGAATATTTTATATCCTTCTGATAGGCATAGAAAAACTCATAAAAATCTGTCTTGCTTGTTTGTGTGTCTAAAGCTATTTGATCAGTTGGAAATATCGTATTCTTTTGCAGTATTTTCAACGCTTGATCATGAGTTGCTGGTTGGTCAAGAAAGCTTGCTATGTCTCTCAAATATCGGCTGTTACCAGTGCTTAATTGCCATTCGAGTTGGAACAAAGCTTTATTGTTGTCACTACGGGCTACATAGTCAGTTTGAGAGTAGTTCTTACTGATAAAAACTAAACAAACAATGAATGTTAATACAATCTTTTGCATTACTATCGATCTTAGAAGCAAATTATACCCTTGAATAATATCAGTTTATCATATAAAAAGATTTTATTCTTACGCTAGTGTTGTTTTCATTTAGTTTTACTAACGATTGATTAACAAAGGCTTACTTTATTAGCACCTATAGATTCTCATCCAAATAGGAGTCAAATGGCAAATAGGCAATCACTTCTATGGCTAGATATGCAATAATTAAACCGATTTGTGACCCTGAACATATTTATGTGTAAATAAATTAGATGTGTCAGAAGCGACGATTATTCCGTATAAAAGCGGAGGGGTCAAGATACCCTTCCCAGTCCTTTGAGTAACCTGGTCCCATACTCATATCTAAAAAATCTCTTAGCTCTAAATGCAGGTGGGCTTTATATTTACCATGAGCCGTCCCGATGGTCCCGAGATGCTGCCCTTTTTTCAATAATTGACCAGGTCGGACAGACATTTTATCTAGGTGCGCATAGACAGATTCTAGATACCTATATTCAGAATGTCCCTCTAGTTTATGCACTACACGAACCACATTTCCCCATCCACAACAAACGTCCTTCGCTACAGTCACGAGGCCATCGCCGATGGCATATACAGGGTCACCCAAATCCGTATCCCCTCCACCACGACCATTCCAGTCTTCTCCTAAATGATTGTTACTACCAAACCTAGAAGCGAGATAATAGTGCTTTGCATCGGGCTTGCCGACAGGGTAATCAAAACTCTTTGTTAAGTATGCTGGATTAAAATAAAATATGCTATCGTAATTAAAATGGGAGTCTTCGAAATTTGCATTTTGACCCAGATTTGGTACAGCATCTGTGACATTAAAATCTACAATTGTAAATCCTAATATTAATAAGAGTGATCCTATCAAGATGCCATATTTAAAAATTGAAGACATATAAATTGAAATTACATTACCAAATACGTTCAAAACAAAGTTAAACACTAATATTAAAACTTACCCTCTTTAAGAACTTACTATTAATATAATTATTCCTTAAGATCTTTTATTATCTTTGGTTACACCATCTTCATAAGATTTTATCTTAGCAATGGTTCAGTTATAAATGTTAAATCGCTGATGACCAGATTTTTAGACAATTGGCAGAGACTTATTTTAAGCGCTTAATCTTCAGTAAAATAAGCAAATTTGATTTCACATTTGTCGAAATTTAACGAACTATTCTTAACATATACGTCTTAATAATAATATGGATTCCCAAGACTGAATTAAAATCTTTTTGTAGATTTTCTTTAGAAGTAGATGAACATCACGAAATCTAATATAGATTGACCAAGAAAATATCATATAATCCACTCGCATTTATCTTGCTATGGCTGTGCTGTTTTTTTGTCAATATTATATATTCCCAAGATTGTGGCTGCATAAATTGTCCGCTACCCATACTAGATCAAAATATCAGTACCGCCATCTATGTCATCGATGGCGCTCAAAACAATTCATTGACGACCAATCAAATTGAGGTAGTAGAACTTTCATTCAACCATTCATATCCTGCAGAACTAGAGATGTTATTGATCTCACCAGCAGGTCAGGCGGTTACATTGATCGGACCTAGTACATCTGCATCCGCTGTATTTTTTGGTGGCTTTGATGTTTCTTTTGTTTCGAATATTGCGATGACTGATCCCGACCCAGGAATGTCTACTATATGGGACAATGAGGATCTGACTGGACTCAACCAATACGTTGGTGCATATCTTCCGTATTCAGGAAGTCTACAAAATTTTAATACAGGCACAGTCAACGGTCAGTGGCAACTAGAAATTGTAGACCCCAATCAATTTGACACGGGTACCTTAGAAGACTTCTCTATTATCTTTGTCGATCAGGAAGGCATAGAATGTTGCGAAGCAGATGGAGGCACTATGGATATGGACCCACTTATCGCCTGTGAAGGAGCTGACACTTTGATGCTCACCATAGAGCCTACTTATCTTGATGCTGCTCCAAGTGAAGCAGTTTACGGTTACACCTATCTCGTCACAGAAAATGACATCATCTTGGATATTAATGAAAATCCAAATCTTACAACCTATCCACCTGGTACTTATGAGGTATATGGATTCTCTTATGACTTACTAGATGAAGATCAAATTCCTTCACCTAGTAACGGCTTAAGTTTGTCAAATTTCAATAGTAATCTCATTGGTACCAATCCCATTATTTGTGGCGACATTTCAGATACTTTCTATCCAGTTATTATACTTAAAGGTTCTTCAGAAACAATGTTGTCTGATACTATCTGCAATGGAGCAGTATATCCTTTTGGAGATGAATCGCTGACAGTATCGGGTACCTACCGAGATACCTTTGCTACTTCACCAACTTGCGACAGCATCGTTATCTTAGATTTGTTGGTCGCTACTGCAGACACAATATCAATACTGATGCTTACCTGTGATCCTGCAGAAGTTGGAGCAGATACTATATTTACTAGTAACATTTTTGACTGCGACTCATTAGTCATTACCCAATTCCGTTTAAGCCTTTCTGATACCACATATATTGATGAGCAGACCTGCACTGCTTCAGAAAACAACTCGATGGATACCTTAGTATTGACTACCCCTACTTGTGACTCTATCATCATTACTACTTATATTTATGAAGTACCAGATACTATCTTTGCTATTGAAAGAACATGTTTAATAGAAGAGATTGGTATAGATACCGTCCCAATTTTGCTAGACCCGATCTGCCCTGATATTCTCATCAGGGAGACTATACTTTATCTAATTGATACTACATATCTGTCAGACTTCACCTGTGATGAAGCTAGCGCTGGGGAGAGTGCGGTTTTCATTCCTACAGATTCTTGCGCAAGAGTTGAAATTACGCTTACTACCTTCATAGGTCCAGACACCACTTACCTTGATGCGGAAGATTGTATTTTTTCAAATGCGGGGATTGACACCTTATTTCTTACCAATCAATCACTTTGTGATAGTCTAATAATCACTACCACCATTTTCTTAAGTTCAGATACTATCGAACAAGTACAATTTAGTTGCGACATGGAAGATGTAGGAATTGATACCCTTATTCTAACCAATCAGAACACTTGTGATAGTTTAGTTATTACCACCACTAATTTCTCAGCAGCGGATACCACTTATCTATCTGAGCTTACTTGTGATGCATTGCAAGTAGATCCCAATGTGCAAACCTTTAGCACTTCATCTTGCGACAGTATTGTGATTACAGAGTATATTTATTCTGCACCCGACACGACCTACCAAACACTAATTACTTGTGAAGCAGACCAAGCACCTGATACTATATTTTTAAAAAATAATCTTGGCTGCGATAGCCTTGTTATTACAATTTATAATAGCAAAATTTTTCCACCGACCTTGCTGACGGATATGACATGCGACTTAAGCCAAGAACCTACCCAGACAGATACCATCGCTGGAGCATTTTGTGATAGTATTATCATCACTACTTTCAATTTTATTAAGAGTGATACCACCATCATCGAAGAGGTAGTTTGTGATCCAGGGGAGTTTGGTGCAGATACCCTATATCTTACGAATGTAGCAGGCTGCGACAGTCTGGTGATTACCTATAATATTTTACAACCAATAGAGGCAACATCTTTAGAGAGCTTCACTTGCGATATAGAGCGAATAGGACTAGACTCCATGATTTTCAAATCTTCACAAGGCTGCGATAGTTTAGTTGTCACAGACTATATTTTGGCGGATGCCGACACTGTATATTTATCAGAAGTGTTTACTTGTAATGAAGATCAGGTTGGGGCAGACACCACTATTTTTAATACCAACACCTGCGATAGTGTGGTTATTTCTACGATTTCATTTTTACCCATAGATACTGTATTTATAGAATCTTTTCTCTGCGATTTGACTACCGCCATATCCGATACGATAATCTATCAAACTAGCGAAGCCTGTGATAGCATCGTCGTGACTATTACCTTCCCGCTACTAGCCACGGAGTCCACCATAAATGAACCAACGATGAACCCCTCACTAGTTGGACTAGATACTACTATTCTAGTTAATGCGGTAGGTTGTGATAGTCTTGTCATCACCAATACAATTCTAGTAAATAATGCAACGGATACCGTCTTCATAAATCTTCCCACCTGTAACACGACTATTAGCATAGATACTGTAGTAGGAGTGGAGGGTGTTATCAATATTATTACCCCAGTTTACTTTACGATTGACACTACCTATCTTGAAGTAGATACCTGCGCAAGCAATATATTACCCAATGATACTATATCACTGTTGAACCCACTTGGATGTGACTCCATCGTAGTTACCCAGTATATCCCTATCGAATTAGACACGACTTATCTATCGGATACCACCTGCGATCCTGATTTTGAACTTGAAGAAACTATTTATTTGACTAGTATTGATGGCTGCGATAGTGTTGTAGTTATTAATTACGAATTCAATACCACTGATACTATTTATAGGACGATTGAGGCTTGCCAGTTCCAGCCTTCTGATACGACTACCGTCAGCGGAGCAGATTGTCCAACTATCAGGATTACCAACTATGAAAATTTAAGTACCGATACTGTATTTATTTCAGAAGTATCATGTATTGGATTAGTTGGGATAGACACCATCACGGTGATCAATTCATCTGGTTGTGATAGCACAACAGTAATAGAATTGATAGCTGCGGAGCCAAGTGAAACCATCCTAGAACAAATTTCTTGTCAAGAGAATTTAGCCAATGACACTTTATTTCTGTCAGGTATTAGTTGCGATAGCCTTATTATCACGACCTACTCTTATGAGCCCATCCAAGATATAGAGATCGATATTTTTACCTGTGATCCAAGCCAAGTATTTCAGGACACAGTCATCCTAACTACTGTAGACCAATGCGATAGTACTATCATATACAACACCATCTTAGTGGACAGTGATACTATTCGCTTAGAGACATTCACATGTGACCCCACAGAGGTAGGCTTAGACAGTATGATTATAGACGGTGGTCTTTGCGAAATATTACAAATTACAGAGTCTATTCTAAAACCTATAGACATTATACGCACCGTAGTACCTACCTGCGATCCTACAGATACCAAACCAGATACGATTTTTTTGACCAATATCTTTGGTTGCGATAGTTTAGTCATACAAGACAAAAACTTTCAGACCATTACATTGACCGACGTTGAAGAGATCACCTGTGATCCTTCATCAGTAGGGATATCTGTAGATACTTTGAGCAGCATACTTGGCTGCGATAGTATCATTATCTACACAACCACTCTGGGCGCTCAAGAAGAGTTATTTATCGAGTTGTTGACCTGCGATGCATCAGTAGTTGGCATAGATACCACACTTATAGATGGGCCAGATTGTCCCATGCTACTCATTACAGAGACTATTTTATCTGCGATTTTAGACACTACATATTTAGTAGAAAAGACCTGTGATGAAGGGCTCATTCAAGAACCAATCATGAATACATTTACTAATGCAGCAGGTTGTGATAGTGTAGTCGTTATTACCTATATGCTTGATGCATTCAACCCCTCTCCAGAGACGGATATTTTTTCTCCTATATGTGCCGGCGAAGCATCGGGTCGCGTTTTTATGCAAGTAGATCCGAGTATAGAAGTGCGTTGGCTCATCGACGATTTTGTCGGCAATCAGAGAGAGGATTTACTAGCGGGCAGTTACCAAGTCCGTCTTAGCAAAGCGGATTGCAGCACTAGTATAGAGGTTGTTGTTCCACCCACTCAGGATATTCTTCTGAACCTTGTCCAGGATTATACCATTTGCTCTAACAGTGGTGGTACTATATTCGTGCAAGCCTCTGGAGGTACAGAACCTTACGAATATGCCTGGGATGATACCTCTCAAGACTCTACACGATTCAATCTTGCTGACGGAATTTACACGCTTACCTTGACCGACGCCAATGCCTGCAGTACTATTAGTTCATCACAGGTTGCCAATGTTCCAGGGTTGACTTATGAGATTACTATTGAATCTGTGTCTTGCTTTGGGGAAGCCGATGGTAGTATTCATATTGATCTACTTACAGGAACTCCTCCATATGATGTGCGCTGGCAAGATGGGGATACTAATCTATATAGAGAAGGCTTAGTAGCAGGCACATATTCTTGTACTATTGTGGATGCCAATGATTGCAATCTCACTCTAAATAGACTTGTCTTTGAGCCAAATATATTAGCTGTAGTATTTGATATACCTAATACTGGAGAGCTCGAAGCGCAAGTGACGGGCGGTACTCCTCCATATGATTACTTATGGAACGATGGTACTACTGTACCGACAGTAGAAGAACCCATTTCAGGATTTACCTACGAGGTTCTAGTCACGGATACCAATGGCTGCCAAGCTTTCAGAACGGAAGTATTTGCTACTAACCATACCAAGAGTTTTAAGGATGCTTCTATATCCATTTTTCCCAATCCTCATGACGGTAACTTTCATATTTCTTTTGGAGATCATTTAAGGCTACAACAGCTCTACGTGCATAGTATTTTCGGTCAGCAAGTCGCGCACCTTCATTATCAAGACTTGATCAATGGTACTGATATCTCTTTACCCGAAGTATCATCTGGAACTTATATTCTAGAAGCACATTTCGACCAAGGAGTATTTATGCAAAAAATGATAGTTTTCTAACACCTATCTTTTGATCTTGATAGTGTGGGGCCTACCCTCGTATCCAGTCGCCACCGCCCTTACGCTGCTCGGGTCGTTACGTTGCAGGGCTCACTACTCGTTCGGCCCATATCGTCTGAAGAAGACGACCCGGTCTGCCGATAAAAAAAATCGGCCCCCTTCCACATCACTAGTCCAAAAAAAATCTTAAAACTTAAAACGTCAAAATTTTCAATTCTAAAACAGGCATATTCAGGAATATCAGAAGATAACCTCGGAGGGGTTAAGTATTTGGTGCGCCCTGGGTGACAACTCCCTGATATAGGAAATCCAAAATCCAATTTGGCGCGATTTTTTAGAAAAAAATCATGATCAATAGCCAACAAGAATCATTACGATATCAGCAAGAAGTCTAGAAAACGGTGCAATCTATTCCTTTACATTTTGATTATTTTCTCATGCATGTACAGGTTATCCTACTTGTGATTATTCCTAAAACAGTCTTATCATAATAAACATTGTCTTCGCCATATCAGCCATGCCCCTTCAAATATTACTAGATAGTATTGGTCTATTCTAGTCATCATGAATTTTAGATCAAAACTGGTCAACTAGAAAATAGCCTCGCGCTCTGGATAGAAGTGATACGCAGTGCCATAGCCTCCACTGAGATGCAAGGAGACTTGCAGGCTCGACGAAAGGAGAGACAAAAGACGACTATGCATCACTGGAGGATAGGGTGCTAAGTACAAACGGATAGCCAGATATAAGCGCCCTAATATTTACATACTTGACATAAAATCAATCTGTGCAGGAGTGCAAAAGTCAATATTTCGCATCAATATTTGTTCACGCCAATACAAAAATTCCCCATTCAAAATTTTGAAATCATATGGATTACGAGAATATAGAATTTAGTGAATTAAATCGTCAACCAATGCAGCGTTTTTTTAACGAACGACTTCTTTATAAGTGGAGATGCCCCAAAAGAGGGGCCTTCTGTTCTAAAATACTAAATTTAGGGTATAGACATCAGCAAAATTTCGGCTTAAATTGAATTTCTATTCAGTTAGCACAAAATGGATAATTTTGGTAAGTTTCCATTATTTAGTTTTACTGATGGTGACTATTCACAAAATTGAACACACACGGCCTTTTCATGGCTACTAATATTTGCTCAGACTACAATATTACCCTGTCTGACGAATATTATTTGGAACAACACTCTTATCAAAATATTGACTTATCCTAATCTATCAATGATTTATTTGGGTTAATCTCTACGCACGAAATTTAAATTGTTCTTGAGCCTAAAAATTCAAAAAATTGACTATTTTTATCGAACCTTTAATGATAAAACGCTTACTATGAATAAAGTTTTTTACCCAATCTTTTTGATTTCATTTCTTTTTCTTTCAGGATCGCTTGCTGCTCAAAGCGAGGATTGCAATGTCTTCGACTATTTACCACCAGTTATTGATGGGCAACAATCTACTGATGACCCACCAGTTCCATGCGGATATACCGCAAATGACATTTATGTAAATCAGTGTTCACCGTGTGGAAGTAAAGTGTCAGATGATAATTGCACCAATGCACCTAATCCTACCATATGCGAACTTGATGGATTTGAAACTTCTACAGCAAACGCTACAACTGATGTGGGAGGAATAACAAATGGTTTCTGTGGTCCAAATACTGGCATACACAATAATTTTTGGATTGGATTTACAGCGCAATCCAATAGAATTAGTTTAAGCATAACAACATTTGACTGCCCACCAGCTGCTGGAAATGCTAGGGGAGTCCAATTGGCAATCTGTGAAACGGATTGCTTTAGCACGTTCAGAACTATGGGAGTAAATGGAAGTGCTTGCTTTGGAGCAAATGGTCAAGGAGGGTTGTATAATAATAATACGGTATTAACGGCGGACAACCTAGTTGCCGGAAACCCTTATTATATATTGGTTGATGGATTTGCGGGTGGAGTTTGTGATCTCCGTATAGATGTATTGGAAGGATTTGACTTACCAGAGTTCGAGACAGCAGTACAAGATCCAGGTCAGCTATGTCCTGATGTGTTAAATCCTGGAGAATACACAGCAGCTTCTGGATCGGGTGCACTTGTAGATGTCAATATTGGGGGTATTGCAACTAATGATCTAAGTTTCATTTGGTTAGACCCTTCAGGTAATCCAATGACTACCACAGAAGGAACTTTTTTTCCTCCTAGTATTGTACGAGGTCAACTTGACGGAAGCTTTTTCGGTGAAGTAGGTACTTATTCAGTGCAGATAATTGATAATGGATCCTGTTGTCCGCTATGTACCGAAGTAGATCTAATAGTTGCTGATCCTCCACCGGCCGCTGCAGCCATTATATCTGGGATTAACGGTATGGACGAAATAAATTGTTCGAATGAAGTCGTTATGCTAGAGGGCAATCCAGATAATGGAATTACTCCCGCCGCAGAGTCCTGGACTATTGAAGACAGCAATGGAGATCGACAACAACTCGATGTTAGTTTCGTTCAAAATGATGGTAGAATAAATGAGTATGAAATAACTAGAGCAATCATAGAACAATACTTTCCTGGAATACTGCAAGGTGAAGCAAATGTTTTATATGGGTTTATCGAAGATTTCAATCAACTATGCTTTGGAGATGCCTTTGTAACCATCCCGTTCGATTTTAGAGAGCCTGATATCAATATTAATACGCCAGCTGATATAGATTGCGCAACGAATCCAACCGTTATGCTAAATGCTGGGGCTACCAATACAAATAACCACAATGCTAGCTATTCATGGGTAGCACAAGATGGTTCCCCTATTGTAGATGCGGATACAGAGACACCTACAGTAGGGAATAATGGTTTTTACATTCTTACCGTTACAGATTTAGTCAATGGTTGTATGTCGGTAGATTCCGTAGAAGTAATGGGTATGGTAGACCCTCCATCATTAACTCCTATTCTTGATACAGTACTAAATTGCAATAACTTAATGTCGGTAGACGTAAGTAGTATGGGAGATGCAGGCGGCGCAGCTATTGTTTATTCTTGGGAAGGCCCCAGTGGACCTATCGCTGAAACCAATCCAGCATTGACTGTAACGGAGATGGGAGACTACACGCTTACCGCTACCAATTCTTCCAATGGCTGTCAGATAGCTACTTCTTTTTCTGTTCTTATGGATACACCAACGTTAGTGATAGATGCTTTTGCAGATTCTACGCTCACTTGTGGAAATACTTCTATTACCTTCCCAGCGGCGGTGGTTAATGGTGGTGCAGGAGATTACACATATAGTTGGGATGATGGTACGGGGGAGGTTTCCACAGACCCAGTACTTACAACTGCTGATGAAGGAATGTACACACTAACAGTAACAGACGTTCAAAGTGGCTGTACGATGACTCAAACAGCAGAAGTAATTACTGATATAAGTGAACCTCAAATAGATGCTCTACCCACAGATCTTATTTTGAACTGTACTAATGATCAGATGACATCTACTACTGCTCTTGCAACTGATAGCAATGGAGATGCTATTCCAGGTTTAGTATACGAATGGTTTGATGGCATGACTTCTATAAGTACAGATGCCAATATTGATTTTACATCCGATGGTACATATATGGTTGTGGTTACCAATCCAGCTAATGGTTGTACATCTGATGCCATGATTACTGTGGGTATAGATACGGACGCTCCAGATGCTAGTATAGCAGATCCAGCGGATATATCTTGTACGGCGATGACAGTTACCTTGACTGCTAACTCTACAAATACAGAAGTTCTAAACTACCAATGGTATAATGGTGCTGACGATACGGCCCCTGCTCTTGGAACAAGTATGACACAAGATGTCACGGCTGCTGGCGACTATGCTGTAGTCATTACCAATACAGAAAATGGATGTACTGCATTAGCTAACAATAATGTAGGAGATGATATGGTAAACCCAACAGCCGATGCTGGTATGGATCAAACACTAAATTGTTTGAATGAAATGACCGGCGTTACACTTGACGGTTCAGGATCGACGGCAGCGGGTACTATACAATACGCGTGGTCAGATCCTATGAGTGCACCAGCAGGGGCAACTGCTACTATTACTGCTACCATGGAAGGAGTATATACGCTTTTGGTAACAGATATGGATAATGGTTGTGATGATGAGACTACCGTAGAAGTTTTTGGAGACTTCGACGTACCTCAAGGGCTAATGGCTACGGGAGGTACTATTACCTGTGATCAAGGAGACATCATACTAATGGGATCTTCTACTACGACTGGTATGCTAGATTATTGCTGGACTGATAGTGGTAACAATACTTACCTAGAGCAAAACCCTACGGTAACTTCCGCTGGAACATATACGCTTAAAGTTACAAATCTGGCCAATGGTTGTTCTGCAACTGCAACCACTGAGGTAATGAATGATTCGAACATTCCATCTGTATCCTTTTCATATCAAGTAGGTGATAACCCTCAGTTAGATTGTAACCAACCTACTATAACATTATTAGGAGAATCTAGTGATCCAAATCCGGATATTATATTGACATGGTATGATCCTAGTGATATGGCTCTTACTGGCAATCCTATTACTTTGAATGAGAATAGTCAAGTAGGACAGTACACTATCGAAGCATTAAATCCTAATAATAATTGTCCCGGTGAATCTTCTACTACTATTACCTTAGATTTTACAACACCTGATATTGTCTTGGATGCTGAAACTATTTTCTGCTCTCCTGATGATGAGGTTACGCTTCAAGGAACTGATTTAAATGCAACACCTGCTAGTCCTACCGCTTTTGAATGGTTTGATCAAAGCATGATGAGTTTGGGTCAAGTCAGTAACCCTTCCGTTTCCACTGGTGGTACATATACCGTTATTGCTACTAGTAGTATAAATGGATGTACTGTAGAGGGTTCTTTACTAGTAGAAGAGAATAATGACCCACCATCTGTAACAGTAGCACCAGACTTTGACCTGACTTGTAATCCAGGTGAAGAGACATATGATCTAAATGGTATGGCTAGTGCTGCTAACGGTTCTGATATGTTAGCCTATAGTTGGACACTTAATAATATGGAATTTAGCACCGATCAAAATCCTAACGTGGATGCTGCTGGTAGCTATACCTTGACAGTTACCAATCTTGAAAGTAATTGTACAGAATCGGCGACAGTAGTTGTAGGTGATGTGAGGGAAGACCCAATTCCTACAGCAAATGTGCAAATGGTATTAAATTGTGTAACGCCTATGGTACAATTAGAAGCAGACGCGGTAGCGAACGATCCATTTTATGTATGGACCTCTCCTACGAGTGTTGAAGTGGCTGAACAGAATCCGATGGTCAGTGAATCTGGAGATTGGGTATTAGAAGTTACTGATGATAATGGTTGCACAGCAACATTCACACTCGAAGTCGAAGAAGATTTTGAGACTCCTCAGAACGTAATGATTACTGGAGATGATCAAATAACTTGTGCTGCCAATACAGTTCAATTGATGGGGAGTACCTCTACTATGGATGTAACCTATTTATGGACTGTAGACGAAGATGATACCTATATGAGCACAGAGACAATGCCAAATGTGGGGATTGCTGGCGAATATACATTAGTCGTTACTGGGAATAACGGTTGTACAGCAGAAGCTACCTTCGTAGTAACGCAAGAGCAAGGTTTACCTACTGCTGGTGCGCAGGTAATGGACGAACTTACATGTGATATCACAAGCACCATGATTCTTGGAACATCATCTGCGGCAAATTCTACATTTGAATGGACAGGTCCTCCAGGATTTGCCCCATCCACTGATCAAGATATAGAAGTGACTAGAGAAGGTACCTATACGCTAACGGTCACCGATATCGATAATGGATGTGAAGCTGTAACCACAGCTGAAGTCACGCTTAACAATATGGATCCCGACGTAATGACGATGACTACGGAAATCACCTGTGTAGATGGTGAGGTATTTTCTATTTCTGCTTCATCCATGACGGACAATGTAAGCTATGATTGGACTGGACCAAATAACTTTACGGATGATGTGGCTAATCCTGTTATAGAGTTTCCAGGTACTTATATGGTTACTATTACGGATCCAGTCAATGGATGTACAACTATGATGGATGTGATAGTAGATGATGGAAGAGAACTTCCAGATACGTTTACCGCTGAGGCAGACATACTGATGCTTACCTGTGATGATGAAATTTCAACATTAACTGCTATGGCCTCTACGCCTGGTGAGTTTACTTGGACAGGTCCAGGTATAATGCCAACAGCTGGAGAAACTATTACAGTAGATATGGCAGGAGATTACGAAGTAGAGTACTTAGATCCTACTAACGGTTGTACAGATATTAGAGTAGTTTCTGTTACACAAGATATAACTGCTCCAATGATTGTAGCAGGTACTCCAGCAGAATTAAATTGTCAAACTACAGAAGTTGCGATATCAGTTGACAACAATGAAGCGATCCGTACCTACGAATGGTCAGACCCTAGTGGCACCGCCCTAGCAAATGGAAATGAGCCGAGTCCTACGGTAATGGAGCCAGGCGTTTATTCCGTAACGGTTACAGCAGATGATAATGGTTGTACTTCGGTAGCTACGGTAGAAGTAATGCAAGACAATAATATACCAATTTCTGTTCCTACTAGTTCTGAATTAACGTGTGAGTTTACAACCGTAGAATTAATAGGAGAAGGATCTACTACAGGACCAACAATCTCTCATGAATGGTTTGATGAAAGTGGAATGTCAATCTCCACGGAACTAAATACCACTACTAGTGAACCTGGTGAATATACCCTTACGGTATCCAATAGCGCAAACCAATGTGAGATTTCTGAAATAACTATAGTAGGACAAGACATAACTGAACCAACGGCAGATGCTGGACCGGATGATGAATTTAGGTGTGCAGATGATTTCGTTACGCTTACTGGTATAGGTACAGGACAAGGAACACTCAGTTATACCTGGTTAAATGAATCTTCTGCTGTGGTTGGATCCACAGCTAGTATTGATATAGATCAAACTGGAACATTTACTTTTATCGTTATGGATAGTGATAATGGTTGTACCATGTCTGATCAAGTAACAATTACACCAGATGAAAACAAGCCAAATATTGATGTTGGTATGATTGAGACGCTTACTTGTGATGTCACCACTGTTGAAATTGACGCATCAGGTTCTACTGGTGTTGGAAGCTTGTCTTATACTTGGACATTTGATGGAAACGGAATGCAGGCTGGTACGGATGCGATTATCAATGTTACTGCGCCAGGTAATTATACTTTATTGGTCGTAGATGATAGTAACGGTTGCGATAATACTACCACAGTGACAGTTATTTCTGATACTAACCCACCTACATTTGTTGTCTCCGATGGAGAGATAGATTGTCTTGAAGGAACAACTGATGTATTGCTTACAGAATTGTTTATTTCTGACCCTTCTTTTAGCTGGACGGGTCCTGGAACGTTCACCGCCACTACCCAAAATCTGATGGGTGTGGATCAGGCAGGAGACTATACCGTTGTTGTAACTGATCTGGATAATGGTTGTACTGCTACTCAGAATGCTACAGTCACAGCATCAATTGATGCACCAGCTGTAAGTATTGCTCCTTCAGAAGAAATCGACTGTGATACGGAAGTTGTGGAATTGACAGGAGAGGCAGAGGCAGGTTTATCCTATTCTTGGACAGGACCCAGTGCAAGTGCTATTGTTTCTGGTGGGAATACACTGACTCCCACTGTTGGAGAAGGCGGGGAATATTTCCTTTCTGTTACTGATCCAACTAATGGATGTGAAACTATAAGTAGTACAATCGTTTCCGAAAATACCAATGTCATTACGGCTTTTGAAGCAGAAGGTAATGATGTGAATTGCTTTGGACCTAATACTGGATCAGTTGAAGTAAGTGAGGTGACTGGAGGTACAGCACCATATGTTTACTCTATAGATGGAGGAGATAGTTTTTCTACACAAGAAGAATTTTTAGGACTTGTAGCAGGCAGCTATGATGTAGTTGTAATGGATGCGAATGGTTGTATTTTTGATTTACCATTATCCGTTAATCCAGCTGATGAGTTAGTCTTAGAATTAGGAGAAAATCAAGTGATTCCTTTTGGTGATTCTATTACATTAATGCCCACACCAAATTTTGATATTGATGTTATTACTTGGAATGATTCGACTGTTATGGGTACAGATCCATCGGTTAAGCCTGTAAACACGACAAGTTACGAAGTGACTGCTTTCGATGAAGATGGATGTATTGCAACTGACAACATTACTATCTTTGTTGAAAAAATTCGTCCAGTATACATCCCTTCTGGTTTTTCACCTAATAATGATGGAGCCAATGATTTCTTTACAGTGTACGCTGATTTAGGATTGATTGATAAAATTAAGAGTTTTAGCGTCTACAATCGTTGGGGAGAGAAAATGCATGAGATTGGAGAAATGACCCCTGAAGAAGCACTTCTAGAAACAAATGGTTGGGACGGAAATCACCGTGGTAAAGAAATGAGTCCAGGTGTTTTTGTTTATCATGTACTAGTTGAATTTATCGACGGAGAAGAAATACTCTATGAAGGTAATGTTACGCTGATGCGTTAATGCCTCTAAGGAATAACCTCTCAAAAAGCGGCTTGTTAATCTTTTGATTGACAAGCCGTTTTTCATTTATAGCACATGGGTAATTCAAATGGGAAATTCTACTTAATTATAATTTGAAGGTATAAGCATCTATTGATTGTAACTAAAATTTAATTTTATGAGCTAACTGACTAAATAACAACGCTGTTAAGGATTACAATTCAAGAGAATATATCGTCATTAATCGATTTATATTTTCTAATTTTCATCATGTCATAATATGTCATCTTTTACTGCGGGTAGTTGAGTGTAAAAGAAGATAAGAGTCTGAAAAACAGTTGAATACACTCGTCTCTTAATTTTACTGTTTGTAACTTAGCCCGACACAAAGACTACAAATTTTCGCTAATATTAAACCCCAATCTGTTCTACATTGACTTTGTTAATAGACTAAATCCCCCTAGTTTTTATTAAAAGGTTTTTACTAATGACTTCTTCTATAGATAAGAATCAAGTTGTATAAGTAGGATCCTAAAGTTGAATGAGAAAATTATGTTACCATTGTACAGATTGCTATCGATGCTTGTCATCCTATCCTTTGGGGTATATATACAAGCTCAACCTTGCCAACCAGCACCAGCTGGGGGAGATGATTGTACCTCCGCACCACTTTTGAGTTGTAACCTTGATGGTTACATGGGCTCTACTGCTGGATACACGCCTGGACCTGCACCAACTGGATTTTGCGGGTTAGTAGAAAACGATCAATACTTTAGATTTATAGCCGATGAGGTTCCAGTAGCTTTACAGATCATTCCATCGAATTGTACTACCGCTAAAGGATTGCAATCAGCATTATATGAAACTACGGATTGTATCACGCTCAATCCAGTTTCTGCATGTGCAAGTTTTGGATCTGCCAATACACTAAATGTGGTTTCCAATTCTGTAATAGTGGGTAACGAATACTACCTTATGATAGATGGCTTTGAAGGAGATATTTGTGACTTTACTATAGTAGTAGTACAGGGTATTATTTCAGATGTTGTGGCTGATGCGGAAAATGCAGAACTATGTCTCGGCAATTCTATCCAATTAGATGGTACCGCAAGTACCCAAAGAACTAATGTAGAATATCTATGGTCAACTACTAATGGAAATATTGTGTCTGATGGTTCTACTACGACACCAACCATAGATGCATTAGGCGATTATACTTTATCAGTAGTGGATGTAGTAGAATGCTGTGTGGATGAGATCACTATTTCTGTAACAGAAAACATGAGTACTCCTAGTTTTAATTTTGATCCATCCTATGCTATTACATGCACAGACACAGAAGTTACTTTAGATCCTAATCTTCCTAATCCAGCAGATTACACATATATATGGACTACCTCTGGAGCTGGCTCCATTAGCATGTCTACACCATCCACGGGAAGCAGTATTATTGCAGAGTCAGCAGGCACTTACAATTTAGAAATACGTGATATTGCTACTGGTTGCACATACGATCAAGATGTCGTAGTTGATATTGATAACGCCGATCCTGATTTGATGATCAGCTCTACCAACAATTTAGATTGTAATAATACTAGCACCACTATTAGTGCCAACAGCACGAGCACTGGACTGATGTATAGCTGGACTGGACCCAATTCATTTACATCTACAAATGCATCGTTTATGACTTCAGACGCAGGTACCTATGCAGTGACTATTACTGCTACTAATGGCTGTACTGTGATAGATAATACGGAAGTGACTTTAAGTGGAAATCCTGATGCAAGTATAGATAAAGAAAGAAATTTAAATTGCTTAGACATTGACACTAAACTTACTGGATCATCGACGACGGCCAATGTATCTTACAGCTGGACAGGACCATCTGGACCTTTAGGAACTACAGCAGAAATAACAGTTACAGATGCGGGCAACTACACATTAGTAGTGAGTACGCCCATAGGCTGCAGCACCACAGTAATGGAAACTGTATTAGAAGATAAGACCTTACCTAATATTTCTGCTTCGGTAAGCAATGAAATAGATTGTACCGTTTTGTCTGCTACTTTAGAAGGAGCATCCACTACTACAGGAGTAACGTTTGCCTGGACTGGACCAAATTCTTTTACAGCTGACATAGCACAGCCAAGCGTGAATGAAGGAGGGCAGTACATACTTACGGTTACTGGACCAAACGGATGTACGGACATGGCAACTATAATGGTTATACAAAATGCAATAGTGCCTACAGCAGATGCGGGTGCTCCAGTTAATCTAGACTGTAATTCTGCCTCTAGTGTTATTGGTGGTTCTAACACTAGTATGGGCGCAGAATTTGCCTATGAGTGGACTAGCAACACTAGTCCAAATGTAATAGGTACTGATCCAAATCTAAATGTAACGGCAGGTGGCGAGTACACTTTACTAGTAACCAACACCACTAATAATTGTACTGACGTCAGCACAGTCAATGTCCAAGAAGATTTTGTTGATCCTACTGCAGACGCAGGACCTGATGCATTCCTTACATGTTCTATGAGAACAGCAACACTAGCAGGGTCATCTTCTATGGGTACAGAATTTACCTATGAGTGGACGGATGCTGCTGGGACTGTGCTAAGTGACCAAGATACATATATGACCACCTTAGTTGGAGATTATACACTAAGAGTTACCAATAGTTCTAATGGCTGCGTTCAGACGGATATTGTTACGGTGGATGAAGACCCATACAATCCTGAAGCAATTGTAGTTACACCTGAAGAAATAACTTGTGCTGAACCAAGTGTCACCTTATCGAGCATTGGTTCCACAGCAGGGCCAGGCATATCTTATGAATGGTATGACAATAATAATGCACTTATATCTACAGATGCAGAAACAACGGTTAGCACGTCAGGATCTTACCGGTTGGTAGTCTTGGATGCAAACTACGGTTGTGCAGATTCTATCCTAGTCAGAGTAGATGAAGATATAACACCACCCTTAGGAAGCGCAGGGATCGATAAGGACCTAGATTGTAGTAGCAATGAAGTTACTCTAGAAGCAAGCGTTTCCGGCGACATGAATGATTTCGACTTCGAGTGGTTCGATGATCAAGGAACAAGTCTAGCGACTACATTTAATTTAACAACTAGCAATCCGGGACGTTATGACCTAGTCATTACAGATAAATTAAATGGCTGTACTAGAGCCTCATTCGCAACGGTGGTTGATAACAATACCTATCCAGATGCAGATGCAGGCGCACCAGTAACTATTACTTGTGCCGATCAACAAGTACAAGTTGGAGGGGATAATACTACTGTAGGCAATAATGTAATCCATGCCTGGTACGATGCTACTGGTGACTTAGTAGGTAACACACCTGTCATCCAAGTTGGAGCACCAGGTGAATATCAGTTAGTCGTTACCAATGCGAGTAGCAGTTGCACCGCGGAGTCATTCGTGACCGTGGACATCGATCAAATCGATCCTATAGCAGACGCTGGGACTACCACCTTACTTACTTGTAACGATCCAACGGCTAATCTCAACGGTGATCAATCAACTGCATCAAATGGTACACTTTCATATATATGGTTGGATCCTAGTGGAGCTACCATCAGTATTACTGCTGATGCAGTAGCAAGTGCTATTGGAGAGCACACTTTGACAGTAACAGATACGCAAAATGGATGTCAAAATACGACTACTCTATTTGTCGATGAAGATGTAGTAGCACCCATAGTAAGCGTGACCAATCCAGAAATAATTAATTGTTACAATAACTTTGTAGAAGTAAATTATGTAGCAGAAAATGGACCTATTACGCCAGTATGGAAGGACACTAATGGTAATACGCTGTCTACTGAAGAAAGCTATCTAGCTACTCAGATAGGTACAGTTGTGCTAGAAGCGACTAGCCAATCCAACGGATGTGTTAGCACAGCCAGTATAGATATTGTAGAAAACAAGGTAGCACCTGATGCAAGTATTGCACCACCTGCAGAACTAAACTGTCTGATACTCGATACAGATTTAGTGTCTACTATTTCTAACTTTAGCACGGAGGCTACTTATCTATGGACGGACAATATGGGTCAGTCTCTTGGTCAAGGTGCAGAGCTCAATGTTGACACCAAAGGCATCTATACTTTAGAGATAACTAATGTGGATAACGGCTGTACGGCAACTTTCTTCACCGAAGTTACCCAAGATATAGAGTTGCCTAGCGCGGTTATTAGCAATACTGAAAGTAGAATTGATTGCTACCAAACATCTATAGATATTGATGCAAATATGTCTAGTGGGAATGCACCGCTTTCATACGTATGGACAAATGACGATCAAGAAATAATTTCTACCGATGCAGCTTTTGCACTCTCGCAAGGGGGAGCTATTATGCTACTAGTTACGAATACTGGCAATGGCTGCACAGCTAATGCTAGCATACAAATTACTGAAGATACACAGGCACCAGTTATCTCTTTCAATCCAGTCGATCAGTTGACTTGTATGGAAAATGAAGTTGATGTAGAAAGTATAGTGACTGGGAATAATAATTCTTTTGTATATACATGGTCAGGACCTAGTGCCAATAGTATTGTTTCGGCAGCTGACACAGAAAGTGTTACCGTAGATGCTGTTGGGGAATATACACTCTTAGTCCAAGATCAAATCAATGGCTGCCAAAGTACAGCAATAATACAGGTGGAGGAAGATAGAGAATTACCAACGTTAAATATAGCGTCCGTCGATGAACTTAACTGCGTCACCGAGACAGTAACTATTGATGCATCAGCCTCTTCTACAGGTGATGAGTTCGATTATACTTGGGCAGGATCTAGCATTCTCAATGGGGAAAATTCGCCTGCAATAGATGTTGACAATCCTGGACCATATAGGCTACATGTGCTCAACACACTTACAGGCTGTGCAGATAGTATAACAGTTCAAGTAAATGAAAATACAGAAAGACCTATTGGCGCATCTATCGATATAGAAGGTCCTACTTGCTTCGGCGAGAGAAACGGTATTCTTAGTATCGATTCTGTAGATGGAGGTACTACACCATACTTATATGCAGTCAACAGTGACACACAATTTACAGATATTGATTCTTATAATAATCTTCCATCGGGAGAGTACACCTTGATAATACAAGATGGTATTGGCTGCGAATGGGACACCATCTTTCAGGTTTTTGACCCAGAAGAAGTTACAGCTGATTTAGGAGCAGACCAGATTATAAGACTTGGAGAATCTTCTGAATTATTTGTTCAGACATCTGGAAATATTATTACGATTGAGTGGTTTGACAATGATGTACCTGACCTATCGAACGAGGATTTTAGATTGATTCAGCCTATCAAGACGACTACTTATGTTGTCGTTGTCACCAATGATGAAGGCTGCAGCGGCACGGACAATGTCGTCGTGGAAGTAGAGGATGATCAGCGGGTGTACATACCAAATGCATTTTCCCCGAATGGCGATGGCGTCAATGACTACTTCACTATCTATACAGATATCGCGGCATTCGAAGTATCCTCCTTACAGATATTTGATAAGTGGGGTAGCCAAGTTTTCGAAAAGAATAATTTTCTTCCAAACATTCCAGAGATTGGCTGGGATGGCAATTGGAGAGGCAAGAATTTGCAGCCAGGCTCATATGTCTATTCTGCATTCATAGAGTTCCGAAATGGAAACAAGATCAACTTTAAAGGCGAGATTAATATAGTCTATTAATGTTAATGACTCGTAGTAAATTGGGTAGCATCTCTTCATGAGGTGTTGCCCTTTTTCTTTTTGGGCATGTCGCATCCCGTACTACCATTACCACGCTTCTGCGATCGAGCTATGCGTTTGTATTCCGCAGCCTATACCTCAGCTCAGCATAGGCCTAGCTAGTCTCTGAAAAAGAGCCTTCGCCAGACCTTGCTTCACAGGAGGTCTAGACTACTGCATATCACTTCTATCCCTCATGCAAATATTGGTAGTAAAATATAGGTGCCGTGTTTTAACAATTAAAATCTTAGATGAAAGTATCGAATGTCTACAGCCCAGTGCGTCAGCGTTGAGTATGTAATCAGAGCAAGATCCAATTTGGCGTGATTTTTCTTCAAAATCATGACAAATTGAGTCCGATGAAAACCACCCTTAGATAAGAATTTTGTAATTTGCCCATTCAATTCATTTAATATGATTAATGTAGAAAATAAAGTAGTACTCGTCACGGGAGGCTCGCGTGGAATAGGCGAAGCAATCGTTCGCAAATTTGCAGCGCAAGGTGCTAAGGTTGCTTTTACTTACAGATCATCCTCAGAACGATCCGATGCGATCGTTGCAGAATTGAACGAGGCAGGAGCAGATACCACTGCTTTTCAATCTGACGCAGGTAACTTTGCTCAAGCTGAAGAGCTTGTAAAAGCAGTCATGGCAAAATATGGCAAAATAGATGTGTTAATCAATAATGCAGGGATTACTAAAGATAATCTCATGCTTCGTATGAGTGAAGAACAATGGGATACTGTTATAGAAACTAACCTTAAGTCTGTATTCAACCTTACCAAGCAAGTGCTACGTCCTATGATGAAAAATAGATCAGGCTCTATCATCAACATGTCCTCCGTGGTAGGTGTATTCGGAAATGCGGGGCAAGCAAATTATGCTGCTTCCAAAGCTGGTATTATTGGTTTCTCCAAATCCATAGCAAAGGAAGTAGGCTCTAGAAATATACGATGTAATGTCATTGCACCTGGTTTTATAGAAACAGAAATGACTGCCGAATTAGATGATAAAACGAAAGATTCTTTCTTGGCAAATATACCAATGAAGCGATTAGGAAAAGGAGATGAAATTGCCGATACATGTTTGTACTTAGCATCAGACTTAAGTTCTTACGTTTCAGGTCAAGTAATCTCTGTCTGTGGAGCACTTAATTGCTAGTACTAGCTTACCTATGGAGAATGTGAAAACAAAAAATTAAGGCAATTTGTATAGCATTATTAGCTTGAACTGTATTTAAAAACGCACAAGATAGCTGTATGAATTTTACCTTTTTATTTTTTCGTTTAAAACAAATGAGCCGATTCTTTCAGCGCACAGGATTTGGATTTATTATTCTTATTTTATTCTTACTGAGTGGCATCCTTTTACAAGGGCTTTCAAATTTATTACTCTTTTCAGATGTTATTATTTCAGGTGTTTATACGGTTGTACTAATATCTCTACTATTTAGCCGTACAGATTATTTATTCATAAGTAATACAGCGCAATCTCTATATATAGTTTATCTTGTTGATGCTGGTCTACTTGCGATAGCTTTGAATCTGCCTTTGATATTGCTTGGCAGATGGGGTGCGGTGCTCTTAATCTTAGCCCCGATGTTTACCATACCGTTATTTTGGACTTTTGCTGTGAAGTATCTACGGCCGCTACACAAAGCTGAAAAAGGATTAACATTTGATTTTTCCATTTTAGGAGTCCAACAGTTTGAGTTGAGATATTTACTACGTAAAAACGGTATCAGCTTAGGGGTAGGATATTTGATTGCGTTAGTGTTTTGCTGGCATCCCGCCTCTATATTAGTGTTTGCATTTATATACTTAGCTTTATTTCAAGGAGCCTTAGAATATTACGAACCTAAGGAAATGCTTTTTGATGAAGGGACACCACAAAGTTTTTTAGTCAATAAAGCACTTAGATTACTACTGCCACTTCAACTTATGTTTTTACCACTTTACTTAGGCAATATTATCTTCTCATCTGGTTATTGGTATTTATCTATTTTAGTATTTTTTGCTATTACTATGATGGTACTATTCTCCGTATTTAATAAGTATGTATTTTTTAGACCTGGAGTAAAGCGTGCCAGCACTAATACTATTGCATCTGTCATGTTATTGTTTTTATTGTTTCCAGGTTTTCAACTGGTAGTGCTATTAATGAGCATAGTCCAGTATGTGAAAGCGAAAAATAACCTAAACATTTATTGGTAAGACTATGATAAGAATTGAACAGTTATCTGTAGCCTACGGAGAGAAGTTAGTTATAAAAGAGCTAAAGGCGGAATTCTCTAACAGACAAATTTATGGTGTACTAGGGATCAATGGTGCAGGTAAAACTACCTTGTTTAATACTATTTACGGCGCCAAGTCTGCCCAAGAAGGTCAAGTAACCTTAATGGGCAAACCGATAACAAAACAAGACATCGCGTATCTACAAACGGAAAATTACTTCTACCCATTGATGAAAGGCAAGGAGTATCTGCAACTAGTAGCTCCAAAGCAATCTTATGATTCTTGGAACGAAATCTTTCGGTTACCTCTTGAGGAATTTGTGGAAAATTACTCTACTGGTATGAAGAAGAAGCTTGCATTTCTAGGTCTGATCCTACTAAATAGAGAAGTATATATTCTAGATGAGCCATTTAATGGGGTCGATATACAGAGCAACGAAATTCTATTGTTAATTATTCAATCTCTCAAAGAGAAGGGGAAGTACATATTTATCTCTTCTCACATGTTGACTAGTCTATTACAAGTTAGTGATTACATATATCGCTTGCAAGATGGACGTTTTGACCAAATTGTTGACCGCCAAGACTTTGCACAATTTAAGGAAGACTTCCAAGCAGAGATTAGTAAGGAAGTAACCAAAAAGTTAAAGAATCTCAATTTCTAATTATCCTCCAAACCACTTTTATTACTATCTTTACACTAATTCTCATGGGGTGCCAACTTAGATATTTTCTAAAGGCTGAGATTATACCCACAGAACCTGATACGGATAATGCCGGCGCAGGGAAACGGTAGGAAGCTTTCTGCTTCTTCTATTTTTTTATTATTTGACGCGTAGTAATTCCAACTACACGTACTAATTATCAACATGAAAAGAATTTTCTTTCTCAGCCTAGGATATATATTCCTTAGCTTAAATGGAATTGCGCAAGATAAGATTACTGTTAGCGGCATTGCCTACGGGGAGTACAACGAACCCCTAGCTTTTGCCAATGTGGAAGTTTACACACACTACGCCAATGTTCAAACAGATGCCTATGGTCGGTATGCTGTAAGGGTTAATAAAACTGTAGATGAATATGGGATTAGTTGTAGCTACATTGGCTATGAAACCTCAAGTCTTATATTTGAAACTCAACAAGATACTATCATTAATTTTTATCTAAAACCTAGTTCTACAATTCTAGAGACCATAAAGGTAAGTGCGTTAAGTGTTAAAGATGAAGCTCCTTTTACGTACAGCAATTTGAGTAAGGAAACGATTCAAAAAAACAATCTTGGTCAAGATATTCCGTATCTCTTGAATAATACACCTTCGGTGGTGGTAACCTCAGATGCTGGAGCTGGCATAGGCTATACTGGTATCCGAGTCAGAGGGAGTGACGCCACCAGAACTAATGTCGTGATCAATGATATCCCACTGAATGATTCAGAATCGCAAGGAACATTTTGGGTGAATTTGCCTGACTTAGCTAGCTCGACCCAGAGCATCCAAATCCAGAGAGGGGTAGGAGCATCTACCAATGGAGCAGGTGCATTTGGAGCTACCGTAAATTTGCAAACCAAAGGATATAATATAAAAAGGAGTGTCGGACTCAGTACTACCTATGGCTCGTTCAATACGCAGAAATATACCTTGAACCTGAGCTCTGGGTTACTCAAAAATAAGCTCGCTTTCGACGCGCGATTATCTCAAATAACAACTGATGGATACATTGATAGAGCCAGCTCCAATCTAAAAGGAGCATATTTATCTGGAGGTTTTTTTGGAGATAAGACTAGCCTCCAAGCTATCGTTATGTTAGGAAAAGAAATTACTTATCAATCTTGGTATGGTTCACCAGAGGCAAAAGTTGAGGGAGATGAAGATGGACTATTAGCGCACTACAACAATAATATAGGGGTACTTTATAATACCGCTGCGGATTCTATAAATTTATTTTCTTCCGATCGTCGCTATAATTATTACCTCTATGACGATCAAGTAGACGACTATCAACAAAATCACTATCAACTACATCTCAACCATAAGTTAAGCCAAGCAATGGACTTAAAAGTTGCCTTACACTATACTCAGGGAGAAGGTTTCTTCGAAGAATTCAAATTTCAAGATAGTTTTGCTGACTACGGATTTCAAAACCCTATGGTGAATGGTGAAGAGCAGGCTAATGCAGACCTAGTCCGCCGCCGCTGGTTAGATAATGATTTTTATGGAACAGTCTTTAATATAAACTACAAACCAAATACTAAAAGTGAGTATGTGCTCGGTGGAGCAGTTAACAGATACGAAGGTGATCACTTTGGACGCTTAGTTTCTAGCTCACTTGGAGAACTAGACTTTCTCCGAGAAAATTACTATTTCGGAGCCAGTACCAAGGATGATGCTAATATCTATCTAAAATCAAATCACAAAATTAGAATCGGAGAGAACAAGAATATTTACACCTATTTAGATCTTCAATATAGAGGCATATTTTACCAAACGAAGGGAACCGATAATGACCTGGTACAGTATGATATTGATGAAACCTTCCACTTCTTTAATCCTAAAGCGGGCCTTAGTTATCAAATGAATAAAGAGAGCTTACTGTATGCATCTGTTGGAATTGCAAATAAAGAACCTGCTAGATCGGACTTCATAGATGCTATTAGTCGACCTGAACTGAGCGACGTACCCGTTCATGAAACTTTAATAAATGGAGAGTTAGGATTTAGAAAGACTTCCGCAAAACTGAGGGTAGAGACGAACCTATATTACATGAAATATGATAACCAACTTATTCCAACTGGAGAACTGAACGACGTAGGATCTACTTTAAGAAAAAATGTGGAAGACAGTTATCGCGCAGGTGTTGAATTGTCTATAATCACACAACTTACCGATTGGTTTGATGTAGGAGGAAATGCTACGCTCAGCAGAAATAAAATTAAAGAATTTAACGAAGTACTGTATGACTACACAAATGGATTCGAAGTAATTATTAATAACTATGAAGATACAGATATCGCTTTTTCCCCAAATATTATCGTAGGCTCCCAGATAATATTTAGGCCACTGGAAAACCTTGAGTTAGGCTTATATCCCAAATATGTTGGAAAACAATTTTTGGATAATACCAGCAATGATGCAAGAAGTCTTGACGCTTATATGGTGACAGACTTTCTGGGTATCTATCAAATACCTGGAGAAAAATGGCGTCAATTTTCTATATCTTTAAAAGTAAACAATGTATTCAATACCCTCTACAGCGCTAATGGCTATACCTATAGTTATGTCTTTGGAGACTTGATCACGGAGAATTTTCTTTATCCACAAGCAGGTGCGAATTTCTTGGCGGGGCTTTCGATCAAGTTTTAATTTTTTACGCGTAAGTGATAGTAGTGATGCGACCGGAGGAAGCAGCCCGCTAGGGCCTGGTCACGAATAGCACGACCTATATTATTAATCGCTCTCTTTAGCGATTTATAATATAGGATACGCCCGAACCATTTCCATAAAAAAAACGTCCTCAAAATTAAATGAGGACGCTCCATATTTCCTTTAATTATATTTCTACATACGCTGAATGATCATTGCTGATGCACCGCCACCCCCGTTGCAGATAGCAGCACAACCAATCTTACCTTCTTTAGCTGCCAATACGTTATTGAGTGTGGTCAAAATACGTGCACCAGATGCCCCTAGGGGATGTCCTAATGAAACAGCACCACCATGAACATTTACTTTATTTGCTTTCAATTTCATGTCTTGCATAAATGCCATAGTCACTACGGAGAAAGCTTCGTTCACCTCATAAAAATCAATTTCTGATTTACGAATACCCGCTTTTTTGATTGCTAGCTTTGCTGCTTTTGGAGGTGCAGTGGTGAACCACTCTGGTTCATGCGCTGCATCTGCAAAAGATAAAATTTTTGCTACTGGCTTCAGTTTATATTTTTTAACAGCCGCTGCTGACGCGAGGACTAGAGCAGAAGCGCCATCATTAATCGTAGATGCATTCGCTGCTGTGACCGTGCCGTCCTTAGAGAAAACAGCTCTCAACGTCGGGATTTTATCAAAGCGGACATTCTTATATTCCTCATCCTCAGTGATGCTAAGAGGATCGCCTTTTCGCTGTGGGACACGCACGGCTACAATCTCGTCTTTGAAAATGCCTGCTTCCGTAGTAGCCGCAGATCGCTTATAAGATTCAATCGCAAAGTCGTCTTGCGCCTCTCTAGAAATTTTGTATTTCTTGGCCGTATTGTCCGCGCATACACCCATCGCTTGCTGATTGTACACGTCTACGAGACCATCCTTTTGCAGACCATCTACGACTTTACCTTCGCCAAATTTTGCGCCCCAACGCATAGCCGGCAAGTAAAATGGAATATTAGACATGCTCTCCATACCACCAGCAACCACTATATCCTGATGGCCAAGCATGATGCTTTGTGCACCAAACATGACTGCTTTCATTCCTGATGAACAAACTTTATTTATAGTCGTACAGGGTACATTATTTGGTAAACCTGCTTTGAGGGCAGCCTGGCGTGCAGGTGCTTGACCTAGATTAGCACTTACGACATTGCCCATAAATACTTCACCCACATTTGCCGCTTTGACCTTCGCTTTTTTGAGTGCACCTTTGATGGCAGTAGCCCCTAACTCTGTTGCACTTATTCCTTTGAACATTCCACCAAAACTCCCTAGTGGTGTTCTTACAGCGGATACAATATATACCTCATTCACTTTATTCATAATTGATTTTTATTTTGCTACAAAAATAAGAAACGATTAGGAATATACTACTTTAATTTTTCTGTGCCCTGTTTATTTCGTCCGCCGCACTGCCTCTTCTACTTTCCTTAGTTTTCATATGTTGATTTCCAAACTTATAAGATGCAAACAGGTAATGTATAACTTTTCATTAGGTAGAATTATGGTTTTAGTAAAGTTAATATATATGAGAATTAAATTTCTATTTTATCGACGAATACTATAGGAATTCAGTTACAACTATCTCAATACAACCTGCGGGATTTATAATGATCTCTAAAGTACAATTCATTATATCCAAGGGTTGCGTGTATATTTATTAGGGGCCTACTCCGCAAGAAAGAGCGGAGTCGCTACGTTACGATGCTCGGCGTTCGCCTCGGTCCTGCTTCCACCCAACACACCCTAGCTACGGACTGACGTGAAGGAACGTCACATCTGCACATCGCTAGTCCAAGGTTAGTAGTAGCAAAATCAAGATTGCTTCAAACATAAAATTCAGGTGTATGTTTTAGCTAAGTATAAATAAAAATCGAACTATGAATCCTCAAGAAGCTCTTTGGCTCATATTATCTGTTCTCGCAATTTTTTCATTTATCATTTTGTTTACCAGGATATTTGGATTACGAACATTTGCTAAGATGTCAAGCTTTGATTTCGCTTCTACCATAGCAATTGGTTCGATAATAGCTGCCGTTATCATGAACAGCGATTATTCTATTTTGAAAGGTGCTATTGCTCTTGCTGCTATAATTGGCTTTCAAACAATATTTTCGCTATTTGTTAGAAATTCAAAACTTTTCAAAAAAACATTTACAAATAAGCCTCAAATATTAATGTGGAATGGCGAAGTATTAGAAGATCAATTGTCAAAATGCAATGTTGGATATGATGACTTAATCGGTAAACTTAGAGAAGCAAATGTTCATTCTTTTGATGAGGTGCAGGCTGTTATTTTTGAAAGTACTGGAGACGTCTCCGTATTGCACGATAAAGACAATCGGAAAATAGATAAACAAATTTTGAAAGATCTAGATATCCCTGTTTAGCATTTATTATATGAAGGTCGGATTAGTATGGTTTAAAAATGATTTAAGGGTTCATGATAACGAGGCTCTATTTATGGCTGCCAGTGAATGTGATCAGCTGATATTCTGTTATTGTGTAGAGCCTTATCAATTCGAAAGGTTAGATTTAGGTTTTCGAAAAACTGGGATCAATCGATTTAAATTTTTAGAACAGTCTGTTTTAAACTTGCAAAAAAATCTAGAACTACTAGGTGGTCATCTAATTATAGCAGTGGATGGATCAATGGAAGAGCTACCTAGGTTAGTAAAAAAGTTTGATATCACATCCATTTATGCTGAAGAGGAATATGCACATGAAGAATTAGAGATTGTGACTGCTCTAAAGAATAAAATGCGAGCTGTAGAATTTAATTTTTATTGGGGAAAAACTTTGTACCATATAGATGACATTCCATTTACCATTGATGAGATACCGCTAACGAGTAAAGCTTATCGAATACCTACCTCTAAGCAAAGTAGCCCTAGAAAAATTATGGAAAAACTAACAACAATAAATGCACATCCAGAGGCATTTAGTACGAAGTTTCCACTACATAATAATTTTGGTTTTTCAACTGTTGATTATAATAATGCAGAACCCTTTATGGAAGGAGGTGAGGATGCAGCGCTCGTAAGGTTACAGCATTATAGTTTTGGGACAGAACAACTTACGAGCTATCGATGGACTAGGAACAAATCTGATGGTTTGGACTATAGTAGTAAATTTTCGCCCTATTTAGCTTTAGGTTGCCTTTCTGCGCGTGAGATCTATCGGGTAATAAAGAAATACGAATCTGAGGTTAAGAAGAATCAAAGTACATGGTGGCTTGTATTTGAACTAGTGTGGAGAGATTATTTTACATTTAAAGGGATGCGCTTTGGGAATAAAATTTTCTTCACAGGTGGTATCAAAGACAAGCCTGACAAGTTTGAAAATGATAAGGATTTATTTTTCCGCTGGTGCGAAGGTGCAACAGGTATCCCTTTTATAGACGCTCATATGAGACAGCTTAATCAAACTGGATTTATGAGTAATCGCGGTAGAGTTAACTGTGCCAGTTATTTTGTGCATGATCTGAAGGTTGATTGGACATGGGGTGCAGCTTATTTTGAGAGCCGCCTTATTGATTATGACGTTAGTGCTAATTGGCTAAACTGGCACGTCCAAGCATATGAAATTTATTATACAAACCCAGTCCATCAAAGTCTTAAATATAAAGCTAATGATTATATAGCAAAATGGATAGAGGAGCTAGCTCATGTAGATGACAATCGAATACATACGCCATGGTTATTTGAAGAAATTATTATGCATGGAGGTTACCCTAAGCCTGCTGAGATTTTCTCAAAATGGACTAGATCTATCAATAGAGTCTTAAAATCTTTGGAAGAATAGATTACGTATTTTCAAGCACCCTCTTAGCGCTCAATCCGTGAAATATAATAGACAGAAGTATTATCAAAGATACTATAGAATACAGGTGATTGAGATCGCCAAAACTACCATGTTTCATGGCATACGTAAGATAGAAAACAGAACCAATACCTCGAACACCTAAGTATGAAATTGCCAACTTTTTCTTCCTACTGAAATCAGTATTTAAAAGACCGATGTATCCCATAAGTGGTCTAATTACTAATACTAAGCTGATACTAAATAGGAGCGTTGCTAGAGTTATCTGCCCTAGAATACCTGCCATGATAGATCCTCCAAAGAAGATAATCCAAAATACAATAAGAAATTTTTCAATGTTAATGATAAAGTTGAGGTTAGGATCACTCAGGGAGTTGGCACTCTTTATGTGCATGTGGTACTGTGCGAATAAACCCGTAAAAAATACGCTTAGAAACCCATATGTATTTGAGATTTCTGCTACTCCATAGGATATAAGAGTTAGTGAGATGGCTACAAAAGTCTGATGGATGTGTTTTTCTTTATTTTCAGAAAGTTTTTGCGTCAAGAGACTATAAAAATATCCTAATGCGGCTCCTATAAGTGAGCCTACTATGATCTTATATATTACGTAATAACCTATCCATTCTATCCATAAGTCATGTTGATTCAAAGACTTCTGTGACCACAGTATTGCTAAAAATATAAATGGAAAAGCTAGCCCATCGTTCAATCCCGCTTCAGCGGTCAAACAATATTGAACACCAGACTCTTTTGATTTTATAGATTGTTTTTCATTTAATTGTATTTCCGAAGCTAAGGCTGGATCTGTAGGTGCAAGTACAGCTGCCAATAATAAGGATGTAGGTCCATCAAATTTTAATAAATAATGAGAAATAAGAAATGTAACTAGCATGAAAAGCGGCATAGTAATAACCAGTAAACTCAGTGGTCTTTTCCATTCTTCCCACGTATAAAGCAGCCCGATCTTTAATCCTGCTACCATAAGACTTATGATAACGACAAGTTCTGAAAATCGAAGCGATAACTCTAATGGCCAGACAGGGTCGGGCCAAGGTAAGGGTGCCTCTAAATAATATAGAATTGCACCAAAGATCAACAATGGTAAAGTAAAGCTTATTTTGAATAGCTTGAGCAGAATGGGAAGAAAGCTAGCAAGAAGTGAGGTAGTCCCGATAACTATAAGTATAACATAATATGATTCCATTCAGCTATCGCTTTAAGTAAGTTTGATAGAGATATATAGTTCTAAAGTCCAAATAGTTCATACTTCTATATCGATTATATTAGCTTCATATTGGTAATAGTTGTGTGTATCTCATTTTTTTGAATAAGTATTAAAATTTTAGTTACATATGGGGAGTTGGAAGCGAAAGAAATATAAGTGAAAATATGGAGAGTCATTAGTTCAGTTGATACTGCTTTATATATTTATGTTAATTAACTTCAGTTATGGGCAGTAACACTCCTTCCTGCGAATATCCCCCCGATTAGAAAAGATAAAAACTTAAAAAAGTCCAAGCTTTTTATAGCTTGATCTTTTACTTTGTAGCGGGGACAGGACTTCCTGCCTGGCTGAAGCCAGTGAGACAAGGAACCTGTGACATTGGGTTATGAGCCCAACGAGCTACTCCCGTTGAATAACGGGATTCCACCTGTCGATGATTTACTATATATATAAGACTTGAACGGGATCGATCAGAGAGGATATAAAAAATAAAAAAGTCCAAGCTTTTTATAGCTTGAACTTTCACTTTGTAGCGGGGACAGGACTTGAACCTGTGACCTTCGGGTTATGAGCCCGACGAGCTACCAACTGCTCCACCCCGCGATATTGGATGACAAAGATACTACAATATAATTCATAAACAAGACTTTCATAAGAGGTTTTTTTGGACTAGTGCTGTGCAAGAGGATGTCATTGGGTGTGTGGATGGGAGTAAAGGGACAGCAGTCCGTGCGCTGCTTGGCAGGCTGGATTAGGACCGACGCGAATGCGGAGTCTGAAACATAACGACCCTTTGTCTGTGACCTGTACAGCTCTTATAGCTGTACAGGTCACAGACAAAGGGTAGGCCCCAAATAAGAATACCGCTTGACAAAATGCCAAACGGTATTCCTAAGATACAAGTATCGATATAGCTTATAAAGTTCCACCATCTTGAATGGCTCCAAAATCAAATAAGAGTGAGAAGCGTAAAGTGTTATCCAATGGATTTCGTTGTGAAGAAGTCGGAATTAGATATGAAAAGTTAAGTCCAAAAATATTGTATTTTACTCCTAAACCTAAAGAGAAAAATTTTCTATTTCCTTTAGTGGCGTGTTCAGCATAGTAACCAGCTCTTACTGCGAATTGTTGATCATACCAGTACTCGACACCAAGTGAATAATTAATTTCTCTGAACTCTTCGCTAGCACCATTTGGTGCATCGCTGAATGAACCGAAGATAGAACCGATTACGCCCTGTTCCTTATAGTCAATGACATTAGGGTCTCCGCTATTTTCACAATCGGATGCATCCCCAACACATGGTGTCGGAACGAGTAATTTATTAAGATCACCTACAAATGTAATTTGATTGTATTGGTCAAGATCAATTTTCCAACCTGCACCAATACCGAGATTTGCAGGTAGGAAATCTTTATTGACACTATTTGTGTAAGATACTTTCGTTCCAACATTGCTGATGGCACCACCTATAGTAAGCTCGCTATCCGAATTCTGCAGACTAATAGGAGTTATGTAGGTAAAAGATATATCAGCAGCACCCGCTGTAGCGGGCTTGATTTCTACATTGTCTATTGCTTGACCAGCGGCTAGATTAGAAAAGATGAATTTTAAAGTGATACCGACAGAAAATTTTTCTGACAGCTTTCTAGAATAAGCTCCCGCAATTTCGAACTCATTAGGTCGTCCATCTCCGAGTGGTTCTCCATTGAGGTCCGTAAAGCTAATGCTGCCTAATGAGAAATATTTCATACTCACACCTACGGCAGAAAGATCATCTATCTTTTTGTAACCACTTAAATAAGCCATATATACATCTGTAAGTCCTAAAGCTCTCAACCATGGTGTGTAAGTTACTGAAAGTCCAAGATCCTCCTCTGCGAAAGTTAGTTTAGATGCGTTGAAGAACATGGAATTGGGATCCGCAGAAAGACCTATACCAGCATCCCCTAATCCAGCTGATCTAGCATCCGGGATGATCCGTAAAAATGGCATAGCGGTAATCAAAGTGTTGACACATGGACCGCCATCAAGGCCTATATACATCTCTCTAGCAGCATCGTAAGAACACTGTGCATAAGTGTCATGTGCTAAGAATGATAGGCATAAAATGGTACAAATAATTATTCTCTTCATTGCGTATAAGTCTTCAGTTCTTTTTAATCAAAATTAATGCAAAAGTAGTAAAATCGGTGATAGTAGGCTAATGGTCGGTTCAAAGGTTAGATAACTATGATGAAACGCCTTTGATCCAATTTTTATTTCAGGATCACTAATTTTTCAAATTCACTTTCTGCGGCATCTATTCCCGTAGTATTATCGCTTGGGGCTGCTTTTATCTTGTAGAGGTAAACTCCTCTAGCTATATCCGCTCCAAAATCATCTTTTCCATCCCAGTTTATATTACGTACACTATTTCCATTAGAAACCACCTCTGCATTGAGAGATTTTACTAATTTACCAGATATAGTGAAGATTCTTACTTGTATATCAAGCAATTGACCAGGGAGATTGTGCTCAAACATAAATTGGGTATTGGTGGTGAATGGGTTGGGGTAATTTAAAACTTGCTCCAACGCTAGACTTTGATTTTCAGCGACAATAAATTCAGTATACCCTTCGGCAGAATTATTGGCTACATCCCATGCTCTTACTTTTATTTCATGTCTGCCACTTTCTAAGTCAAATAATGGAAAACGAACGGTTCCTTGGGTAAAATCATCTATATCAGCTTCATAGAAATCATTCAAGGCATAAACGTTGTTGCTATTCTGATTCAGCGTGCCTGTAAGATCATGCCCTATACTAGACCCTGCAACATTTATTCCTAAATTGTCAGATAGTTTTACTAACAATATAGGGTCTGAAGATGTGATCCCCCCTAACACAAAATTGACGTCATTCATAAATACTTCCACCTTGGGAGGCTCATTATCTACTACACCATCTGGGTTAGTACCACCAACGATAAAATCAGTATAAAATCCAGTGGCGTCTTCTGAGACTTCATCCGTAGCATAATAACTTATTTTACCATTGCCAAATTCATAATTTATATCTTTTGGTACGACAAATGTTACGCTAAAAAGACCATTTTTAACACTTGCTGCACCTTTAAAAATAAGGTTCTTTTGGCTTTTGAAAGTTCTTCGTTTACTTCCAGGATCATTGGCTAGTGTGGCTATATCATTTATTTTATCGAACACTTTGATAAAGATTTTACCATTAAAATTATCTAACAGCTGATCGGACTGATTAGTTACTTGTCCAGTAACGGTAACTTGATCTAATGCGTGTATTGTGTCTCTATCTACAGTATTTACAGATTTTCCATTAATAGACAATGTTTGTATTTTGTGCTTAGGAATAGCAATGCGCATCGATGGATCGCCAATTAAAGTAAATTTTCTGCTATTTGGGATATCAGCATTAGAAAGATTTTTACCTCTGATCATTACATCCCCAAATGGAATGCTTTGTCCATTTTCTTTCTCGAATATACGCTCGAACACACTACGAGCAAGTCTTTCGTTGCTAGAAGCATACACAGCCCTTACAGTTGTCATCAAACCGATAGCACCACCCTTACTGTTGATGAATGTACGCTCGCCTGCCGTGACAAATGCAGGGTCATCAAAGCCTGTGAAAGAACATGTAGCAGTCACTAATAATGGTAATTTATTCTTATTCGTCCATCCGTCAATATCATTTAAATCTAAAAATCGTTCTTGCGCCCAACCTTTTGATCCTCCGTGACCTAAATAATTGACCATGAGCGCTCCTTGAAACATCACCTTGTTGAGCTCTTCAGTCATGCGTGGATACTTCTCACCTCCTGGTGTTGAAAGTTGCACATAGGAGTCTGCATAGAGTTTATTAATATTATAATCTTGATATTTACCTCTGATCATTTCTGCAATACCATCTGCATCATTTATATGGGTATTGGAATCCTCATCATCTGCGACAAATACTACATCATTTCTCCAGTTTCCTAGACTAATAGATTTTGTCTCATAATCAATAATTTTATTTACAACAAGTTGTGCTTCAGAAACTGTCTTAACAGGAAAGCGACCCATTGCCAAATCTAAACTTCCTGAAATACTTCCCCCTTCCATAGGATCGAGCAGTCCAAAGAAATCATCCATAGGATATGAGGTTATTGAATTAAGTGAGTTGACTTCATAGACAGGAATAAAATCACTTTTGTTAGTTATTTGTGTATAAATTCCTCTAAAATCAAATGATCCATCGCCAAATAATAGAAGATATTTTAGATTCGGGTCTCTGTCGTAAAGAATTCTACAAAAATCTCTGATTGCCGCTGGATCTTTTCTTCCTGAGGAATATTCATTATATACCTCATCAACTTGGACTATCTTTACATCCAATTGGCTGTAATTTCTTCTATGTTCTGCATATTGTTTAGCTTGCTCTACAAATTCTTTAGGGTAAACAACTATCATATCCGCAGCATCTAAGGCATGTAGATTTTGATTTTTAATCTTCTCTATATAGGTCGGTACTTTATTAATACTTTCAGCATCAAAAGCTATGAACTTTTGCAGAGAGGTAGTATTTGATCCAAAACTTACAGTTCCAGTGGTTGTACTTGTTTTAACTTCCTTTGCATCTAAAGGATTGGTAATATTCCAAATCCTTGTATTTAATTTAGAAGACTGTAAATTGAAAGTAGTAGCTGGATTATCTAGCGAGGCGAAACTTCTAAATATAAGCTCATCTTCTTCAAGAATCAATCTTCGTTTAGCATTGATGGAAATATAATCTAACCATCCAGAACTAGCGAAGCCACTCTGTGGATGTGGATAATCAATAGTTACTGAAATATCTTGTTTAATAACCAATATTTCTTTTGCGAAACGGATTCTTTTTGCATGTTCAGCTTCAATATTTGATGTTCGAACAGAACCAATTTCTCCACTGCGAAATGATTGTCCATTAACGATCATATCAAATCTAGTATTGATATCACTTCTTCCTGCAAATAAACTCTCAACAAAAATAGGAGCACCAGTTACTAGATTCGGAATTGAAAAATCATAAGTCTGCTCACGAAGGCCTTCAAATTTTTGCATATACCAAGTAGTACCCGAGCCTTGAGTGTATTGATAATCAAATAGAATATTAATATTATCTTCTTCTATCTTTATAAAATCGTCAAACTGATTGACCGTCGCAGTGGTGTTCACTATCGAAGGTATTTCTTCTATAATGTTTTGTGATACGTTTCCAACCTTTAAGAAGTAGAAATTCTCAGTATCATAAAAATTTATTGGAGCGCTTATCTTTTTAGTTGCAATATCTACTTTGTCTACTGTAGCTGCTTCCGCAAAGAAGATTATCTTATCGCCAGCGTTAAACACACCATCTTCCATACCCGTTAGCTTCATCGCAATTGGTTTCAAATCATCAACTCTTACTGCACTATTAATCTCTGGAAGCATACCTCCGCCAGCACCATAGATTTGTAACTGAGAAGGAGAAATGTCGGACATCTCAATGCCGAGTTCCTCCGTTAAAAATTCGAAGCTCAAAGCGTGCATACCTTCTCTTTGAACGGCCAATTTATAAATATCTCCATTCGCTAATACGGATTCAGAAAGGGAAGGAGGTGATCGTTCTACTACGTTCGTAGCTTGCGAAGTTTTTATATCCAAAGTGAATGAAGTAATTTTTCTATAGGAGCTGCCATCGAATATTATGGGAGTGAAATCTATATGAGCCCAGTATTCATTTCTTGACTTTGTAACTTTTGTCTTGATATTATCAATATTCATTTTCTTGATGGCAGAATAGTCGTATTCAATATTTAGAGGAGCCGTTATAATATCTCTTATATCTACATCCAAGTCCGATGCATTAGAGACTAACTGGCTATAATGATAGGTTGGTAAGGGAGAAGCATCCTCTGAAAAATATGCTTCATTAAAATAGGGGAGTATCTTTTCCACACCATCAGAACTTACGTGTTGTAGTCCTTTTTCACTCCAGCTAAGTTCAACAGGTACTGAAAACTTCTGTTGTGCAGTTGTAAATATTAAGAATTCAAAAAATACAATTAGGCAGAGAATAAACTTCTTCATAGGTTGATTATAAGACTTATGATATAACAATTAGCAGTATCAATAGATCGTTAAGCAATGCACTTGGCTTAATATACGTTAGAAAAACGTTATAAAGATTGTACTATTGCTGATATAAGTGTCATAAAGCCATCAATTTTAGTTAAAATTGGGCTTGACCAGCTAAACTATACTATATTAAGGTATGAAATTCACTTTTGTTAATATTTGGACGTTATTATTTGGCATTTTTGTCACTCATTCGCTTTATAGTCAAGATCCAATATTCAGTCAATTTTATGCTGCACCATTGCAAATAAATCCCGCTTTTACTGGAAATACTTACACACCGAATATTGCTTTAAATGCTCGAAATCAGTGGAGCGGTTGGCCTGGTTCTGCATACGCAACTTATGCAGCATCCGTAGATCAATTTATAGAGCCTTTGAACATCGGTATTGGTATAATGGCTTCAAGTGATAATGCTGGTGACGGTCTTTATTTGATCAATAATTTGTCGGGGTTCTTCTCATACAAAATAAAAATGGATAATGATTGGAATATTAAACTTGGCGTAGAAGCTGGAGCTTGGCAAACGAGAGTTAACTGGGGTAAGATAGTATTTGGGGATCAGCTGGACGAGCGTGACGGAATGAACGGCAAAATTCCTACACAAGAAGATATTCCGATGGAGAATGGTAGGACTGTTTTAGATATTTCGGCGGGATTGCTAGTATATGGTCCAATATTCTATGGTGGAGTATCCCTCAAACATATAAATACGCCAGATGATGTGATATTTGCTGGAAGTAGAGATTTTGTTACTGGTTTACCAGTGCGGTATTCTGCGCACGCTGGAGCCCAAATAGTATTGAGGGATGGAAATAAAAGGAGGATGAATACATTTATATCCCCAAATATCCTTTTTGAAAGACAAGTTAACTTAAACCAAGTTAATGTCGGTGCATATGGAGGAATTGGGGCTATTTTTGCAGGTGCTTGGTACAGACATACTTTTACCAATGCAGATGCAGCCATAGTATTAATCGGATTTAGGCAAAAGGCTTTCAAAATCGGCTACTCTTATGATTTTACTGTCAGTTCTAGCTTGACAAATTCAAATTCAACAGGTAGTCACGAACTTTCCATTGGAATTAACTTTGACTACAAGAGGAGAAAGGTGAATTATAATGATTGCTTCGAATTATTTAGATAGTATAATAACCTTTATATCGCTGCGTTAATTCTTTTGTAGGTCTGCAAACTTTGACTATATTTGATATTCTTAAGTAAAAATGTAATTTAACTAAATAAAATGATGCGACTTTTGAAATTAAATTTTGCCTTCTTTTTGTTGCTTTCTCTCTCATTTTCGTGTAAAAAGAGTGAAAAGTCATCAACTACTGGTTGGGCTTACAACGAGCAAGAGTGGGGGGGATTTGAAAAATTAGATTATGAGGGCCAAGCTACTGGGCCAAACCTTGTGCTTATACAGGGTGGTACCTTCACAATGGGTAATACTGAACAAGATGTTATGTTTGAGTGGAATTCTGTTCCAAGAAGGGTTACTGTTTCTTCCTTTTATATGGATGAAACGGAAGTAGCTAATATTGACTACAAAGAATATTTATATTGGTTAGGTAGAGTTTTCGGGGAATCATATCCTGAAATTTCTGTCAATGCTAGACCTGATACTCTAGTTTGGAGAGAAGAACTCTCTTACAACGAACCTTTTGTAGAAACTTATTTCCGTCATCCATCTTATGATAATTATCCTGTAGTTGGCGTGAACTGGTTACAGGCGAACGATTACTGTAAATGGAGAACGGATCGTGTGAACGAGATGGTTCTTATAGAAAGAGGTATATTAAATGCCAATCCTGAGCAAAGAGATGAAGATAACTTCAACACGGAAGCTTATCTATATAGTCAGTACCAAGGTGACGTAAGAAAAAATCTTCCAGATCAAAAAACGGGTGGTGAGAGACCTGTAAAGTTTGAAGATGGTATATTATTACCTTCCTATAGATTACCTACTGAGGCAGAATGGGAATATGCTGCATTAGCTTTAATTGGTAATCAAGCAACTGAGAAAGATGAGAGAATTACAGATAGAAAGCTTTATCCTTGGAATGGCAATACCGTTAGATTTCAGATCAGAAATAGAGATCAAGGTAAAATATTAGCTAATTTTAAGCGAGGAAGAGGTGATTATATGGGTATGGCTGGCGCGCTTAACGATAATGCCCACATAACTGCAGATGTAAGAGAGTATCTTCCAAATGATTTTGGTTTGTATAATATGTCTGGAAATGTAAACGAATGGGTTATGGATCTATATCGTCCAATGACATCTTCTACTTTAAGAGATGTAGAAGGTCATGATTTGAATCCTTATAGGGGTGGTAAGTTCCAGCAAAAAGTTTTGGATGAAAATGGTGCACCAGTTGAAAAGGATAGTATAGGTCGCATTAGATATAGAGATGTTGAAGATGAGGAAGTTGCGACAAGAGAAAATTACAAAAGAGGTCAAGTATATAACTATTTAGATGGTGATCAAGATTCTGAGGTTTTCTATGATTACGGAAAGACTTCTTTAATAAGTGATAAATCTAGAGTTATAAAAGGCGGCAGCTGGCAAGATCGTGCTTTCTGGTTGACTCCTGGCTCACGAAGATTCAAAGAAGAGGATACTTCAGATAGAACACTAGGCTTTAGATGTGCAATGACTAGAACTGGAGGACCCAGTGGAAATGATGATACAAGTGGTAATTCATTTAAAATTAAGCGTAAAAAGCAGAATAGAAAGTTTAAATAATAAACTAAGTATAATTTAGTTTATAAAAGTCTCCTTACAATTTAGTTTGTATGGAGACTTTTTTAATTTTAGGCTAGTGGTAGCGATAGAAATTATATATTCTCACTTTCTCAAATATGAGAGTGTAAGTACGGATTCAAGGAAAATTGAACCTAACTGTATCTTCTTTGCCTTGAAGGGTGAAAACTTTAATGGGAATCTTTATGCGCTTGAAGCGCTTAAAAAAGGTGCAGCTTTTGTCGTCGTAGATGAGAAACTAGATAGTGTAGATAAACGTGTCTTGTATGTGCCCAATGTATTAATAGCTCTTCAGAAATTTGCCAATAAATATAGAAGCGAATTTCAGATACCAATAATTGCGATTACTGGTAGTAATGGTAAAACAACCACCAAGGAACTAATGGCTTCTATATTAGGGACGCAATTTAAAACTCATTTTACTAATGGAAATTTAAATAATCATATTGGCGTTCCTCTTACCCTGCTTCAACTAAGAAGAGAACATGAGATAGCTATTATTGAAATGGGTGCTAACCATGTGGGTGAAATTGCCGCCTTATGTAAAATTGCTGCACCAACCCATGGTTTAATCACCAATATTGGTATGGCGCATCTCGAAGGATTTGGTGGTGTTGAAGGTGTGAAAAAGGGTAAAGGCGAGCTATTTGACTTTTTAGAACAAAACAATGGAGTGGTATTCGTAAATGAAAGCGAACCAACTGTGAAGCCATTAGCTGATATCCGAAATTTGAAGATGGTAAAATTTTCTTATAACTCCAAGCACATGGGTTTTGTAAATTTAAAATATACTAAAAACAGCAGCCCTCTAGAAATAAAACTTGACTGCTACAACAACCTAATATTTAATTTACAAACTCAACTACATGGAAAATATAATTTGCCAAATATTTTATATGCAATATGCATTGGCTTGTATTTTAAAGTTCCAATTAATAGAATTATGAATGCCTTGAAGTCGTATGTTCCCGACAATAACAGATCTCAACTTCTAGAGATAGGCAGCAATAAATTTATACTTGACGCTTACAATGCTAACCCTTCAAGTATGGAGTTAGCAATTAATAATTTCAAAGATTTAGACCATCATAAAAAGATTGTTCTCTTAGGGGATATGAATGAGTTAGGGGAGTATACTGATCAGGAACACAAAAGAATAGCGAATTTAGCATTGACTGGCGGATTTAGTAAAGTACTTTTTATCGGAAAAAATTTTCCTAACAATGACTTCGGTAATGTTTCATCCTTAAAAACATGGTTTGATGAACAAGAATGGGAGGACTGCTTTTTCCTAGTTAAAGGGAGCAGAGCGGTAGCGTTGGAAAAATTATTAGTGTAGATTTTTAATGTTCATGCGAAAATAATCAAATTAGGATCTTCCCAATAGGTGAAACAGACGATCACTGATTATATTTTCTGTAGCAAGGCTATATTCCTTTTCTGAGCAAGGCACAAGATTTAACTTTGAGCCCCCGCTAGGAATTTCAACCCACCACTGAAGATTAGTTTCATTCTTCCAAAATTTTAGTTGTTCGTTAAGATTTGTCAAATCAACAATAAAACTGGTCATCTGATCCTTAGCCGTTGGATCTACCAAAGCTTTCGCACGACCATTTAGACAATACCAAATCAAATAAGCAATTAATTCTGCCCCACTTTTAGTATCGTCCAACAGGTCATATCCAGTGATATGCAAGGCTCTAAGCTTATTAGAGGCACAGGCATACTGTAAAAGTTTGCAAGCCTCCTCAATAAATAATCCAATATTATATTGATTTTTAATCCCTATAGAATCACTTGCTCTTATACTCTTAACATCAAACATCAAACTACTCAAAGATCTAAGTATTGGTTCAACTTCAGTAAAGTCATCTCTGAGTTTACCTAAACTAAGCATTGCTGAATAATCTAATCTCGGAAGTTCCTGTCTAGTGGGATTAGCAAAATGTTTTTGATATGCAACTAGTGATATAAGATTTACTTTATCGCCGTCTAGAATGGAGCATAATAGTTTATGAGTTGGACTGTTCACTGCAGTGTTAGGGCTGATAACGCCGAGATCATTGTCTAAATCTAATCCTTTAAGCGAATTCGCGATAGCTAAACTTGTATTACTACTGGGGTCTAAAACAATAGGGAATATATTCTGCTCTACCAATTCAGTATATGCCGCTGTCATAAAACTTGGATCATTATTACGGGCATCACCAAGATCTGTGAATGTGCAATTTAGAGAGGAGAAATTTAACCGATAGAATGCCTCCCTAATAGTAGCTGTATGGCCTTCAGCACCTATCAATGCAACTTGAAAAGAATGATCATCTCTATGTAATTGATCAGGAAATACAAAAGAATTAAACTTCTGCTCTATAAGCTTCGATAAATAAGGAGTTGCAAGTACAGGATTAATCCAGTTATTAAGCATTTGAGATATTTATCGTCGTTTAGTGAAACCAAATAGTATTAAGAATGTAAACTCATCTAGTTATATATTGTTGGAGTTTGTTTTGAGCGGTGTTGTAGTCTATACACGATGCAAAGATAATATTATTATTAATTACTATAATATAACAAATTGACAATTGTTTTATTAAATTTGCAGCTGTATTAACAATCTATGCGATAGGGTTTGCTTTTAATATACCTCAGCACATATGAAATGAGCATTTAAAGCTTTACAACTATTAGACTAAAATACAAATGTAGTTTGGTTTTTATCTGATAAAACTTTAAAGGTGCTTATAGGTTATAAAATACATTAATTAATTTATAATTTGATTTAATCATTCAAAGAAAGAACCTATGACAAGGAAATTTTCAATATTGTTAGCCCTAATTTTAGGCGTATATATGACAGGAATCGCTCAAGACGCATCAACGTCTTCTTTAGCGATAAAGTCAAAGCCTAAGAACATGTGGGAAATCGGACTTAATGTTGGTCATGACATTATTACTGGTGATGTAGACTGGAAGAGTGGATTCGGTGTTGGACTGCACGCTCGTAAAGCGCTTGATTACGTCTTTTCTGTTCGTTTAGATGCAACTTACGAAGCACTAAAGGGAGAAGAGGAAGATGATACGAGAGTAGAAGACGGCAGAAGATGGGGTTTCGGAGATTCTTGGAAACCTGTTTATGAGACTAATGTTATAAGTGGTGATATTACACTTTTAGCTAGTTTAAACCAGTTTAAAGTATTTAAAAAGAATAAGATTAATCCTTATTTATTTGCTGGTGCTGGAATAGGTAGTTTTGATGTTACTGCTATTAACGGTAGTACTGAAGTAGATGCGGATGACGATACATTTTTTGATGATCCATGGTCAGTTTCACCTTATTTTACAGGTGGTTTTGGGCTAGGTTTTAGAGTTGGTAAAAAAGCTTCAATCGGTATAGAGCATAAAGTAAAAGCAGTAATGGGTAGAGGTGATGATTTACTGGATGCTGCCGAGCTATTAGGTTCTTCTGAGACTTCTTCTAGAGATCTTATCAATTATACTAATTTACGTATCAGCTTTGCCCTTGGAAAAGGAGACGACAAGGCTATGCCATTATTCTGGGCATCTCCATTAGATATGATGGCTGATGACCTTGCTGAAGTTAAAGCTAGGCCAATTTTTGACAATAACGATACAGATGGCGATGGTGTTGTAGATGCATTTGATCAAGAGAATGATACTGCTTCTGGTTGTCCAGTTGATACAAGAGGTATAACTTTAGATAGTGATGGTGATGGAATAGCAGATTGCAAAGATAAAGAGCCTTACTCACCTCCTGGATATAAAGTTGATAATCAAGGGGTCGCTGATATACCAGCACCAGACTACGTTAATGAAAATGACGTTAACAGAATTGTTGATGCAAAGTTGAAGGACTTCAGAGTACCAACTCCAGCTATACCTCCTATGGATTGGTTCTTGCCAATGGTCAATTTTGACAATAACAGATATAGTATTAAAGACTCTGAATACGCAAAATTACGTCAAATTGCTCAAGTAATGAAACAGCACCCTGGCATGAGAGTAACAGCTACTGGCTTTACTGATGCTACAGCTAGTAACTGCTACAACGATGTATTATCTTATAACAGAGCACAAGCTTCTATTGACTATATGGTAAGTAAGTACGGTATTGGTAGAGATAGATTTGTACTAAATTATGCGGGTGAAAACGATTTACTAGTTCCTACAAACAATAAAAGTTTAGTTAATAGAAGGGTAGAATTTAAAGTTGCTACTTCTGAATCTGGAATGGGTAAACCTGATTGTGGTGTTGGAAATGCTGGAAGAGGCGGTTCTGGTTACTCAGGAAATAAAGAAAGCGGATATTAATCTGTAATATAATTTCAATTAAGCAGACTATCTTATCTGCTTATAAAGAGAGCTCATTGTTAATTCAATGGGCTCTCTTTTGTATTATATATCAAAATTAGATGAACTACTACAGAATCCAAAATTTTAGATTCTTCTATACTTAAATTAATAAAATACTTAGAAACGTGAAATCATATACTTAATAATTTCAATCCAAATTTAAAAATGGTGATAAGAATTAAGGATATGCCTGAATGAGTCTATGAAGGGACCTTGTACACTGCTGAGCATCGGCGAACCGCTCATACAACTTGTCCTATTAAATACCTTGAAACTAACCATTAAAACAGATAAATTCAGTAGTAAGAGATTATACTTCTATGGGGATATCTTTATAGCACAGAGTGTTGAATCCAGTGATAAAAATTAGCGTATTATCCAAGATGGCGTGGATTTTAGATAACATAATGGTCATTTTCAGTAATAAGCGATGTAAACAATGAAAGCTTGTCCAGCTGACTAGATGGGGGTTTAATACTATAGCACAAAGTTTCAACCCTATGTAATAGTTGAGATTGGATGCAAATTAGCGTGATTTTTAAGAAATAAACATGACACATTGCCAACAAGGATTATCCCGTTTTAAGCTCAATGTCTAGAAATGGGATATTCATAAGTAAGAGGAGATAACCACAGAGTAGCTTGAATATCACTAGCCGTGGGTGTGACCGACTGATGCAAAGCAATCAAGATCCAGTGGATCTTGATAAGAAGGAAACTGTAGCAAACCTGC
>ENA-ORXM01000422-ORXM01000422.1-marine-metagenome-genome-assembly--contig:-NODE-422-length-76981-cov-51.004603_pt1 | contig 76981 bp, 61 predicted proteins | sample MGYA00237867_ERZ511480 | MGnify/ENA primary metagenome ERZ511480 (study PRJEB26309, sample SAMN06266103) | marine metagenome | isolation source: Algal blade | place: United Kingdom:Sidmouth, United...
AAACAGTTCTTTCATTATTATTTGCTTTTGTTTATACAAATAAAGGTTTTACCGTGCAGCCTATCTGCCCTATTCAGTAAATTTATTTATCGCAATGACATTCATTACATTATTTTTCACATCATGCTCCGATGACTTTGAGGGCATTAAGTTTAACCTAAGGTCACCAGATAACCTGGTTTTGACTCCAGGTGAGACTGCTACATTTCAGTTTGATGTAAGTGATGATACAGGTATTGCTGAGCTAAGCATTATAGAACCAAGTCTCGGTATAAAAATGGAGGAACTATATACGCCCTCTCAGCCAGTGATTAATTATTCTTTTACAGTAGAGATCCCAGAAGATCAAGAAGTAGGATCTCAGATAGCCATAGATGTAGAGATCGTAGATGAGGATAATAATGAACTATTAGAGCAAATTAAAATTTCGATAGAAGAGTAATTGGACAGCAGCAATATTTAATTTCATAAAAGCTTCGATCATTGTTATGATCGAAGCTTCTCTCTTTCTACCCTACCTAATCTTGAATAAAATATCACAGGATTATATCCTAAATATTATCCTAAATATTTATACCAATACCTATGAATTAAGTGAGTGTTGCCTTACGGGATTCATATAGCTGTCTGTATTTACTTCAATTTTATACCATATGTCATTCTATGAACGGAACCTGGATCAAGATACTGTAGACCTATCTGATTATTGATAGCATCAGGTGCACAGGTCATGGGCTCTATTGCAATACTCATTCTATCAGGCGGTATGTAGAGTTGTACATAGTTGTACTTTCCTGAAGATGTATCTTGCCACACTTCTATTTCTATATTTTTAGATCGATCATATATGATTGTGCTACTTGTAGGAATCTTCTCTGGAATTACGAAGCATTGATTAAAGCTCTGATTACCTATTAGTCTTGGTGATACAAAATCTGGCATTGGATTTATCTCACCTGTAGGTATTTGTTGATCATCTACACATAAGTATTCCTTCGAAGGTATCTGTAACTCCAATTGATCTACTGGAGTACCTGTACTGATGTAAGGATGCCAGCCATCACCATAAGGCATCGGTCGATCACTGAGATTATAAATAATAGTCTCTACTGTAAGTCCATTATTTTCTAATATATAAATAAGCTGTAACTTATAAGAAAATGGAAAGCTTAGATTATTTTGATGAGCTTCATAAGATAAAGTGACCGATCCACGGTCCTCATTTGCTTCTTGATTTATTATTTCAAATTTCTTATCAAAGACTAATCCATGTAGACTATTGTCAAGTCCAGGATCATTTAGCGGGAGCTGATAACTCATTTCGTCTAAAGTATATTGTCCCTTAGAGACGCGGTTAGGGAAAGGGAATAATTTTAATCCCATATAATAAGGAATCGAACGATTGATAAAATGATTGTAATTCTCTGCTCCTAAAACCAAATCATGTTTCTTACCATTCTTATCTAATGAAAGTCCATTAAGTGCTGCACCATGACTTGGTATGATGCTAACATATATTCCATCAGACTGATTGCTTAGGATGACCTTTTGTAATTCGCCAAATCGTTGCATTTGGATATTATACATGTTGTAAGAATAAATAAAAATATTGGAGCGATAAGCATATAACAAGTTAATATATGAGGTCTAACTAATAGGGCCTTGATATGTATAAATGAATAAAAAGTCATCGAATTATATAACCACCATACATTAACTTGTTAAGGTGAGGTATTAAAGCAATAAATATTATAAAAAGGTGAATAATATGTTCTGGATAGAACATTACATCGTTTTGAAGGTTTTAGCTTTGTATGATTTAATTACATTTGTTCAAAAATTTAGAAACAATGAAAAATATTCTTTTTATCGCATTATTATTTGCTGGTTTCACACTGAATGGCCAGATAAAGACACCTTCTGCAAGCCCATCATGTAAAGTAGAGCAGTCAGTAGGATTAACAACTATCAATATAGAATACTCTCGTCCAAGTGTAAAAGACAGAAATATCTTTGCAGCCGACGGTCTCGTACCATACGGTAAAGTATGGAGAACAGGAGCTAACCAAGCTACTAAAATCTCTTTCTCTACTGACGTTATGATCAATGGGAATAAGTTAAGTGCAGGTAGTTATGCTATCTTATCCAAGCCTTCAGCTACTAACTGGGATGTACACTTCTATACTTATGATAAGTCAAGTTTCAGCTCTTACATAGAAAAAGAACCTGTCCTTGTAGCGAAAGCAACGCCTAAGATGGCAAATAAGAGCCAAGAATCATTTTCAATCTCTGTAGAAAATCTAAGAGATGACAGTGCAGACTTAGTATTTGCATGGGCAAAAACAAAAGCAGCTCTTAAGATTACTATGAATGTAGACGAAGCTGTAATGGCAAGTATCGACAAAGTAATGAATGGCCCAACGAAAGGTGATTATTATACAGCAGCAAGTTATTACCATACATCAGGCAAAGACCTTAACAAAGCGCTTAGCATGATCGAAAAAGCAACTGATGGTGATGATAAGAAATTCTGGCAGGTAAGAAGAAAAGCACTTATTCTTGCGGATTTAGGAAAGACTAAAGAGGCAGTAGCAGCAGCTGAGATGTCTATGAGTCTTGCTAAAACAGCAGGAAATGATGACTATGTGAGAATGAATCAGAAGTCTATCAAAGAGTGGGGAATGAAGAAAAAGTAGTCTAAGATTACTTTATAAAAATTCTATGAAAGGATTGTGGCTTATGCTGCAATCCTTTTTTTTTATGAAAAAATGAGAAGCCATAAAACACAATAGAAAAGTACAACCCAGCTTTCTGAATTGTACTATTATATAATTTACATTTTAAGATGTGGTGTAAATATTCTGAATTTGATTTGTTATGATTCAGGCATGAGCGAAAGTTTTCGTTGTAAACGAATCAAGCATTGATGTACTTTCTGTTTCTATAGATTTATAAAGAAGGGACTATAATTTGTAAATAAGAGATGACATTTGTGTTATGAAATTTAGCTACAATCTTGATGTATATATCTATTGGATAAATGCAAATACTTAGTTGTACTTATGAAGTTTAGCTTCCATATACCTGAGCCACAAAATCAGCAACACATGCTGGCTTATCTTGTCCTTCTATCTCATATATGATATTGAGCACATACCGATAGCCATTCACAATTTCCGTACAATCTGTCAATGTCAACCTTCCTCTCACTCTGGAGTCAACAGGTGTAGGACTCATGAATCTCACCTTGTTAAGTCCATAATTAACGCCCATCACTACACCACCTATAGACATACAATCGTAAGCAAATCGAGAAGCATACGATAGCAACATAAATCCATGAGCCACTGGCTTTCCGTACGGTGATTCCTTTAGACACCTCTCTGGATCTACATGTATCCATTGATCATCCTTAGTAAGCTTTGCAAACGAATTAATATCTTCTTGGGAAATAGATATCCAATCTGTTAATCCAATTTCTTTTCCTATAAAATCATTAAGATTAGCAAGATGTGGAACTGTAGTAGAAAATGGTTTAATTGAACTCATAGCTAATATTTATTATTACACTAAGATACTTGCATATTCAAAGATTTGTAGAATACTAAGCTTTATCTATCTTCATCGTTCACTATATAAGTTTAGAATATGTACGATAAGCTATTAGCACCATTAGATTTGGGATTTACGACATTGAAAAACCGAGTTTTAATGGGATCTATGCATACTATGCTCGAAGAAATACCTGGAGGTAACGAGATGGCGGCGGCATTCTATGCGGAAAGAGCTAAAGGGCAAGTAGGCTTAATAGTCACAGGAGGTATATCTCCCAACAAGGAAGGTGTAGTCGCTACAGGTGGTGCCTGTATGATGACAGAAGACGATGCATCTCATCATAAGGTTATCACAAAGGCTGTACATGATAATGATGGCAAGATCTGTATGCAAATTTTACATACTGGTCGATATGCTTATGACAAGGGATTAGTCGCTCCCTCTCCTATCAAAGCACCTATCAACATGTTTACACCACGAGAGTTATCTCATAATGATATCATAAGTACGATAGCTGATTATGTACAGTCTGCTAAGATGGCTCAGTTAGCTGGATATGATGGCGTAGAGGTGATGGGCTCAGAAGGATATTTGATTAATCAATTCATCGTAACACATACAAATAAGAGAACGGATGATTGGGGAGGTAGCTATGAAAATAGAATCAAGTTTCCGATCCAAATAGTGGAAGGTATAAGAAAAGCGTTAGGTGAGAATTTTATCATCATCTATAGACTTTCTATGCTGGATCTTGTAGAAGATGGCAGCACTTGGGAAGAGGTCGTCCAACTGGCTAAGGCAATCGAGAAAGCTGGCGCTACAATTATAAATACAGGCATCGGCTGGCACGAAGCACGTGTTCCTACGATAGGTTCTGTCGTACCCAGAGGAGGATTCGCATGGGTGACTAAGAGACTGCTGGGAGAGGTTAATATTCCTCTAATTGCTACTAATAGAATTAATACACCTGAGATAGCGGAGAAAATACTTTCGGAAGGATGTGCAGACATGGTATCTATGGCGAGACCATTCTTAGCAGATTCTCAGTTTGTCATAAAAGCAATGGAGAATAAATCTCACGAGATCAATACTTGCATTGCTTGTAATCAAGCCTGCCTCGACAATACTTTCAACATGAAGCGATGCTCATGTATTGTGAATCCAAGGGCATGTCATGAGACTGAATTAAATTATAACCCCGCTACCACAATTAAAAACATTGCTGTAATAGGCGGTGGCCCTGCAGGTATGGCCGCAGCAAGTATAGCTGCAGAACGAGGCCATCTCGTACGATTATATGAGGCCAGTGATCGCTTGGGGGGACAATTTAATATGGCGATGATTATACCGGGCAAAGAGGATTATGCAGAGACGATACGATACTATAATGTAATGATGGAGAAACACAATGTACAAGTCTATCTGAATACTAAAGCAACTCCAGAATTACTCAATAAAGAAAACTATGATGAGATTATTATAGCTACAGGTGTCAGTCCTCGGGAGTTAGATTTCGAAGGCAATGACCATCCTGCAGTGCTCAGTTATAGAGAGGTGCTATGGGATAAGAAACCAGTTGGGAAAAGTGTTGCTATCGTTGGAGCTGGTGGAATCGGATTTGACGTAGCAGAATATCTTGCACATGAGCCGAATCAGATAATCGACACACCTGCCTATATGAAAGAATGGGGAGTCGATATGACATATCAGAAAGCTGGAGCAACAACTGTTGCAATCGATACACCTTCGCCCAGAACCATACATCTCATGAAAAGGTCTTCAGGCAAGCACGGAAAGAACTTAGGAAGAACAACGGGTTGGATACATCGAGCCTCACTCAAGAAAAAGAGTGTGCAGCATCACTCTCAATGTGAATATATCAAGATGACAGACGACGGTTTTTTAGTGAAGATTAATGGCAAGGATCAATTACTACAAGTCGATAACGTAGTGATATGTGCTGGGCAAGAAGCCTATGAAGAATTATCAGCTAAGCTCACATTAGATAAGAGAAATATACATATTATAGGAGGTGCAAAAAATGCGAAACAATTAGATGCTAAAAGAGCCATTAAGGAAGCGGCTTATTTGGTTGCAGGATTGTAGAATAAAATATTCATCAGAGCCTACAACATACAAGAAAATTTAGTCATCTACTATATTGCGATATTTGATAACAAATTAATGTCAATGTATCAACTATGAAAAATTGGTTCTTTAGGCTCATCATCTTATTGATAATTGCTTTGATAGCAGTTTTTGTATTTTACGTCTACCCGAAGTTGCCTATCATTAATGCTTATGCTGCAAAGCGAGCATGCTCTTCGATTTTTGTTTCTGGTCGTACATTAGAATCAGTTCAAAAGGAAGATTTAGGAGAGTTTCCGCAGAACCTTGCTACTGTAAATGTCTTAGAAGACAAAGGCATCGTGGAAGCCAAGAGTTTTGGCTTATCAAAGGTGACATCAGTCTATCGACAAGGCCTCGGTTGTAAAGTGGTTATAGGTATAGACGATACTCCACAAGTACGCCTTAATAATGAAGGGTCTGTATTATCTGATACGGATACATTGTACTGGCCTTATGGTGTAAAAGAACATTCGCAAAAATTAAAAGGTATAGATTACAACAAATTAGATGAGGCTTTTCGATTGGCTTTTGACAAGACGGATAATTGGGAAAAGAAAACAAGGGCACTACTGGTCATGCAAAATGGACAATTACTCAAAGAAGAGTACTCAAGCCCATACAATAGAGAAACGCCTTTCTTAGGATGGTCGATGACAAAAAGTGTCGAAAATATTCTCGTAGGTATATTAGTCAAAGAAGGAAAATTAGACATACAGAAAAGTAACCTGTTTGCTAAATGGCAAAATGATGAAAGGAAAAATATAAAACTTGATAATCTACTCAGAATGAATAGTGGCCTATCATGGAATGAAGAATACGGTTCTATATCTCAAGTAACAGAAATGTTATTCTTAGAAGAATCAACAGGAGATTATGCCATACAATCTCCCTATCTATCCCCACCAGGTGAAGTATGGAATTACTCCAGTGGCTCCAGCAATATCATCAATCAGTTGATTAAAGAATCATTTGAAAGTGAGGAAGATTATTTACTATTCCCTTACGAGAAATTGTTTCACAAGTTAGATATTAAGTCAGCACAATTAGAAACAGATGAGCGAGGAGATTATGTTATGTCATCATTCATGTACGCCACGGCACGTGACTGGGCTAAGCTAGGGCAGCTAATGCTTAATAATGGTGTATGGCTACAAGACACGATCATAACTAATGATTGGGTAGAATACTCTTTTTCAGAAACAGCTCATTCGGAAGGTAGATATGGTGCTCATATGTGGCGTAATGGTAATCCTAAAGAGTATTCTTCTTGCCCTGATGACACTTACAAGTTCAGTGGTTACGAAGGGCAATATGTGATTATGATTCCTTCTTTAGATTTAGTTGTTGTCAGGTTAGGATTGAGTAAAGGTCCGCCTTTTAATATGGATGGGGTTATGGGGTTGATTGTGGAAGCTTTAAGAAATTGAGGGCGAACCACTGATTTTTTTTTACTCTGATTAAGGATGTGAGGGGCGAATCACGGATTAAGTGGGTTACTCTTTATTGTGGAGAGACTAATACTGATATTGTTACGAAAGAGAGGGACTAATCACGGATTAACTGGATTACTCTGATGAAGAATTCGTGGGGCGAATCACGGATTATAATCTATAAATAGAATTACGACAGAATTGACATGTAAGGCTATTACAGAGATATTGCACACAAGAAATCCGCAAAACCGTAAAATCCCTTAATCAGTGCAATCCCTTGGTTCGGACAACTGCGCAGACTACTTTTTCTTATTCATATCCTTCACGGCCTTCTCTATACCATTCGGCGTAAGAGGATACATTTCTATAGCTTGCTTGATGACTTGTAATGTGAATGTGTGTCTCCAGTACTTCTCAGGCTCAGGATTAAGCCATACTGTTCTTTTAAATTTCTTCTTGATGCGATGGTAAGTTCTTAGGCTGTATTTATTCAGTTCATAAGGTGCCATGGAGGCATCCCCTATGATGAATAATCTGTACTCAGAATCTTTCTGAAGTAATCTGCTGACCTCTACGGCATCTCTTCTACTGGGGTCAGAATAGACCTTATCATAGATGGTATTATGAAAGTAGTACGTCTCCAAATCGTGAGCAAAGCGAGTTTTCATCTTCTTGAATAACTCTCTAATGGATACAATATATGGGTCCATAGAGTAACCGCCATTATCGATTAATAATATGACCTGTAGTTTTTGCTGGCTAATACTTTTTAACTCTGGGAGAAACAACCCGCCTCTTTTTAGACCATCTTGGATTGTCTTTTCTACATCTAATTGTTCATGGGCACTTTCTTCCATGATTCCCTTAAGAGATGCGAGAGCTGCGTCTACATTATTATCATTAAGAATAGAATCCATATCTACGGGGAAATACTTACGGTCATTCATCACCATTCTCGCCATTTTCCCACCTCCAGTACCTCCAACTCGGATACCATCGCGAGCCGCTCCACCATGACCATATGGAGAAATACCGCCTGTACCAATCCAGTGACTGCCACCAGAATGCTGCGTCTTCTGCTGCTCTGCTATTTTTTCCATTCTTTCGAGCAGTTCTTCTAATGACATATCTGAGTAGTCTGCCATTCTCTCCAGATGTTTTCGGGTAGCGTCCTGCGGATTATCTACCTCTCCATCTTTCATATTAGGATCATCATTATCCATGATTTCCCTACCAGATACGATTTCTTTTATATCATAGGTCGTAAGATGTACAGCATCTAAGAATCTTTCTACTAATAATTCATCTGAGAGATCTTCTGGATTATTCTGCCTTCTGATGTAGTCTTCCTTCCATGCACGGAATGTCTCAGATCTAAGTATAGCGTCATTAAGTCTTTCTCCATTAGCGATATCAATATTGAGAAAGTACTCGTAGTAAGCTCTTGTATAAGGCCCTATATCTTCTGGATCTTGCACTATTATGGCTTTGAGGACATTGTATATGTCTCCGAGCGTCTTTACCAGATTTTTCTCCATCGCTTTCCTGAGAATAAGCAATGTACGTACATCTGCTTTCAGTTCATGTGATCTAAATGCTGCTGGGAGAGATTCTAACATTGATAATCAGAGTTAATTATGTGTAGACCTTCTGCTATAATCGTCAGGATTCTGTAGTACCATATGTTGTATTTTTTCTAAGTCAGATTGGGTTTTGACTAAGGCTCCGATACCTTCTAATTTCTCTATCTTAGCCACAGCCTCTTCTGTAGTGGACTGCTTGATATACTGAAGCCAATTAAGCAACTCTCTTGTTGTCGGTGCCCTTTCTAATCCGATATTTCTGAGATGGTAGAATACATCTAATGCTACATCTACTATCTTAGGATCTACCTTAGGATAGTGCTTGCCGACTATATCTCTCATAACATCTGCATCAGGGAAGTGAATATAGTGATAGATACATCTTCCCTTAAATGCAGTAGGCAACTCTTGCTCACGGTTAGACGTGATGACTATGGCTGGCATATTTTCCTCCGCGACTTCGATCACCTCACCGCTTTCTGGTAAGACTAATTTTCGATGACTCAGAGCATAGAGCAGATCATTAGGAAACTCTCTGGGGGCTTTGTCTATCTCATCTATCAGAAGTACTGAGTGTGGTGACTGGAACGCCTGCACTGCTGGACCTTTTATAACATAATCTGACAAAGACTCTGGATTACGACCTCCAGTAGAAAGCCTTGTACTAAGCCCCTTCTCCTCACGTTGTGCATTTAATATTTCGATCTGAGAATCTCTCAGATACTTCACATGATCAAATCTCGCCACAAACTGCTCCACATTACTCTTCGACCCAACTGGATATACGAATGTCTCTAAGTTATTATCTTTAGCATATTGCAATGGCAACTCTGTCTTGCCAGTTCCAGGCTCCCCTTCTATTAGCAAGGGCATACTAAGAGTACGTGCCATATGGAATGCCTGAGCTAATTCTTTATCACATAAATAGGATTCTGATCCTGTCCAAAACGAAGTTTCCGCCATTACTGATTTTTAGTACCCTAAAGATAGCGTTTTCATAAATTAATATTCGAAAGGTAATACGTAACAAAGGAATATATAGCTCGATTAGTTGTTAGCAGCTAATTTAGAATGGATATACAATTCGATTACATAACTTTTCCATTTATATTCTTAATTTAATATCATCTATTCATCTTACACATAGTTTATGAAAATAATATCCTTATGCATCATCATATTAGTTAGTTTTTCTGATCTGTATTGTCAGGAACCACTCGATCATATCAGTGCATTAGAATGGAGAGAAATAGGACCTTACAGAGGTGGAAGATCCTGTGCTGTAGCTGGTGTAAGAGGAAAAGATAATCTCTTTTACTTTGGAGCTACTGGTGGTGGCGTATGGAAGACGACTGATGGTGGTCGATCTTGGGTAAATATATCTGACGGTTACTTTGGTGGTTCAGTGGGTGCCATTGCAATATCAGAATCGGATAACAATGTCATATATGTCGGCGGAGGAGAAAAGACAGTCAGAGGTAATGTATCATATGGATATGGCATATGGAAGACCGAAGATGGAGGGAAGTCATGGGAGCAGAAAGGGCTCACTACCTCCAGACATATATCTCGCATCAGAATAGACCCTAATAATCATAACATATTATTTGCTGCTGTGATGGGTGACTTGTATAAAGATAGCAGTGAGAGGGGCATATACAAAAGCACAGATGGTGGAGACAATTGGAATAAAGTCCTACATGCTAATGACAGCAGTGGCGCAGTAGATCTCATCATAGATCCTAATAACTCTCGCATTATGTATGCATCTACATGGACAGTCAGAAGAACACCTTACAGTCTCTCAAGCGGTGGTGAAGGATCATCCATATGGAAAAGTACAGACTCTGGGGACAATTGGGAAAACATATCTACACACAAAGGATTACCCGAAGGAACTTGGGGGATCTCCGGGATCACAGTATCACCTGTAGATTCTGATAGATTATGGACAATCATAGAAAACAAAAAAGAAGGTGGTGTCTACAGATCAGACGACGGAGGAGAGACCTGGAAGCAAACAAATAGTAGCAGATCACTGAGACAGCGTGCATGGTATTACACCAGAATATATGCGGACCCCCAAGATATCGATATCGTCTACGTTATGAATGTTTCTTACCATAAGTCAAAAGATGGAGGGAAGACATTTACCTCAGCAAGAGCACCTCATGGAGATCACCATGACTTATGGATAGCACCTGAGAATCCTAAGCGTATGATCATAGGTGACGACGGAGGTGCACAAGTGACTTATGATGCTGGACAGACATGGAGTACTTATTACAACCAACCGACAGCACAGTTCTACAGAGTGACGACTGACAATCATTTTCCATATAGAATATACGCAGCACAGCAAGATAATAGCACCATTAGAATAGCTCATAGAACATCTTCTTCTGAGATTAATGATTCTCACTATGAGTCTACTGCTGGTGGCGAGTCAGCTCATATTGCCGTAGATCCACTTAATAATGAGATTGTATATGGAGGCAGCTACGGCGGATATCTCACTCGTATTGATCATGAGACAAGCAGTCGGAAAGCTATCAATATATGGCCAGACAACCCGATGGGTCACGGAGCAGAATCTATGAAATATAGATTCCAATGGAATTTTCCGATATTCTTCTCTCGACATAACCCTAAGAAGTTGTACGCAGCTTCTAATCACCTACATGTAACCACAGACGAAGGCAATAGCTGGACAACTGTAAGTAATGACCTAACTCGAAATGATACCACTAAACTAAAATCCTCAGGTGGTCCGATCACTCAGGACAATACAAGTGTAGAATACTATTGTACAATATTCGCTGCTGACGAGTCACCAGTAGAGGAAGGAATTATCTGGGTAGGTTCTGATGATGGATTAGTACATGTGACTCGGGATGGTGGAGACAACTGGACAGATGTCACACCACCATCATTGCCAATGTGGACAATGATTAACACGATAGAACCAAGCCCTCATAGCGCTGCAAGTTGTTACATAGCTGCTACATCTTATAAGTCTGGAGATTATACGCCTTATCTATATAAGACTGATAATTATGGAAAATCTTGGACTAAGATTACTGACGGAATTCCGACTGAGCATTTCACCAGAGTAATAAGAACAGATCCTATGAGAGATGGATACTTATATGCAGGAACGGAAACAGGTGCCTATATAAGCAATGATGATGGGCAGAACTGGCAATCCTTACAACTCAATCTACCAATAGTCCCAATTACTGACATGACAATCAAAAACGACAACTTAATCGTAGCAACTCAAGGCAGAGGCTTATGGATGATAGATGACCTACAAGTGATCAGGCAAGCCATACAATCTGGAAAAACTGACAAAGCTATATTATATACTCCCACAACGTCATACCGAATGTCAGGTAGACTAAATAAAAAAGTCAAAGGTGCAGGCATGAATCATCAAGGAGGTGTCAGTAGTTATTATTACCTACCTGAGTATGATGAAAAGAAAGACACTATCGATATAACCTATCTAACAGAAGCAGGTGATACCATCAGGTCGTACAGCACTCATTCGACTGATAAGTCCACCAAACTAAAAGACATAAAAGTGGGCTCTAATAAGCATTATTGGAATATGAAATATGGCAATGCAAAGGGATTCGATGGAATGATACTATGGTGGGGATCCATGAGTGGAGCTACCATCGTCCCAGGTAACTACACCGTAAGTCTCTCTGTGAATGAAGAAGAACAAAGTCAGCCCTTTTCTATAATAGGTGATCCAAGACTAAATATATCGGATCAGGATTATGAATCACAGAATACTTATATCAATTCTATAAATGATAAAGTCACCCAAGCTCACGAAGCTATTATAGAAATGAGAAGTCTAAAAAGACAATTAGCCGACTTCAAAAAATCACACACAGATAGCACAGTTAATGAAATGATAACAGAGATCGACTCTACCCTTTCTCATATAGAAAAAACACTATACCAGACTAAGAATAAGAGCAATCAGGATCCTCTTAATTTCCCGATAAGACTGACTAATAAGCTTGCACATCTTAACTCATTAGCTCAGATCGGAGATGGAAGACCAACACAACAAATGTATAGTGTCAGAGATGAACTAATAGAAAAAATAGATGTACAATTAGACAACTATAAACTTATAAAAGATAAAGACATCAGTGAACTAAATGCACTAATCAAGAGTCAAATAAAAGACTTTATAAAAATTCCAGAAAGTAAATGATGAGAATTTTCATTTTAGCTATCATAAGTTTACTCATTATCAGTAGCTGTAGTAAGTTAGACACGGATATCAATTACGAATCATGTGATGATATAAGTGATATAGAAAACTATCTACAGGAACTGATAGATAAGAGAGACTATATCACTCGCTATGAAGAAAATACAGAGCGGCTATCTATTTATTTTAACAATGCAGAAAGTATTTCTATTCCTTTAGAATGTATCAGTTCTTATAACATTATTAATGATGATAATTTTGTTTTAGAATTTTCAGAAAATACACTTCTGAAAATTCCTTATCTGTCATTTAGAATGACGCAGATGGTCTATAACCCATCAGGTCATACTCCACTGTCTGCAAAGCTGACCATTATGACTGACTTACCTGGTAGTGGTATTATTAGCATCAATAATAAGCAGACGGGAGAGAAAGAAATACTAAAACAATACACTGACATGACCACAGATCATAGTTACCCGATATTAGGATTATACTATGATCATCTCAATATTGTGACATTAGATTACTACGTAGATGGCCAACTCGCTTACTCTGAGGTTTATGAAATACAGACACCAGCGCAGCCAGACTACTTTCCTGAGATTGTCATAGCCCATATAGAAAAAGAAAGAATGGAACCAGGTATGAATTTTATATCATATCTAAATAAGGCAAATCCCAATATACCATTCATGGTAGATACAGATGGTGAGATACGCTATGTATTAGATTTCTCAGAAGAGCAAGAACTTAATAGGCTTAATTATGATGTGGGTATGGAGCGATTACAGAATGGTAACTTCTACTTCGGAGCATGGACGACGGAGAATCTATATGAAGTAGATGTACTCGGTTACACTGTCAATAAATGGACAATTCCTGGATACAAATTTCATCATAATATCCAAGAAAAAGAAGATGGCAACTTCCTATTAACTGCTGATAAGTTAGGTAGCACACATCTTAACGGTAACTCTACTAAAGAAGATTATATCTTAGAAATAGATAGGACTTCCGGAATGATTATCAATGAGTGGGACCTCAAAGAATCATTAGATGAGTACAGAGAAGTACAAAGTGTAAACTTATCAGCTGCTACTATCGACTGGGCACATGCTAACGCAGTTATACATGATCCATCAGATAACACAATCATCGTCTCATGTCGCAAGCAAGGTATTGTCAAATTGACTCAGGATAATGAAGTCGTGTGGTTACTTAACAATCACTTCAGATATGGAAGCAACCGACGAGGTCAGGACATGCAGGATTACCTACTGACTCCATTAGATGATAATGGTATAATGATAGAAGATAGCTTAGTACTTAATGGTCTAAAGAATCATCCTGATTTTGAGTGGAACTGGTTTCAGCATGCTCCATTCTTGATGGATGACGGCACCTTGTTTTGTTTTGATAATGGAGATAAGCGCAATTACAACTTTAGAGATGTATATAGTCGAGCTGTCGGATATAAGATCGATGCAAGCAATATGACTGTACAGCAAGTATGGGATTACGGTAAGGAAAGAGGCGTTAATACTTTCTCAAGAATCGTTTCAGATGTAGATTATCACCCACAGAAAGACAATATACTTTTTGCACCTGGTGCAAGAGTAGATCACGAGAGTGGTACTGGAGGAGCAATTGTAGAGATAGACTACAGCACCAAAGAAGTAGTCTTCGAGATGCATTGTACAGCACCTAATATAGTATGGCATCGAGTGGAAAGAATGACATTGTATCCATAAAAATTAAATATCGAAGAAGTGATCTAAAAAGAGACAGTAGAGATGGAAATAAAGAAAGTTACATTACACCAGGTCAATATTCCGTTCCAATACGCCATTGCACACAATCTGAAATCAAGGTCTGAATCCTCATCTATAGTGATAGAGATAGAAACATATTCTGGATCTAAACATTATGGAGAAGGTACTCCACGGTCATACGTCATCGATGAACCATCAGAATCTATTAAGAAGGTATTCGAACATTATATAGGCGACATCATCTCTACTAAGGAATATACAATAGAAGATATAAAAGCATATAGTGATAAGTTATCAGATGAGTTTCTCCTGCCAAGCTTATCATCCGCAATAGAGATTGCACGTTTAGATATGTACGGCATCGAGAATAAGTTAACATTACAAGATATCTTAAGTGATAAGCCTGTAGACCTTATACCTTACTCAGGGGTCATCACCGTACATTCGGAAGCTGACTTGCTCAAGTATTTACGCCTGATTAAAAGCTTAAAGTTAAAGCATATAAAAATCAAGGTAGGTACAGCTAGAGACGAGCAGAATATCATTATTGCAAGAGCAATCTTAGGAGATGATATAGACATCAGAATAGATGCTAATAGAGCTTGGACTTATGATGCGGCTGTGGCTAATATACTAACTCTGCAGAAGTACAATATCAGCTGTGTAGAAGAACCACTTACTGTACATGATATAGATCGGCTACCGCAATTAGCCAAAGCTGTAGGTATACCTATTATGTTAGACGAGTCAGCATATAATATCACTCATGCTACAAAGTGGATCTCACAATTCGATCCTGATAAGCTTATTCTCAATCTTAAAATATCTAAATGTGGAGGACCTCTTAGAGCCTCGCAATGTTACAATTATGCCCAGAAACATGACATCTCTTGCCAACTCGGTTGTAACGTAGGAGAATCCGCTATCCTAAGTACTGTAGGTAGAATATTTGCTCAGACACATACACTATCCTATCTCGAGGGCTCTTACTCTAAGTTTTTTATGAAAGACGACCTATCTACTCGACCCCTTGAGTTCCAGAAAGGCGGGATTGCTGAGTCAATTTTGCAACATGGAGTCGGCGTACATATTATAGAAAATAAAATGCAAGAATATTCTCAAGAAATAGCCACATATGTAAACTAATTTACTAAATTAGTCATAGATAGAATTTAACACTTTTTACATTATGGGGAATAGTCAAACAGCTATTGAACGGTTAGGGTCGTTCAAGGCAAGCTTTAATGAATATTCTGTGAATGCTCTATTCCAGAAATATGAAGATATAGGATTTATATATCCTGCAAAGATGGCCATCATTAAGCCATTCTTACAAAAAATCAAACACAACTGGCGTACACTTAAGTCTTCTAAGGAGGAACTGATGTGGATACTATGCATAGATCCTCCAGAAAATAATGACTTCGCCTCTGTAAGCGTCATAAAGCAAAGCAATTTTGGACTTCTTGCTCAGCACCTCGTATCTAACGGTAATCCATTTATGTCATTGCGCATAATGTTATACGCTCAGCATCGAGCAGAATACATATGTGATGAGAATGATGTCACTTCGAGTCAGAACTGGTTTAGACCTAATAATAGATATGCTTACAAAATATTTGCTTCTATCTCTAAGAAGTTAGGTCCTAACGTTTCTTGTATAAGACATTATGAATACTTGCATCAGCCATTCAATAAAATTGCACCATATTCTAACGCCGCTTACCTCACCGAAGAGATAGATACTCATGACCCAGAACTGGAGGAATTTGTCGAGGCACAATATGGAAAAGTATTTGTTAGAGCAGAAGAAATAGATAGAGAAGACATTACACTCCAGAATATGGATATACTCTATAAGCAGTATGACATGAGGAGATACAGAAGAATCCTAAAAATAAAAGATATATCGACTAAGAAAGTTATCGCATGTGCCATAGCTAATAGATCTCCTATCGGACTTAACTTCAGCTTTATAGAAAATCGTTGCTACTACATTATAGATCAAAATTTACCTGAAAGAACTCACTTAGAAGTCTTATCTCTATTAAATAGTCAACTAAAAGAGACCTATAATGATTTTGATCTGCAATGCATTCCTATTGTTACCGATACCAAGACATCCGCTTATCTGCAAATGATGGCAGCTAACTATATTAGAGTATACGTACAAAGCATATGGCTAAGAGAAGGATTCTCAGCATGGTATGATCATATAGCATCATTTCTTGAAAAAATCGAAGCCAGAGAAAAGCAGACAGAAAAGATATCAGGAAAGGGTCAGAGAGCTTAAGTTTGATTACTTTATTTCATCAGTGAAGTGTCCGCTATGTTTTCCTTTAGAAAACTTATCAGAGTTATAATCATTCGATTTTCCTTTTGGAATAGATAGGCTTAGCCACTTGTCTCCCTTAATCATTCTGCCGACATATACAATCTGTCCTATATGGTAAGCGTAATGCATCATCTGTCTGTTAATCGCTTCCGTTATGGTATGGTTTTGATTTCTAATAAATATTTCGGAATCAAAGTTGTCCTTGTTCACTGAGTTCAAAGCTTCAAAAAGACAAGCCCATCCTTCTTTCCATTTGCCGAGTAGGTTGTCTTATAACTATCGATTATATCCAATTGTACCTCTTTTACAGTACTCAGTATGATTTCCTATCTTGACTAATTTGAAATTATTTTTCTTCTGGAAAGTTATATTTTAAAAGAGATTACAGATTATTTATATTTATTTCTAACCTTTAGACCTCTTAATTCGACAGTATAAGTAAGAGTTTATTTGTTATTTTTAAAATTAGCCGTTATGAAATATTTACTAATTATTACGCTTATATCTACTGCTACGTTGTTTATTTCTTGCAGTGAAGAACAAAATCCAGTACTCGATATTACAGTTACGACTTTACCATCTGTAAAATGGGATCAATTAGATATAGATATATCCTCAATTAATTTTTTTGATGAAAAAGATGGCACTATAGGAGTATCAAATCTTCAACTATGGAATGGAGCAGATTTAACAATTGATCTTGATGCAAAACAAAGTTTTCTAATTGCTAATGATGACCACTGGTCTCAGGATCTTGTAGGAATGACTTTAGATCTTGGTAATGTAAGATTATTGATTGACGATTCTCTATCTGCGCAAGTAGATGTTCCTTATATAGATTATGTTCCTTTAGCAGAAAGAGTGTTACTTGAAAATGAAAAGCAATATGAAATTGAATTCATATTTGATTTAGATGAATTAATCTCTGAAGTAAATGGAAGACTTATTATGGAGCCTAACTATACAATAGAAGTTAGAGAGTTATAGTAAGGACTTACATCTATGTCATTCGATAAAATAAATATAGCGGAATTAAAAACTAATAGAATTGCCCAAAAGCAATTCTATTATTATGTATATGAAAATCTTTTTCACATACCCAAGAGATATTATAAAACGACACAGCAAGCAGAAGAAATCTTTAATGACGCTATGATGAAAATCTTTGCTTCCATAGAAAGAGCAAAAGATATAGAAAACATGCTTGGGTGGTGCTCAAGGATTATTTTCACGACAACAATAGATAAGCTCAGAAAAGAAATCAAACATTCTGAGAGAATTGAATATACAGATGACTTACCTATTGTTGCGAGTTCAATAGGCAATATTCTTGACAAGTTAGAAGCTGATGAATTATTTGGTTTTATTCAAAGGCTACCTCAAAACCAACTAGCGGTTTTTTCACTTTTCGAGATTGATGGTTTTTCGCATAAGGAAATAGCCGATACCTTAGGAATAAGCTCAACGAATTCCAAGTATATATTAAGCAAAGCAAAAGAGGAACTTAGACGAATAGTTTTAAAAAATCGTATTAAGATTTATAATTAAATATGAAAGACTTCCGAGAAAAGATAACAAATTATAAAGCTGTCCCCAGTGCAAATGCTTGGAGTGACTTTGATTTGAAAAGAAGTAATAATGATACCAATAGACTCAAGAAATTAAACTATTTATTTTTTCTACTTAATGCAGTCGCTCTTATAGTATTATTGGGAGTTTTATATAATTCTGATGCCAATAGAATTAGGCGTTCTAATATAGAAGAACAGTCTATTCAATCAAAATTCAAAGAAGATGAATCGAGGATTCCTATAGCAATATGTGATTCACTAAGTCATGAAATGGAAAACAAAATAGCGTTTCTGCAAATAGAATTAGAAACAATTACAAAAAGGTATAACTCGAAAATTACAAAACATGAAAAAGAAATATCAAGACAAAGAAATCTTATTAAGTCATTGAATTTAGAAAAAGAATCTAAATCAATTGACCCCGTTCAACTTAATTCGAGTAAAGAAGCAACTCAGTCCAAGTCTAATGGCAGTTTAAAAACTGCCACAGCTAAACGAAACGAATCTGCTCAAATTAAGAATGTACCTCAGATAAGTAATAAGCCTTTTCTCACAAATTATCTGAATTCATTAAAAAAGAATGAAAGCAGATTGGTATTCGCTAACAACAAAATTATACCAAATGTAAAGTCTGAGCAGTATAGAGTTGCTACAGGTATGGGTGTCACTAAGGATGTCTTTGGCAGATATGGACCCCATTATTTGATTTCAATAGACAGAAAGATAAGAAGAAAGTTTTCAATTGGATTAAGAATGACATACGGAAAAACGGAAGAAAATGTAAATTATAATTTAAGTGAAAATATTAAAGATTATGAATTTGAAATTTCCAGTCATCTTTTCGTAAGATATAATCCAATCCAATATCGAAATTTTAAGTTTAATCTGGATGTTGGGGTAGGGTCATCTTATTTTTTAAGAAGTTACAGGATGAATCGGTTTGAGGATAGCCAGCTTATCTATTTTAATGATGCTAATTCTTTCCATAGTTTTTCAGTATTAGCTGGTGCTGTATTAACTTATGATCTGAATAGTAGATTAGGTTTTGAGATCTCATACAACACTTATTCATCTGAACAACAAAGTATAGGTTTTATATTTAACTATAAATTCTAATATTGAAATCAGCTATTTACCTATATCAGAGTATACGTACAAAGCATATGGCTAAGAGAAGGATTCTCTGCATGGTATGACCATATTGCATCATTTCTTGAAAAAATCGAAGCCAGAGAAAAGCGGACAGAAAAGATATCAGGAAAGGGTCAGAGAGCTCAAGCTTAATTACTTTATTTCATCAGTGAAGTGTCCGCTATGTTTTCCTTTAGAAAACTTACCAGAGTTATAATCATTCGATTTTCCTTTTGGAATAGATAGGCTTAGCCACTTGTCTCCCTTAATCATTCTGCCGACATATACAATCTGTCCTATATGGTAAGCGTAATGCATCATCTGTCTGTTAATCGCTTCCGTTATGGTATGGTTTTGATTTCTAATGAATATTTCGGAATCAAAGTTTTCTGCATTCACTGAGTTCAAAGCTTCAAAAAGACAAGCCCATCCTTTTTCCCACTTGTCGAGCATTTCTACTTTAGAATTTATGACTGATTCGAATTCTAAGTCTCTATTTCGCCACTCTTTCTCTCCATCCGAATTCAAAAAATCAGTCCATCTTGACATCATATTTCCATAAAGATGATTGACCATAATCGCGATAGAATTACTCTCTTCATTAAACTGCCAAAAGACCTCATCTTCACTCAGCTGAGCAAAGGTCTTCTCTCCGAGTATCTTGTAATATTCGAATTGCTTTAGGGTGCTGTTTAGATAATTTTGTTGCATTTGTTATAGTTGGAAATAGATGGAAGTAGCGGAGTTGATATGTGTCACCACTCCAAAGTACGCAATAGTTATGACCATCATAGGGTCTATCGTTATACGGATTTTCAAATTTATACTGCTTCTTATATTCTCTGTGGAGTACTCATGGGTGCAGCATTATCAAAAAGGATAATTAACCGCTACATTAGGATTTCCGTACCACTTCTGCCCTCTTAGTGGCTCCCACAATCGCCCCGTATCACTACGTCGAGAAGGATTCTTAAGCTTAAACCCAAAGTCGAACCTAATCAGAAAATATGTGAAATCAAATCGTAATCCATAACCATACCCTAAGGCAATCTGACTGAGGAAGTCAGAGCTTATCTTGGACCCCGGTCGGCTGCCATCTGTCTTGAGTGTCCATATATTTCCACCATCAAAAAACAATCCGCCTTCCACCAACCAAAATATATCAAAACGATAATCTACTCCAAACTCTAATAGAATATCACCTCTCTGAAAGAAATTACGTGCATTGTCATCTGGATATCGGTAGCTTCCAGGACCTAGCTCCATCGGACGCCATGCTCGCAGACTATTAGGACCACCAACCGAGAATTGCTTCAGCCAACTGACGACTCCTGTCTCACCGTACGGTATGGCTACACCTGCACGTAGTCGCCAGGCAATCTGAGCATTCTTTTTGATATTGCGATACCAGCGATTGTCTATATCCAGTTTGACAAACTTAGCAAAATCAGTCCTATCTTTTATGTCCCATATATTCGTACTTCCAGTGACGGCATTATATAATCGATTAGCGGCATGTATCTCTAATCCTGATAACTCCAGATTAGATATAAAAGCATAATTAATACCATCGGGGTCATTGTCACCTTGATAGTAATAAGAGATATCTCGGAAAAAAAAACCTGAGAAGAATGTACTCTGAAAACTTTGTTTCAGTAGAGGAACTGTATCCAATATGGCTTCGAAATTTACAAGAGGATTATTCAGTGTAAAGTTAAGGCCTATCTGATTAAAGACCACTCTATTATTGTTATCTAACTTAAAATCATAACCATAACTAATATTGAAAGAACTGATCTTATAGAAATCTAAGACATCGATATAGTTATATCCCAGATTAATCTGAGTTGTTCCTTCTTCTTCTAATCTATTTAATGCCTTATCTGTAACGATACCTACTTTATTAAGAAGAGGTATCATATTCAGAAAGTTAGTCATTCTCGGTAGGTCCAGGTTATTATTTATTCCACCTGTAAATGTCGTTATTACTCTGTTGCTACTTTGTGGATTGACATTGACTTCTACACCAGATTCTATTCCTAATGTATATGTTTCTGATCCTTTGAAAGTATTTCGATTTTCTAAACTTGTACCTACAGCTATACCGATAAGGTTACGATCTGCTCGACTGATATTAGAATAAAAAACCTCCGTCCGAAGATCCAAAATCCATCGACTCTTCTGAGGTGTAAGAAATATTCTGTAATCTATAATCGTATCAGATTCTGCAGATACCTTGGTAGTTAATTTTGCAAATTTATATGTATCGAGACTATATAATTTTCTGATCGTTTTGTAATAATCATCTGAGCGATAGATTCTATATTTCTTAAGAAATATCTTCTTGTCTATGACAGAAGGTTTTACTAAGAACTCCTTAGACTGACGGAAAAATTCTTTGCTGTGTTGTACCTCACTGTAAAGGCTATCTATCAGCTGGAATTGGTTGTAATCTGTATATACCTTGATATCACCAATCCGGTACTTAGTGTGTACATCCCCTTCTAACGGTTTCAATATCTTGAATCGGATATCAATACCTTGCTCTAAGTCAGTACTATCCCCTTCTATCCCTACATAATTCAGATTAAAGTTGGCATATCCTCTATTCTGTAATTCAGTAACCAGACGTTGCTTCTCTAAGTTGAATACCAAGGCATCTATTGGATCATTAACCTTCAATAAACTACTAGCAGAAATCGTATCTATAGTTTTAATGAGAGTCGTATCTAGTGATTCATATTGTAAACTATGAATTGTGTATCTGGTACCAGTATTGATAATAAACTTGGCATTGGCTTTCTTTCCTTTTATAATTAGACTGTCTGTGACGACGGCATTATAATATCCTTTCTTATTTCTTAAGAAATTCTGCATATTGACTGCTGTCTCATCTATAAGCTCCCTATCGAGAAGTGCAGGCGGCTCTGCTACTTTAGAATCTCTGAGCTTCTCCATAGCTAAAGAGTCTGCATTCTTGCTTTTTCTATAATAGATGTACTCACGAGGAGCTCCGTACCAGGTGTTTGTATTGGGTTTGATCTTATAGAATTGTATCATTTCAGTCTTGAAAGCTAAAATTTGCTTGCTTGTCAATTGATTCTCCCTGCTCTCCTCTAATATTATTTCAGACTTGGTGAGAAGTACTTCATCATCTTGCAAGAATTTTGTAGTATTACATGAAGGCAATAACATACATAAAGCCGCAGACACACAACTATATCTGATGATTATGAATAAGCTTTCTAAGTAATTCTTCAAATGAATCTAACTAATAATTTACGTAAATATGTCAAATCTTTGCACCTCGGCAAGTACAGGCAAAAGTATAATAAATTCATAGCTGAAGGTCCGAAAATATGTTCTGAATTTCTATCCGCAGATAAATATCAAATCGAATACTTATTCTGCACCCAGCAATGGGCAGATGATAATCCGAAGTTAGTTAATAGCTATGCCTCTCGATTGATTATTAGCAGCGATAAAGATCACAAAACTATATCAGCTTTGCATAATGCTAACAATACTTTAATAGTTGCAGAAAGACATGAACCGAAACAAAGTGCTATAGAGCTGATAACTGATAATAAGTGGACAATATACTTAGATAGAATCCAAGATCCAGGTAATATGGGAACGATTCTTAGAATCGCTGACTGGTATGGTATAAATGCTGTGATATCTACTCCGGATTCTGTAGACTTCTATAATCCAAAAGTGGTACAATCTGCGATGGGAGCTCATAACAGAATCTCAATGCTCAAAAGCGAAGTCACAGAACTACCACTTAAGCAAAACAACAGCATAGCATTAGTCTTAGATGGTACTGACATTAATAACTATTCTGACACAAAAGCAGGAGGCATCATTGTCATAGGAAATGAAAGTAGCGGCATCAGCGAGCAAATGCTCTCAGATTGTCGAGCCCACCTAAGTATCATGAGAAAAGGGGGTGCAGAATCACTTAATGCAGCTGTCGCATGCGGTATTGCATGCCATCAGCTGATCTCCGGTGATTGATGTTGTATCTGATCGGAGTGATGATATCTTACTAAAATAAAATTCTCTAATTAATGAATAGATCTTTCTCTGCGTTCATGAAGAAAAAAAATAAATCTCTTTATATAAATTTCTTAATCTGTTGCTCTAAGTTGTTTCTGGGGTTCAAAGCGGCGATCTTACCCTCTCTATCTACTAAGAATGTAGTCGGGATGGATCTGACTCCGTAGGCACCTGCTGCAGGGCATTGCCATTTTTGTAACTCACTCACGTGTGTATCCCATGCAAGCTTATCCTTAGCTATTGCATCTACCCATCTCTTTTTCTGTGCCGACATCTGCACTTCCATATCTTTTTCTGTCTTGATCTTCGACTTTCTTCGATTATCTAATCCATCTAAAGAAACACTGAATACAGTGAATCCTTGATCCTTATACTTATGATATGTCTCTACGACATGCGGGTTAGCTCTTCTACAAGGTCCACACCAGCTTGCCCAGAAGTCTATTAGTACAACTTTCCCTTTCAGATCTGAGAGTTTCATCTCTTTTCCTTCAGGGTTTTGCATCACAATATCAGGTGCCATCTGCCCTAATCTTACGCCATACTTGCTGAGTGTCTTATTATACTGAGCTTCTGCTTCCTTAGCTAAATTTTCAAAATCATTACCTATCTGAGCTTCTGGATATGTAGACTTAATTCTACCAGCAAGAACAGATATACTCTCAAAATCAGCAGGATCTATCGGCGCTACAGCTAACTTAAGCGCTGCAGCTAAGATCGGATCACCAGATTTAATAATTTCATTTGCGGCATCTGCATTTGTGGTTTTATTGACCATTCCATTCAGTACAGATCTGTACTTTTCTGAGAGCTCTGATCCTTCGATTGTATAATCAAACTTCTGAAGCGTTTTATAATCACCATTGATAACTATCTTACCTTCTGTCCCATTAAGCACTAAGTCTACACCTCTCGATCCTATTCTCATCCGATATAATCCAGGCTCTAATGACTCGACAAAATCAAATTCGAACTTACCTTTATTAACTGGTACATCTTTAATATTCTCTAATGCGGCATTCATCGTTTTCTTAGCTAAGAATGCCTTAGTCTCAATTGTATTGATTATCGTGCCCTCGATATGTGTGATATCAGATTGCTGGCAACTTGCTATTCCTAATACGATAGCCAATAGAAAAGTAAGTCTTATAAAATTCATCGTAAAAATCTTAAATGTGAAAATATGATGTATTAAAATTATTTATAATGTATAAAATTATCGATTATATTGTATATAACGAAATCCAAAAGCCTATGTTCTGCTCCGTATTCATCTTTTTAAGTCTTATGACAGCACTATTTTCTTAGTTAGAAGTATATGGTAATTGAGAACAGTAGTATTGTACGGTTCTGGTATTTATATCAAGATTATGTCTCTGTATACATAACACAACTACTGTCTATAATCGTTCTTAGTTATTTATGTTACATCTTCTTATCTTAACAGTCTAAATGGTAACCATTACTCTTGCTGCAATGCATACACCTTAGGCAATTGATAACCAATGACTTAGCTTTATTTAGCATGTAATACATATCATACATACAATTTAAAATTTATGAAACTATTTACTATACTCCTGACCACTTTTATTGTAATGATCAATTTTTCTTGTGGTGAACCAGAAGAACCAATGGAGCAAGGACCTTATGTTGTTCCTGAGTCATTTGAGATAGCTGGAAAGTGGGAATTTGTTACAGTATCAGGAGAAGGGACGATCGGTGGCTTACCACAATCTGATACGGATGAGTCTCCAGAGGGATTTGTAGAATTCTATGATTTTGGTCAAGGCATTTCCGATGTAACACTAACTCTATTAGGTAGAGAACTTGTCAAAGAACAAGAAAATATAAACTGGGAATGGGTTAATAATAACACGATAGATATAGAAGAAGAGGACGGCGCTCACGAGATCTGGACTATACTTTCTACAACGGACAGTACTATGACAGCATCTTGGTTCATAGAAATACTCACTAATGAAGCGACCATCACTGCTGATATGAGAAGAATACAATAATCTACATATAAATTAGTGGGTCTTAAATGTCGTATCGTGTGTTATACTGAAGAGAAAAGTTCTATGGGCTTCTTCAAGAAAATATTGCAATGCCTTACCATTGACCTAACTTATGTGTGATAAAGCATAATATAACATCTAAAGCATTCTCAAAAGAAACATTATTATTGATAACTATATCAGCCTCTCCTTTGTACTTGTGGATGTACTGCTCATAAGATGGTAGAACATGATGCTGATACCTGTATGTGACATCTGAGAGCGGATAATTTCTTTCGTGCTTATCCCTTTCTATACGCCTGATGACTTTAAGTACATCATTAGCATCTACGAATAGCTTCAGGTCAAACATCGTCTTAAGCAACTCATAGTGATAAATGAAAAGTCCTTCAATGACATATATTTTTTTAGGATTAAGAGTCACATCTGACTCTACTCGTTTGTCATTATTAAATGTGTATTCTTTTCTGACAACTTGATTACCGCCAAACAATTGGTTAAGATCCTTAAGCAGTTCAGCAGCATCTATAGATTCAGGTAGATCAAAATTTTGAATACCATTGGCGTCTTTGCTCTGTAGCTCTCTGGGAAGATAATAATTATCTAATGAGATAAAGCAAATTTCATCCTGCGGCAGTCTATCTTTGAGCGCCTCGACAAACGTTGTCTTTCCAGAGCCACTACCTCCGCATATTCCTATTACATGATGTTTTCCTTTCATATCAGAAACTAAATTAAGTCAAATTTAAAATTTTGACTATTTTCCCACACTTAATTGATCTATGAATATCATCAGAGGGCTTATAGGAATATTCTCAATGCTGCTAATCTGCTACTTGTTGAGTAATAACAAGAAGAAAATAGACTGGAGACTCGTCTCTATTGGGATGGCATTACAGCTCACATTAGCTCTGGGATTGGTTAAGGTCCCCTTAGTTAGATCTGCATTCCAGATCATAGTAGATTTCTTCGTATTAGTGATTTCAGGATCTGATCAGGCGGCACGATTTCTATTTGGAACGTTGGCTATTCCTGGGGAGTTTGGCTTTGCGTTTTCAGTATTACCGACAATCGTATTCTTCTCAGCATTGTCTTCTCTGCTCTACTACCTCGGCGTATTGCAGAAGGTAGTCTATCTATTCGCTTGGATTATGAAGAAGACGATGAGGTTATCAGGCGCAGAGAGTCTTGCAGCTGCTGCTAACATATTCATAGGACAGACAGAAGCACCACTTGTTGTAAAACCATATTTGGAAGGTATGACTAAGTCAGAAATTCTGACACTGATGGTCGGAGGAATGGCGACTATCGCAGGAGGCGTATTCGGTGCATATATGGCGATGCTCGGCGGAGATACAGATACAGGAAGGCAACTATTCGGCATGCACCTACTGACTGGATCTATCATATCAGCACCAGCAGCCATAGTCGCTGCTAAGATTATATTCCCAGAGACAGAGAAGAAACTTGATGATTCAGAAGCGCTCATTCCTCGGACTATGGCCGGCTCTAATTTCTTGGATGCACTATCTAAAGGCACCTCAGATGGACTTAAGCTTGCTGTAAATGTCGGAGCAATGCTTCTCGCTTTTATGGCAATCATATTCTTGTTTAATGATATCTCGATGGCCTTCGGAGGATTCATTGGGATTAATGACTATATAGCTGACTGGACAGGTGGGAAATTTGATGGATTGACATTGCAATTTGTATTCGGGCTTATATTTGCTCCGATTGCATGGCTCATCGGTGTCCCATCTAATGAGATATTGATCGTAGGACAGATGCTTGGAGAAAAAACGATACTCAACGAATTCGTTGCATACAGCTCGTTGATGTCTCATATCGAAGCAGGGACCTTATCAGATAGATCTGTTCTGATCTGTACATATGCTTTACTTGGATTTGCTAATTTTGCTTCTATAGGTATTCAGATCGGTGGCATCGGGGCCATCGCTCCAGGACAACGAAAGAATCTTACTAAGTTTGGAATCAAAGCTCTGATAGGAGGCACTATCGCAAGTCTGCTGACAGCTTGTATTGTCTGCATGATTTTGTAAATATACAATCTTGTTCTTCTATACTTACAAGGTTTGGAAGTATCTATAAATTTTTGTTTTAAATGCAAGTCAGACTAATTTCTTAGCATGATTATTAATAACATCGATAAGAAACATATTACATGATCAATAAAACCATCTTAATTTGCATTGTAGCAACAACGATGACTGTTTTATCGTGTAAAATCGAAAAACCGGAAGCAGCCATCCGTCAGCAAAAACCAAACATAATTTTCATACTCGCAGATGACTTAGGCTATGGAGATCTGAGTATGACAGGTCAGGAGAAATTCAATACACCAAACATAGATCAGTTAGCTGCCGATGGCATGTTCTTTACTCAGCACTATTCTGGATCTACAGTTTGTGCTCCATCACGTGCATCACTAATGACGGGACTACATACAGGACATGCACCCGTCCGTGGGAATAAGGAAGTACAGCCAGAGGGGCAAGAGCCATTGATTAGTCCAGAACAGACACTTCCTGAGCTATTGCAATCGGCGGGCTATGTAACAGGAGCTTTTGGCAAGTGGGGCTTAGGTTATCCTGGGTCTAAAGGCGACCCTGGTAATTTAGGATTTGATACTTTCTATGGATATAATTGCCAGAGGATGGGACATAATTATTACCCTCACCACCTTTGGGATAATAATAAGAAAATCTTGCTGGATGAAAATAAAGGGCAAGCAACTGGAGACTATGGTCCTGAGCTTATACATCAGCAAGCATTGGACTTTATCGACACACATAAGGACAGTTCATTCTTCATGTTCTACCCTTCTATTATTCCTCATGCAGAACTGATAGCACCAGATGAGTACATGGAGAAGTATATTGGAAAATATCAACCTGAGACAAATTATGTAGGTGTCAATGATCAATACGAGACTTTAGAAAATAGTCTGATACAGAAAACTGGAGGCTATAGTCCGCAAGAAAATCCAAGAGCTGCGTTCGCCGCTATGGTACACATATTGGATGAGCAATTAGGAGATATAAGAGGCAAAGTAGAGCAATTAGGAATAGCAGATAATACCCTTATCATATTTACATCTGATAACGGTGCCCATGAGGAAGGTGGTGCAGATCCAAAATACTTTAATAGTAATGCAGACCTCAGAGGTTATAAGAGAGATCTATACGAAGGTGGTATCAGAGTACCTATGATCGCATACTGGCCAGATCATATTAGTGCAGGCATCAATAATAAGCACATATCAGCATTCTGGGATATACTTCCGACATTCTGTGATATCGCAGGCATAGAGATTCCTAATAAAATCGATGGAATATCATTCTATCCATCTCTTACTGGAAAAAGCCAGAAAGAACATGATCACCTCTACTGGGAATTCCATGAGCAAGGCGCTCGCCAAGCTGTTAGGATGGGCCCCTGGAAAGGTGTTAGGTTAGATATGGGGAATAATCCAGACACACCGATAGAATTGTATAACTTAGATAATGATATCTCGGAGAATAATAATATAGCCGCAGATAATCCCCAAATCATTAACACAATAGACTCTATAATGAAAGCGGAGCATGTGATGTCAGATGTATTCCGTTTTCGATATGAACAGTAATTATAGAATTTTTTTGTACCAATATAGAGAATCCATAACATTCTCGATCGTAAGTTGTTAGTCCTCTATTCCCATTATAATGAAAGTGTAAATGAAAATACTACTCACAGGAGCTACTGGATATATAGGCAAGAGGTTACTACCTTTACTCGTGAGTAGCGGCCATACAGTAGTATGCTGTGTCAGAGATATCAACAGATACAATCCGCCCGAGTCCTTACGACCATTCATCGAGATTATCCAAGTAGATTTCTTAGACAGAGAATCACTAACATCGATTCCAACAAACATAGATGCTGCATATTATCTCATCCACTCGATGAGTAACTCCAGTGAGTATGAAGAGCTAGAGGAAACATCTGCTCTTAACTTTAATGAGGCTCTTTCTACGACATCTGCACGACATGTCATATACCTTAGCGGAATTGTTAATGACGAACAATTATCTACACACCTACGATCACGTAAGAGAGTAGAAACCATACTCAGTAATGGCAACTTTCATACAACGACATTACGAGCGGGGATTATCATAGGGTCAGGTAGTGCCTCATTCGAAATTATTAGAGATCTTGTAGAGAAGTTGCCGGTCATGATAGCACCTAAGTGGCTCAAGACTAAGTGCCAACCGATAGGAATCCGTGATGTATTGAAGTTTCTACACAGATCTCTGCTTAATGAAAAAGTGTACGACCAAAACTTTGATATCGGTGGTCCAGATATATTGTCTTATAAGGAGATGTTGTTACAGTTTGCCAGTTTCAGAAAACTAAAAAGATATATCTACACTGTGCCCGTAATGACGCCAAAGCTATCCTCCTATTGGTTATATTTCGTCACTTCTACATCATATAACTTAGCCATCTCATTAGTAGATAGTATGAAAGTAGAAGTCGTCTGCCGCAACAACGATATAAATGATATACTAGGAATAACTCCTGAACCTTACAGAATAGCACTTAGTAGAGCCTTCACCAAAATAGATGGTAATCAGATTGTCTCAAGCTGGAAAGATTCCCAAATTAGTGGTCAGAAAAAATTCAATATTTCAGATTTTATAGATGTTCCTACTTTTGGTTGCTTTAAAGATATCAAAGAAAGAAAGGTCAAATCAAGAGAGAATGTCATCGATAAAATATGGAGTATAGGTGGGAGAAATGGTTGGTACTATGCTAATTTCTTGTGGAAACTACGAGGATATATCGACAAACTATTTGGTGGCGTAGGCCTAAGAAGAGGACGGACCAATCGTACCACACTGAAGCCAGGTGATGCATTAGATTTCTGGAGAGTTCTATATGCTAATCGGCAGGAAGGAAGGCTCCTACTGTTTGCAGAAATGAAGCTTCCAGGTGAAGCTTGGTTAGAGTTCAAGATACATGAGGACAGGGTCATCCAGACAGCCACATTTAGACCACAAGGGTTATTAGGTCGATTGTATTGGTACTCGGTGTTACCATTTCATGGGTTAATTTTTTCAGGGATGATCGATAAGATTAATGAGCGTTAAGTTTTATAGTTATTAGTTATGAGTTACTAGTTGTCCGTTGTCCGTCCCTGATACAGGTTGACCGTTTTCTATTGGTTGACATAGGGATGTCCAGAAATAATATAATCTGCATACACTCAGTTTATTACAATATTATAAATTACAACAAAACTCAGTAATTGGTTAAATACAGCCAATAAGGGGGTACTTGTATATCAAATTTGTCATAATTTTAGTTCAGCTACCCCACCTCCAAAGGTTTTTGGAGTTCCATCATTACAAAATGACTTTGGTCATTTTGTTGGTTAGCACCACCACTCTGTCCTGCCAAATCCCCTCAGACCTATATCCTAATCCCTGCAATTCTTGCAGGGCTAAACATAATGTAATCCCTCTGGGATTATAACTTCTTATTTCTGAATATCCCTAATTATAATTGAAAAAGATAGAAGACAAAAAGTTTGCATAATGCGAACATATTTCATATATTTATTTGTGAAAAGAATAGTGGCCAAAAGTACTCTTGTCGAATTCTGGAACAAACATCCAGAAAGTAAAGCATACTTACAAACTTGGTATGAAACAGTTAGAAAAGCAAAATGGAAAAATCCGAATGAAATAAAATCCTTTTATTCTACTGTAAGCATTTTGAAAAACTCAAGAGTCGTATTTAATATAAAAGGCAACTACTTTATATTAGTTGTAAAAATTCAATATGCAAAATCCTGGGTATTTATAAGATTCATAGGTACACATAAAGATTACGATAATATAGACGCAGATAAAATTTAATAGTAATGAATATAATTAAATCTAAAAAAGAATATCAAAAGGCATTGAGGAGGTTAGATTTTATATTCGATGCAAAGTCAAATTCAAAGGAAGGTAAAGAGGCTGAACTGCTAATTCTATTAATAGAAGACTATGAAAACTTACACTATAAAATAGACTCTCCTGATCCAATCGAAGCCATCAGAATTCGTATGGAAGAAATGGAATTAAAGCAAAAGGATTTAGTGCAAGTCATTGGAACAAAAAGTATAGTTTCTGAGGTGCTCAATAAGAAAAGAAAACTAACTGTATCTATGATAAGAAATCTCTCAGAGAAACTTAAAATAACTTCTGAAGTATTAATCCAAGACTACAGACTAAAGACCAAGTAATGTCCACTTCAGCTAATCAATAACTTTTCGTTTATCAACTTTTGATCAGGTTCGAGTTAAGCAATTCTATTTTGAAAATCCAATAGCCAATACTACACAGTCACAGCAGTGCTATACATTTCCTTCCGCTGCTCTTTGATCACAGGATCAGCCAGATACTCATCTATCGTCTTCAGCTTATCGATGACTCCATTAGGCGTGATTTCTATGATTCTATTAGCCACCGTCTGCATAAAGTGATGATCATGAGTAGTGAATAACATCGTCCCAGCAAAATTAATCAAGGCATTATTAAATGCAGTGATACTCTCCAAATCCAAGTGACTGGTAGGCTCATCGATCAGTAAAAGATTGGCTTGCTTCATCATCATACGGGAGATCATACATCTGACTTTTTCCCCTCCAGATAGCACATTAGACATTTTATGGACTTCTTCTCCACTGAATAACATCTTACCTAAAAATCCACGAATATATTGCTCATCTTTATTCTCAGAAAACTGTCTTAACCAATCCATTAAGCTCATCGGGTCCTCGCTAAAGAACTTATCATTTTCTATCGGAAGGTAAGAAGATACGATTGTCTGCCCGAATTCATAATGACCTGTCGTTGCCTCAAGTTCTCCATTAAGGATCTGATAGAATGCTGTGGTAGCTAATCCGTCCTTGGAGATTAAAGCGACTTTATCTCCCTTATTAAGCGTGATATCTACACCAGAAAATAAGACGCCATTATTACTCTCATAAGATAAATCTGTGATCTTAAGTATCTGATCTCCAGCTTCTCGGAATTGCTCATAGATGATACCTGGGTACTTACGAGAGGATGGTTTGATGTCTTCTAAATTAAGCTTCTCTAACATCTTACGTCTCGATGTCGCTTGCCGAGACTTAGAGGCGTTAGCACTAAATCTACTGATGAATGCCTGCATCTCTTGTCGCTTCTCTTCAGTCTTCTTATTAGCGGCAAGCTTCTGACGCAGTGCCAGTTGTGAGGACTCGTACCAGAAAGAATAATTACCAGAGAAGACATTAATCTTTGCAAAATCAATATCCACGATATGGGTACATACGGTATCTAAGAAATGTCTATCGTGAGAAACAACGATGACTGTATTCTGAAAATTCAAAAGAAAATCTTCTAACCAAGTGACTGTTTCTATATCCAAGTCATTAGTCGGCTCATCGAGTACCAGTAAGTCTGGATTACCGAATAAAGCTTGTGCAAGAAGCACTCTGACTTTCTCATTACTGTTGAGTTCTTTGAGTGGTTTGTCGTGATTGATTTCTTTGATACCGATACCGCTTAGCAGACTAGCTGCATTGGGTTCTGCATTCCATCCATCCATCTCAGCGAATTGCTCTTCTAATTCTGCAGCTTTTACACCATCTTCATCGTTAAAATCTGGCTTAGCATAGATCGCATCTTTAGCCTTCATGAGATCCCACATTTCCTTATGTCCCATCAGTACAGTATCTAGGACTCTGACCTCATCAAATTCGAAGTGGTCTTGCTTAAGCACAGCCATTCTTTTGCCTGGCTCTAATGTGACGCTTCCTTTATTGGCATCTTTGTCACCTGATAGTATCTTAAGGAAAGTGGACTTACCAGCACCATTGGCACCGATTACGCCGTAGCAATTTCCTGCACCAAAGAACACATTTGCATCATCGAATAATATTCTCTTGCCAAATTGTAAAGTCAAATCTTGTACTGTAATCACGATCTTGTATTTGGCTGCAAATGTACATTAGTTATATACATTTAGTAAAGAATATTCTCATATAATACTGGGTAAGAGCAGATCGATGTGTTTATATAGAGTCTTATTGTGTAAATATCGAATATTGAACATCCTTTTTCTTATTGAGCGATGGGGAGACATCTTTATCTTTTCATTCTTTTCCCATGTCGAGCGAAGGGAGACAATTATTACTATGTAATCCAATAATCAAAACTGTAAACCTTTACATACAAGATCTTTCTCTTTGTTCAAGATGAAAGAGGAATGATTGTTCTGATTGATGATCGAACATACAAGACAAAAAAAAAGGCATCGGAAACTACCCCGATGCCTCTGCCTTATTTATTCGATTAGGAAATTATTGACCTCCTAAAGCTTCTCTTTTTGCTTTGTACACACCTACTTTTTCTAGGTCATTTAACCTTGCATATATCTCTGATAATGCGATTAATGTATTCTGGTCGTTCCCATTAAGTTCTTCTGCCTTAAGGAAGAATGGTAGTGCTAACTTAAATTCTGCATCCATTTCTGATTTCTTGTTGTCATACTTTTTCATACCTGCAGATGATAGGTCATTAGCTAAGTCATTAAGCTCATCTACATAACTTGCTGCTCTGTTATAATAAAGAGCTCCTACACTGTAAGTTGCATCGAAGTTACCTTCCTCCTTAGCAAGGACTGCATTGTAATTCTCTAATGCTTTATCAAAGTATTCTGCAGACTTCACCTCATCACCATCTTTGTTTGCTTTCTGATGTAACTGATCATAAACTGATCCTAATGTATTGTAAATAGAAAGATTGTCTGGTTCTTTTTCGATTGCTGTCTCTAACTTGCCGATTAACTTATCTAACTCTCCTGCCGTTAGGTAGTGATTAATTTCAGAGAATAATAATCCTGTATCATCAGGATTCATTTCTCTACCTTTTGCTAAGTAAGCTAATGCTTGCTCAGGATCTTTATCTTTAGTGATATTGTATAAAGCATCATATACGAATGGATCGTCACTTTCTGCTTCATACATCTTCATAAGTGAAGGTACTGCATCATCATATCTCTCACCATAGTAAGCAGATACAGCTGTATAGAAATATTGATCCTTAAGCAATGCTTCATCATCTAATCGGCTGTCTTTGCCCATTGACTTCAATTGATTATAAGCATTTATACTTGCATTGAAGTTTTCGAAGGCATTGCCGTAATCCTTATTTTGGTAAGCAATGATTGCCATATTATTAAGGTGCTTTTCTGTATCCTCTAAGGCGTATGTAATATCTTTAGATTTTTTCTTTCCATCTATCTTATGAGCCATCATCAATGCATCTAATGCACCAGTTGCAGATGACATATTCGCCATTTTATATTCTGGATTAAGCGTCGCTTGTTTAAATTCTTCATTAGCCATCTCGTTTAATAATTTGGCTTTATTAATGAAATACTTTGCATTACCCTTCATCTTGTCGCTCTCTAATGCTGAGTCCATTGTTGCTAATGCATTGCTCACATCATTAGCCGATACTGATGTGGGATCAGAGTTAAATTTCTTAAGGATTTTCTCTGATGATTTGAATTCCTTCTCTGGATCTTGTGCAATACTGCCACTTGCAAAAAGGAATGTCGCTATGAATAAAAATAAAAGATTTTTCATTTGTAAATTGATTTGAATTTATGTGTTAACCGATATACTTCATAATATATACCGCAAAAGTGATTTTTAAAATCCTTAATAAAAGTTAAGGTTTTCTTTGCTTTATGTTAATCTATAGAACATCATCATCATGACGCCTGATAATCAACAAGTTATATCAAACTCCAATGAGCCTATTCCTCATCCGTGTCAGCCGTTTCTTCGTCCTTATTCTCATCAGCACTACTGTCTGTAGTTCCATCTTCGGTAGATGTAGCTTCCATCTCACCATCTTCTCTTAGCTCATCTTCATTAGATTCTTCTTCTGATCCATCATTACGGACTATAGCAACATCTGCTATGGAGTCCTTATCATCTATCTTGATGACTTTGACACCTTGGGTTGCTCTTCCCATGACTCTGATATCTGATACTTTCATTCTGATAACGATTCCATTCTTCGTGGTAATCATCAGATCATCTACTTCCTCTACCCCTTTGACATAGGCAACATCAGAAGTCTTATCGGTGATCTGCATATTTTTCATTCCCTTTCCTCCTCTATTGATCACTGTATATTCTGCGATGTCACTTCTCTTACCGTAACCTCTCTCAGATATTGTCAATATCGCTTGTCCTTCCACTTTAGGATCGTCTATCAGCATTCCTACAATTTCGTCACCACCTTCTACATCTATTTTCATTCCTCTCACACCTGCTGCTGTACGTCCCATAGATCTTAATTTAGACTCGCTAAATCTGATCGCTCTACCCTTCTTACTTCCCAAGATAATATTTGTTTGACCATCTGTCAACTTCGCTTCTAAAAGTATATCATCATCCTTAATGGTAATGGCATTGATACCATTGACTCTCGGTCTGGAGTATGCTTCTACTGGTGTCTTTTTGACCACGCCATTCTTAGTTGCAAATACTATGAAGTTGTTATTTAGGAATTCTGTATCTGTCAGATCTTCTACGAGTATGTATGCTTTTACTTTATCATCTTTAGGTAGATTAATGACATTCTGGATGACTCTTCCAGTTCCTGTCTTAGAACCTTCTGGAATCTCAAATGCCCTCAGCCAGAAGCAACGACCTCTCTCCGTAAAGAATAACAAATAGTTGTGATTATTAGCCACAAATAGATGCTCTAAGTAATCCTCATTACGAGTCTTACTTCCTTTAGATCCTCTGCCACCTCTACTCTGAGTCTTATACTCATTAGCACTTGTTCTCTTGATATATCCTAATTGTGAGATCGTGATAACCACTGACTCATTAGGAATCATATCTTCTATATTAATTTCTCCATCTGAGAAAGTAATTTCTGTCTCTCGCTCATCACCATATCTATCCCTTATACCAGAGAGCTCGGTTTTTATGATTTGACGTCTCCTGCCTTCATTCGATAGAATATCTTTTAGATCAGTAATATGTGCCATCAGTTCTTCGTATTCTTTACGAAGTTTTTCCATCTCCAGATTAACTAATTTCTGCAACCTCATCTCGAGTATTGCCTTAGCTTGTATCTCTGATAGATCGAGTGCAGCCATTAATTTTTCTCGGGCCTCATCTACTGTCTTAGAGCTTCTGATGATCCTGATGACCTCATCGATATTGTCTATCGCTTTGATCAGTCCTTCTAATATATGAGCTCTCTCTTCTGCTTTTCTTAGATCATATTGTGTACGACGTACTATGACCTCTAATCTAAACTTGATAAATTCAGATATAATCTGCTGTAGATTTAGCTGCTGAGGTCTGCCATTAACAAGTGCTATATTATTAACACCATAAGAAGATTGTAATGCTGTGTATTTATATAACTTACTCAACACTACATTAGCAATCGCATCTCGCTTAACATCTACGACGATTCTCAGTCCATTTCTATCTGACTCATCTCTGATCTCGCTGATGCCTTCTATTTTTCCCTGATTGACGTGATCTGCCATTTTCATGACCAGATTCGCCTTATTGACTTGGAATGGAATCTCGGTAATGATAATAGAATCTTTACCTGACTTACTCGTTTCTATCTCTGCTCTTCCTCTTACGACAACTTTTCCTCTACCAGTACGGAAAGCTTCTTTCACACCTTCTATCCCGTATATAATTCCTCCTGTAGGAAAATCTGGAGCTTTGATATACTCCATTAATCCTTCTACGTCTATATCAGGATTATCTACCATGGCGATGGTCCCGTCGATCACCTCAGTTAGATTATGAGGCAACATATTCGTTGCCATACCGACTGCAATACCTTGGGCTCCATTCACTAATAAGTTAGGATACTGAGCAGGTAATACTGTAGGTTCTTCTAGAGAATCATCGAAATTAAGTCTGAAGTCTACGGTGTCCTTTTTAATATCATCCAGTAACTCATCACTGAGCTTCTCTAATCTGGCCTCAGTATACCTCATCGCGGCAGGACTATCTCCATCAATAGAACCCTTGTTACCCTGTACTTGTACGAGTGGATAACGCATAGACCATGGCTGTCCCATTCTGATCATAGCCTCATATACTGAGCTATCACCATGTGGATGATACTTACCTAAGACCTCTCCGACTACTCTCGCTGATTTCTTATATGGCTTACCTGCTCTCAGTCCCAAATCGTCCATTCCATAGAGTATCCTACGATGCACGGGCTTCAATCCATCTCTCACATCTGGCAATGCTCTCGACACAATCACCGACATAGAATAATCTATGTAGGCTGACTTCATTTGGTCTTCAATATTTACAGGTATAATCTTCTGATTATCTGACATTTATATATTATGATTCTTGTATAAAACGAAGCCACAAATATAGTGAAATATGCCCTTATAACCTATTGAAATCAGTGATATAATGAACCATTGTTTTAAATAATCATTAGGTTTACGATTCTATAAATATTAGAATTGTCTTAAATCTTATTACAGAAGTTAAAAGTGATAAATCGTGGAAGATAATATCGTCAAACCTTACCAAGAAGATGGCTCAAAGAAAGAGCAAGTCACCACCATGTTTGACAACATAGCTTCTAAATATGATTTCTTAAATGGGGTCCTTACTCTCGGTATAGATAAGTCATGGAGAAGAAAGGCTGTCAGTGAACTTAACGCCACAGATCATCAGCGTATTCTGGATGTGGCAACCGGTACTGCAGACATTGCAATAGAGATCAACAAGCAACTCTCACCACAAGAAATAATCGGTCTGGATATATCTCCTGAGATGATCAATTATGGAAATAAAAAGGTGGCTAAAAAAGAATTTGGTAAAACCATATCGTTAGAAGTTGGAGATTCTGAAAATATGCGTTTTGAGGATGGCTATTTTGATGCAACGATAGTTTCTTTCGGAGTAAGAAACTTTGGCAATCTTGAGAAAGGACTGTCTGAGATGTACAGAGTTACTCGCCCAGGTGGAAAGATTGTTATTTTAGAATTTTCTAAACCTACAACGTTTCCATTTAAGCAAGGATACAATACCTATTTCAAATATATCCTGCCTAATATTGGTAAAATGACCTCTAAAGACCCGAAAGCTTATAAATATCTGTACGAATCTGTGCAAGCATTTCCTGATTATGATAATTTTGCGGACATACTACGAAAAGTAGGATTTCGTTCAGTAGTATGGAATCCACAGAGTTTAGGCATATGCACAATATACACTGGTTCAAAATAGTCTTAATAGGCATCATCATTTCGATGAGCATAACTGCTGATGCACAAGTCAGACAGAAAGGCAATTACAACTTCTGGGAGTACCAATCCAAGCCATTTTATTTCGGGCTTACTTTAGGTGTACACAGCACAGGTTTTCTCACAAGCAAGTCTCGACAATTTGAGCAAAGTGATTCAATCAATTTTGCAAGAGGTCAAGATAAGCCAGGTCTTAATGTAAATATTATCACCAATCTTAAGATCGGACAATTCTTTGATTTTAGATTTATACCCGGATTTGCATTCTCAGAAAGAAGAATCGAATTCCTTGCACCTCAGGGAGGAAAGAGCTTTGAGAAAGTAGAATCTGTATTCTTAGAAGTACCCCTCCTACTCCGATTCAAATCTACACCTTATAAAGACAAACGATTATTCGTCATCGGAGGTCTAAAGTACAGCTATGATGTCGCTTCTAATTCACGAGCCAGACAAGAGATCGCTCAGGGCCTCTTTAAGATATCGCCACATGATTTCCAGTTTGAAGTAGGTGCTGGAATACAGATGTTCTTTCCATTCTTTATCTTCTCTCCAGAGATTAAGTTCTCACAAGGCATAGGTAACATACACATCTACAACGATAACAAAGAAGAGTCCAGGGTATTGGACAGAGTTCTGTCGAGGGCTCTGACTATATCATTTCATTTCGAAGGATAGTTCGCTAACATTCACAATAGGAGTCTACAAAAGCAATTAGGTCAGGAAAGAATTCTGAGAACAACTGATCTATCGCATCGAGATTCTCTCTGATGTCAAGTATAGCACCTACGAAATCAGAAGGGAATTTCACTCGTCTATCCATGTATTCTAATGAGCTTCTCATGCGATCTTCTGTGCTATAGGACAGTAAGAAATCAGCTTCCACCATATTATCTATCTTGGACTTAAATGATGCTGGCAACTCCTCTTTTCTCTTTAGTAGAACCTTATATATAGGTCTTACAAAATCATCTTTGCTCGCAGAAGTATAATGACTCCAGTTCTTTCCTAACATATAATCCCATACCAAGTCTACTACAACAGAAGCATACTTACCATGACGAGGTCTAAGCATCTTTCTCAGCTTAAGAGAAGCGGGATGACGATCTGTATAATTGTCTATTTGTCTATGTAAGAGAATACCTTCTAATACCCTTCCATTATATAGAGGTTCCTCTTTCTTTCTCATGAAGTCCGTTATAATATTGCCTATCATAAGATCTTCATCAGAGCAAGACAGGTAACAATGAGCGAGATAATTCATGTATCTATAGGAAATTTAAATAAGACAAAGAGAAAATAATTGATCGCAGTTATTTTTAAACAATATATTTGCGCCTTTAAAAAATTAAAGAAATACTATGTCTTTACACTGTGGAATTGTAGGATTACCGAATGTAGGAAAATCAACATTATTCAATGCATTGACCAATGCCAAGGCTTTGGCTGCAAATTATCCATTTGCTACTAAAGAACCAAATGTGGGTGTGATCACAGTGCCTGACAATAGGCTCAATAAATTAGCAGAATTAGTCAACCCACAGAAAGTCCTACCTACAACCGTAGAGATAGTAGATATAGCTGGTCTTATCAAAGGCGCCAGTAAAGGTGAAGGTTTAGGTAATCAGTTCCTAGCTAACATTAGAGAAGTGGATGCTATTGCACATGTGGTGAGATGCTTTGACAATGATAACATCATCCATGTAGATGGTTCTATAGATCCTGTGAGAGATAAGGAAATCATCGATACCGAACTCATATTTAAGGACATAGAAACGCTGGAAAAGAGACTAGATAAACTCAAGAAGCAAGCAAAAACTGGTAAGCCCCACGATGTAAAGATGGTAGGTATCGCTGAAGAATTATTATCTAAACTGGAGCAAGGCATCTCTGCCAGAGCTGTAGAGACAGATGATGATGGAAAGGAATTGCTTAAGGAACTTATGCTACTCACAGCTAAGCCAATATTGTATGTGTGTAATGTAGATGAGAATTCTGTCAAATCAGGGAATGCACATACGGAAAGATTTAAGGAATGTGTAAAAGATGAAAATGCTCAAGTGATACTGATAAGTGCAGCAATAGAAGAAGATATCGCTCAGTTAGAAACCTACGATGAGAAGATGGAATTCGTCAAAGAAATGGGACTGGAAGAACCAGGAGTCAATCGAGTTATCTTATCAAGTTACAAATTGCTAAACCTAATCACCTACTTCACTGCAGGAGAGAAAGAAGTCCGTGCCTGGACTGTCCGAGTGGGTTCTAAAGCACCACAGGCTGCAGGTGTTATCCATACAGATTTTGAGAAAGGTTTCATTCGAGCTGAGGTTATTAAGTATGAGGATTTCATTACTCATGGATCAGAATCTGCTTGCAGAGATGCAGGTAAGTTATCTGTAGAAGGTAAGGAATATGTTGTTACTGATGGAGATGTGATGCATTTCCGATTTAATGTGTAGTATATAGCATTAGCTATAACCTTTTCGTTCCAGCAGCCATAGATTTAGATCTATCAATTTTTTAGAATAAGCCAAACCGAATTCTGTCAGCTGGTATTCCACCTTTGGGGGTACTTCAGCATATACTTTTCTAGAAATCATATCTGCTTGCTCAAGATTCTTAAGAGTCTTAGATAGCATCCGAGAAGATATCAATGGGATATACTTCTTCAACTTACTGAATCGTAATCTACCATTATAAGCCAAGTTATAGAATACCAACAAGCTCCACTTATCCACAGTAGGTGCTGACATCTTTGACTGGGCAAGTCTGATGATCTTTATTGAAGTCTTTAGTCAGTCCATAAAATTTTTCTATTTTTTTCTTGAACGCATCTTCTTGGTTAGCAGCAATGGTTACTTTCATGATACTTAGTTATCCGCGATATACTTATTGGATATGAGGAAGCTATCCTATATCTTTAGAATGATTACTTAATATTACTAAGTTACTATTAATAACCAATATGGTAAAACCAGACTTACAACAGCTTACAATTGACAGTACAAAGAAAGTCAATCAATGGTATGAGAATCACCCAATAGACAAATTCGAAGCTGTTCCAGATTCTAAGAATTGGTCAGCTGGACAGCATCTACTCCATCTTATTAAACTCTACAAAACGATCAACCAAGCACTATCTGTACCTAAGATGGTTCTGAGGTTTAAATTTGGAAAAAGGAAACATGAAGAAAAGTCGTTTGAATTCTTGAATAATGACTTTGTCAAGAATTATACTGACAAGAAATTTGAAGCTCCTGATTCAGTAGTTCCAGGACATGTCAAACTATCGGATAGACAAGCACTATTAGAAAAACTGAATCGAGAAATGAAATTAATCAATAAGAACGTCGGAAAATTATCAGAAAAAGCACTTTCCAAATATGTTATTCCCCATCCATACCTAGGCAACATGACCCTTAGAGAATTTGTCATGTTTAATACTTTACATAATGAGCATCACTTGAATACTTTGAACAATTACTATTTGTAATTACCTATAATCATTCCTAAAGAAATGGCATTCCTTTGTATTAATTGATTACTTAAATTCTTACCATCATCGAATACTTCTCTCAATGAACTTTGGAGATCAGATTCTATAAAGAAGTTTAAATTTCCAATAGGGATTTTTATACCTAACCCCACATTAGCACCATAGTCTAATTCTCGAAATTCAAGAGCCCCATCCAAATTATCTGATATAAGATAGCCGAAATAGGGTCCGAAATGCAGATACCATCTTTTCTTAATTCCAAAATGCCAATTAGCTAAAACAGGTACTGTAAAATAGTCTAAAGTTACCTCAGATGTGATAAAACTGAAGCCTTTAGGATCATACCCCATCCTTACTTTTAAACTCCATTTACTATTAAAATAATAGTCAAGACCCAGGTTAAAACCTAAGTTTCCAATTCGACCAGTACCATCTACAGATTGTAGTTTATTTTCGCTCATATAAGAGCTATAGTTTCCTATTCCTATATATAATTAAGCATCACTTTGGGTAGGGAATTCTTTGATGGATTGATTATTGTCTTGGGTTGATGCAATATGAAATGTCACAAATAAAATCATTATGATAATGAATGGATTTCAGCTCATAAAATGATTACAAATAATGTTTTAGGATCAAAATAAAATACCTATGGACAAACTATTTCGGACGATAATTTCTCTTGCATCAGTGCCATCATCACTAAATGGTTCCACGAAAGGTGTCTGTCCATCTGACTCAAGATAAAACATCTGACCTCCAATAGGAATTTTCACACCTATTCCTAAGTTCAATCCAAAGTCAGTCGATTTCACTCCTTCAAAATTTATAATAGCAGGATCAGTACTTTCAGAAATGTTGTAACCTATGTATGGACCAAATTGCAAGTACCATCTCTTACGTTTTCCGAAATGCCAATTGGCCATTCCAGCAACCGTAATATAGTTCACATTCAAGTTATAGAAAAATGTTTTGAAGCCTTTGGGGTCATAATTGAGTCTACCTTTGATACTCCATGTCTTGGACAAGTAGGCATCATAACTAATAGCAGCTCCTAATTTTCTGAGATAGTTCGTTCCTTCTAAGGTTCCGAAGCCGTCCTCGGTTATGTTTGATGTATACAATCCAAGGCTGACTGATAGCTCATGATCTCCTTTTGTCGGATAAATCGCTTCGGTATCGTCAGAATTGTCTTGAGCAGAAACTGATAAAGAAAGTGTACAAAATAGAAAACAAAAGATGTGATAGACTTTCATAACTAATGGATTAAGAATTTGAAAATACGATTCTTTCTATCTAAAATAAGATAAATATTAGACACCAAAATTCAAGCTACTTTTCCATTACGTTACAATGCTTACTTAAGCATTCACATACATGACTTCTTTCACTGCCTTTATAACCTTAGCTGGATTAGGCAAGAACTCCTCTACGAATGTGGGTGCATATGACAATGAAGTATCTGCACTGTTGACTCTTGTGACAGGTGCATCTAAATAATCAAATGCATATTTCTGGATCTCATAAGCAACCTCTGCTGAGACTCCAGCGAATGGCCAACACTCGTCTACTACAACAATACGATTAGTTTTCTTGACAGAATCTACGATTGTCTGATAGTCAAGAGGTCTGATTGTTCTGAGATCAATGACTTCTGCGGATATATCTTCCTTAGCTAACTCCTCAGCAGCTTGTTCTGCGATGAGGCACATTTTATTGTACGATACGATGGTTACATCGGTTCCTTCTCTTCTAACTTTTGCTTTTCCGATTGGCACGAGATATTCTTCTTCAGGTACCTCACCTTTATGTCCATAGAGAAGCTCGGACTCCATAAAGCAAATCGGATCATCATCTCTGATTGCAGACTTCATAAGTCCCTTCGCATCATAAGGATCTACAATGGAGATTACTTTAAGACCGGGTACATTAGCCATCCAACTCTCAAAAGTCTGCGAATGCTGCTGCGCCAACTGTCCTGCAGATCCTGATGGACCTCTGAATACGATAGGGCACCTGTACTCTCCTGCAGACTGAGATAATGTCTTTGCGGCATTATTAACAATCTGATCAAAAGCCAATACCGCAAAATTCCAAGTCATAAATTCTACGATAGGCCTAAGTCCATTAATTGCAGCACCCACCCCTATACCTGCAAATCCTAACTCTGCAATAGGCGTATCGATCACTCTCCTTGCACCGAATTCGTCTAACATTCCTTTACTCACCTTATAAGCGCCATTATACTCGGCAACTTCCTCTCCCATTAAGAAGACATTTTCATCCCTTCTCATTTCTTCTGACATGGCTTCTCTCAGTGCATCTCTTAGTGTAATCTCTCTTGACATAAGGTTTGTTTTATAATTTCAATTAAGAAGCGGCGAAGATACAGTTAATTCAGTGAATCTACGAATAGATTAAGGTCAAAACCACCTAAGTTACCCGAACTCATGATTAGCAATATCTCGTCCTTATCCTCTGTCATCTGATATATAAATGACGACAACTCTTCACTATTATCTATGACTACTAATCCATCAGTCGCAAATGCATCGTAGACCTGTGACTTATTTATAGGTTCCATCTTTTTCATTGCTACGGCATGAGGATCATAGAAGACTGACACATGATCCAAGCCGTCTAAAGAGTGAGCATACATCTTGATGAAATCAGCAGACAAACTGCTGAACGTATGTAATTCCATCACAGCTCTAATTTTTTTGTTAGGATACTTAGCTCTTACAGCTTTGACTGTAGCTGCACACTTAGATGGTGCATGTGCAAAATCTTTGTATACCTTGATAGCTTCAGAATCATAGATGAGTTCTAATCTCTTAGCTGCTCCTTCAAAATTCTGAATAGATTCCAAAAAGTCCTCTCGACTGACGCCGAGTTGCTTACACACTAATTGTGCCGCCTGAAGATTAAGTAAGTTATGTTCTCCGAATATCTTAATCGGAATGCGTCTGTCTCCTTCTAATAGTTCTCCTTTCTGATTACTTGGGTAAGGAGTGTATCCTTCTCTTCTCAATGGATATTTTTCAGATAGCATGATGGACAATAGCTCCTTATCCGTCTGATCAAAGAAACAAACAGCCGATTCTTCCATTTTATTTAAGAATTCTCTGAATACATCTTTATAGGAATCATAGGTTTTATAGATATTCACATGATCCCAAGCGACACCTGTAATTACGGAGATAGTAGGCTTGTAATGCAGCATCTTAGCTCTCATATCGATACACGAGCTCGGGTACTCATCTGCTTCTACAATAAGAACATCGGCATCAGACAACTTCACCATCTTATCGAATCCTTTTATCTGAGCTCCGACCAAATAATCGTATTCCATTGCTTGGTCCGAGAGTACATGCATAATCATGGAAGTGGTAGAAGTCTTGCCGTGACTTCCAGCTATTGCCACTCGCTTACTCGCCGGAGATGACTGATTAATAAATTCTGGGAAAGAAAAGATCGGAATGTCAAGTGCTTGCGCTTTTATTAACTCGACATTATCTATTCTAGCATGTTTCCCAAGTATAATACAGTCGATTGATGCATCTATTCTCGATTTATTCCATCCCATTTCCTCAGGAAGAAGCCCACGCTTACTGAGTCTGGACCGAGATGGTTCGTATATCTCATCATCTGAACCCGTGACATGATGCCCCATGTCAGTTAAGTCAATCGCGACATTGTGCATGACTGCTCCTCCTACCGCTATTAGATGAAATCTTTGTTTTTTATTACTTATCACATGTAATTTTTAAGCAATGTATAATTATTGGTAATATTTTTGCACCTGTTATCGTTGGATAATAATGAAATTGAGATAATATTATGAAAAGAAATCAATTAAGAAACGTAGCTAAGATATTTGCTTTACTTTTAGTTATGTCTGTATTTAGCTCTTGCGCAAAGAAAGGTGTAGGTTGTCCTAATAACTTTAAGTTATTACCGACGATTTGTGTCAATGTCTTTTAATCAATAGTACCACATATCTATATTGGAATTCCAGAAGCTTTTGCTTTCTCAGGATGGGTCACATACGATCTATAGTGAAAAGTACGATGCACATTACCATTCAATCTATGGTGCCATAGACGAGTCTATACATGTATTTATATCTGCAGGATTATATCACAAATGGAGGCAAGGTGATAGATCTGTCACCATTTTCGAAATGGGTTTTGGCACTGGACTTAATGCATACTTGTCCTATTTAGAAGGCATTAAGTTAGGTATGGATATTCACTACATTACTGTAGAATCTGATCCTGTATCGTCACAGGACGCAGAGAAACTCAATTATCACAAATTAGTTGGTAAAGATAATAATGATGTATTTCTTAGGATGCACTCAGCTGAGTGGAACAAAGAGGTAGCCATCAGCAAGAACTTCTTTTTAGCAAAACATAATGTCAATGTCCAAGAACTGAGTATCCATCCAGTTGTCGATATTATATATTATGACGCATTCGCCCCTACTTGTCAGCCTGAACTCTGGGAAGTGCCATTACATCAAAAATTGTATAACTCGCTGAAGCTTAAAGGAATCATTGTGACCTATTGTGCTCAAGGTCAATTCAAACGGAACTTGAAGTCAGTGGGATATAAATTAGAATTGCTTAATGGTCCACACAAAAAACGTGAAATGGTCAGAGGTCTAAAGAAGGCTTAACTCTTGCGCTTGTGTGTAATGAAAATTATATTTTAAAACAATCGCCGATCTAATTGGAAAGAATCAGTACTCAAGATTTTGACTTTCTTAAAGTCATTATGAAAAGGATTAATTAGTACATTCCACTCTTTCTGAACGACAGCAGAAGGTACGAGATATGACAAGTGTTTATTATTATTAATTAACTGGTCTCCTATTTTTCTTGTTGATTCTGTGTAAGGGAATCCATTCCAATCCTCAGGTAACTCTTCTACTTTAAGTTGAGGAATATCATCTGGGATCTCTATTTCCATTACCCAATAACTATCTGGCATCATCTCAAAAGTTACATGCACTGCTACTTCAGACATCGCCAGAGCACGATTGGAGGCTGTATAGATAATTTCTATGCCTGGGCTATTCCATCGACCACCCCTTATCGCAGCACCCTTTCCTGTAAGGGAATCTTTATACTTTTTCTTATTAAGTCTGTATACAAGCATTTCTTACGCAAATATCCCATACTCAATTGCTGTCAATTCTCTCATGACCAGCTCCTTCCCATAAGAATTCTTAATGAGATCTAAAGGCCTCATACGACCCAATGCAAAAGATGGAGTATCCAGCCATAACTTAAGCTTACTAGCATCTTCAAAAACCTCTATACCATATACAATCACCTCAGCAAGCTCAATAATCTTCTCAGAATGTATGGGCTTAAATCTTCGCTTATCGTTACTGTATCTCTGAAGTGACTTAGGAGAAATATCCAAAAATGCCGACCAATCCTGCATAGTAAAAGGGAATATCGCTCTTATCTTCTCAAATAAACCAAACGAAATACCAGCCTGTATAAGCTCTACAAGCTTAAACTTGTCATTAAGCAAGTCAATAAAACTTAAGGATGGAGAGTGATTATAGATAGCTAATGGCTCTTTAAGAAAGTCCTGAATGCTATTATGGTTAAAATTAGAATAGGTCATAATGCGTCATTTGTACTATAAAAATACGACTTATGTACGTATGTATCAATCTTTTATATAAAAATATAAATAAACCATATGTAGCTTATCATCTATCGAACATTGCTTAACTATAAAGAGTAGGTTTCACAAACACCAAATCATAAAATTGAAACTATGTTACATCCGAATACTAAACATGAGAAAACTAAGATTGATGAGTATATAGCTAAAGGATATACTTCTAATTATCAGATGCATGATGGGAAACTAAAAGATCTTGCGTCTGAAAAACTCTTCAAACCAAATCAGGTAAAGATCATTAAAGAGTATAGATATGAAGGAATGAGTAACCCCGATGACTTATCTATACTTTATATCTTAGAAACTGAAGATGGTAATAAAGGCACTTTACTTATGCCATATGGCCCTACTGCTAATGATGAGATGGCTTGGTTCATGAAGGACGTATCGTTATTGGAGAAAAACAAAGCTGATAATAGAAATATATAATTTTATTTATAATACATAAATAACAATTTGGATAACAAAGATAATAGCGCAGAAAACATACTACCAGAATACATATAACACTTAAAAGAGGATATGTCTGACTCTATTAAATCACCTATTACTGAGTTAGAAAGTAAAAAGGAGACTCTAAAATAGGCTCTCGACAAGGATTAACCGGTAGTCCGTCCTCGGTTTTTTTTTAAAGCATCTCTACTGTTCACTCTACTGTACATTTGAGATGCTTTTTCTATCTTATGGTATCCTTAGATTATGTAAAGTAATTCTTAAGTCTAAAAAAGAACAATATCCTTATCTTTCCAGTGTCAAAATTTTATATCCTCAATGCAACTTTTACTTTTAAGATAAAGAATGTCCCGTATACATTGCCCTAATTCTCCAGTTTCTTCGTTAAAAATATCTACCTCTATTGTGGCAGGCAGGCTCACGGTAGTTAAGACTATCATTCAGCCCACCCACTATCGTGGTTCACTTTTTTCAAGTGTTATTATACTCGATTCGTCTGCATCGAAATCATTCGCTCATGCCTTGAACTTGAAAAATCAATTTCTAAATCTAATGGGACATCTTCAACCTTAAATAGTATAAAATATAAATAGATGAAAAAATTAGCATTACACTGGCAGATATTATTAGGAATGCTACTGGGCATAATCGCTGGTCTAATCTTTAGTCAGTTTGATGGAGGGAAATCATTCATTGTAGATTGGATCAAACCACTAGGAACAATATTTATAAAATTACTTAAGCTCATAGCGATACCTCTTATTATAGCCAGTCTTATAAAGGGAATATCCGACCTCAAGGACATCGCTAAGTTTTCGAAGATCGGACTGAAGACTATCAGTATTTACATACTTACAACTATTATTGCCATTACCATAGGTCTTGTATTTGTCAATGTCATACAACCCGGCAATAGCATAAGTGAAGAAACAGTAGAGCAACTCAGTGCTGCCTATAACACAGATGCAAGCAAAAGAATCGCTTCCGCAGAATCTCAAAAAACAAAGGGGCCACTTAAGTTTATCGAGGATATGGTTCCAGATAACATATTTTCTGCAGCTTCTAATAATAGGAATATGCTTCAAGTCATATTCTTTGTGATTCTATTCGGAATATCCCTTCTTATGGTGGAAGAGAAGCAAAGACGCCCATTAAAAAATTTCTTTGACAGTCTTAATGAGGTTATCATGAAAATGATAGATCTCATCATGCTTACCGCTCCTTATGCTGTATTTGCACTCTTAGCTTCACTAATTGTCGAGACAACTAATCCCGATGTATTTGTGGCTTTGGCTTGGTATGCCGCTACTGTTGTATTGGGTCTATTGACTATGGTTGCTGTCTATTTATTAGTTGTCACATTTATAGTAGGAAAAAGTCCAGGCTTCTTTCTTAAGGGCATAAGTCCTGCCCAATTATTAGCATTCTCTACAAGTTCATCGGCAGCTACCCTACCCGTCACTATGGAACGGGTGGAAGAACACTTAGGTGTTGACAAAGAAATATCAAGTTTTGTATGTCCCGTAGGAGCTACTATTAATATGGATGGGACCAGTCTATATCAAGCAGTTGCTGCAGTATTTATATGCCAAGCTATGAATTATGAATTAACGCTCACTATGCAGCTCTCTATAGTCCTCACAGCGACATTAGCTTCGATAGGATCTGCTGCTGTGCCTGGAGCAGGTATGGTCATGCTTGTAGCTATATTAGAAGCATTAGCTGTTCCCCAAGAGATATTACTTGTTGGACTAGCTTTAATATTTGCAGTAGATAGACCACTGGATATGCTCAGGACTACAATCAATGTAACTGGCGATGCAACTGTGGCTATGTTAGTAGGCAAGTCTGAGGGTAAACTGCACGATCCAAGGCCGAAAAACTGGGATGATAGTTACGGGAAATCCTAAATAACGAAGGCTTTCTACAGGTCATTAGTTAATGCTTCATATCACTACAGATTACGCCATTATCTAATATATAAAATATTAACATATATCTGGCAGCGAGCTTATAAGCTCTTTCGTTATAGTACTTTAACGGTGGGATGATCAATTTTTAGACAGCTATGCATTGCATAATTATAGCGCAGACTAACTTAACCTTCAAGCAGCAAACATTTTTCGATTTACTTAACTTTTGATATTGTTAGAAGTGATCATTATATATTACTTTTGATCATTCAATATGCTCTACAGATTAGTCTAAGCTTTTAATAGCAGTTACATAGACAATCAACAATCCTATCAGGTTTTTTTCTATTTATTTAATTAATATCCACGTTATCACAGACTGTAGTCATACCTACTTCCGTATTATAGTATGTACGCTAATGCTATGCATTATGTCATCATGCAGTGATAATGTCTCCACACATGGGCACCTTCAACCTACTGATACTTATGTACAATCAGATATGGAAGAGAGGAAGGAGCATCTCAATAAAAAAGCATGGTTAGAACTTATACATAATTGTGCTCCCGATACTGACTGGAAGCAGATCGAGTATAAGAATACATCTTCTAAATATGAGAGTAACCTAAGTAATAACACGAGGACAGAAAAGACTCGTATGGTAAATATCGACAACGGTACTCTAATCGCAGAATGGGAAGAAAGAGGCAGTCGTAACCAAGCTGGAAGTATCACTAAGACAACATACGACTCACTGAATCGTAAACTATATGCGATGGCGGACGGAGGTTCTATATGGAAAGGAGGTATAGATGGGCTATCATGGGAAGTCGTCATCGATGAGCTTAGGTTTGACAAGCGATTTCTGGAAGTTATGTACCCTAATCCGCAATCTTACAATGTTAGAATTATTGCAGCTATAGCTGGTATACCACACTATTATGAAGCTCTTACTGGATGGAGAAAGGCAGACGGATTTAGCAATGTGAACAAACTAAAAATCAAGCATCAAATTGGTCTAAATAAAGGTCAAGACATTTTCTTCTTAGCAGACCCTGGAGCAAACCAAGACATCAGGCTATACCATTCCTCAGATGGTGGACTATCATACAATGTTGCTAAAGAATTTAGCACGAGTGATCTAGACAATATTGCTATGGATGGTCATCGCTATGATTCTAATTTCTATTTATTGGAACAGAAGAGCGGATCGTTAAGTTTTATGTATAAATGGAATAAAGCTACTCAGCACTTAGATCTTATCCAGGCTAATTCTGCTGTCAGTTTTGGCAGTAGCGGGCAAGCTAACCTGGAAGTGGTCAGAAGAGGAACGAGCGACTGGTTATATATCGTAGATGGTGATAAGCGCCTCATGCGAAGTACTAACAGTGGGAGCTCATGGCAACGACTGTATACCTTTGGGTTCCATCCATGGGAAGGAGGTCTATTTGTCTCTCGATCTAACCCTAACTTAATGATGATATGTGAAGTCAATGCTCATATCAGTAGAGATGGCGGTAGAACTTGGCGCATGGTCAATCACTGGGCAGAGTACTACAGTAATATATCTGTCAAATTACATGCAGATATTATGGATATACAAGAATACAATACTGGTCAAAACAGTATCATCACAGTTAGTAATCATGGCGGTATCAGCACATCCTATAATTCTGGCAACGACTTCGGTAACATAGGAACGCTTAATCTAAATATCAGTCAGTATTATAGTGTAAGAACACATCCGACAGAAGATCAATATATCTTCGCTGGCTCACAAGATCAGGGATTGCAAAAGACTCTTGACTTTGAGAATGGAACTGCTTTCTTTGAGCAGATGTATGCAGGAGATTTTGGACACTTGACATATACGAATCAGGATAAAAGCCTCTGGACAGTTTTCCCAGGAGGCCTCGTCAGTTACTTTGCAAATCCTACACAGGTTAATACTCCTTACGCAGATTATACAATAGTCTCGCAACAAGAAAGTGTCTGGCTACCACCGATTACCGCTAACCCCAATGTAGCAAATGGAATCTTTTTAGCAGGTGGTAATATCAATCAAGGTCAGAACGGATCGCATCTTATCGAGTTAGAAATAACGGATATCGGACAACTGTTTATCAATCAATTCGACTTTGACTTTAGCATGTTCGGAGGAGAGATTAGTGCCATCGGGACTAATAGCACCTATGATACAGAGTTATATGTCATGACTACTAATGGGCAGTTCTTTAAATCTATAAATGGTGGTAAGACATTCAATATATCGACTACTGGACTAACAGAAGCTCACCACCTTTACGGTCATAAGATATTATCCTCAGAAAATTACCCTAATAATATAATCATCTCTGGATCAGGTTATGATAATGCCCCTGTCTACATATCTACGGATAGAGGTGAGAGTTTTAGCGATATGTCTGTCGGACTTCCGCAAACTACAGTATTTGACATGGCATATAGTCATGATGAGAATCTCATATTTGCAGCCACTGAGGCAGGCCCTTATGTCTATATCAAGAATAAAGAAAGATGGTATGACATCAGCCAAGGAAAATCACCTAATCAAGCCTACTGGAGTGTAGAAGTTCTGGAAGGTAAAAATAAAGTCAGATATGGAACTTACGGAAGAGGGATATGGGATTTTAATATATCAATCAATACCGCCACGGAAGAAGAAACAATAGCACATAACAAAATATCAGTATACCCTAATCCAACAAACGGAATCGCTTATATCAGCGAAAACACTCCGACATCTAATTGTCAAATCATCTCAACGACAGGACAATTAATCGATCAAATTAACCATACAGAAAGTCAGAATACAAAAATTGACTTAACTCATTACGAAGATGGCATATACTACCTTATATTTGATGACGGAAACAAAATTTCGTCACAGATATTAGTTAAGTATGAGTGAAAATAATACAACCCTCGGTATTGGATCAAGAGTAAAGCATCCCGCATATGGAGAAGGCGTCATTATAGAAGTTGATGTCGCTGCTTACAGCGCCATCTTCATGACCTACGGCAAGAAACTTGTCGGCAAAGAATACAATGAATGGGAAGTCATAGAAGCTCTACCCTACGCTGAGTCTGTGAGCTTTAACGAAGCTGAAAAGTCCCTTCTCAGAATCCTCAGAACTTATAATGCGATCAATGACACCGTAGAACTCGGAGATAAATGGAATGACGGCCAGTTGATACTCAAGCCTGGAGATGAAAGTCTCAAGTCTAAAGAAATGCCTATAGATACATTCTTCCATAAGATCGTGATGGTCAGAGATCGTATCAGAGTCATGGAACAACGTATTAATAGCAGCAGCATGACGGATGAGGAGAAAGTCAATCTCCAACAATACATCACAAGAATATATGGTAGCCTTACAAGCTTTAATGTTTTATTTAAGTTTAAGAAGGATCACTTTGTTGGGGAGAAGAAGTAAATGTAGATTACTATAAAGTAGTGTAGAATTGCTTAGCTCCTAAAAGGGTTAAACAGTCTTGCGAGCATCTCAAATCCTGAATTCATACTCTGCCCCTTATCCATTGTTTCTTTAGTGTACTTTACATCGATGGGATATTCGTAGATTTTGCTTTTATTGATCTGAGCATTCTTGATGATTTCTATACAAAACTCAAAACCATTGAAGGTGATCGTTAGACTCTCTGCAAATCTTCTACTCATTACCTTAAGCCCAGATTGGCTGTCTGTGATAACTAATCCAGTGACAAAGAAATTGATAATGTTTCCTACGAAATTGAAGAACATCCGAGATACAGGAATATTATTTTTCTTTTTGAATCGACTACCAATTACAAGATCTACATCCCTTTCTTCTATGCAATCTATCAGGGCAATGAGATCCACAGGATTATGCTGGTGATCTGCATCAATTGTACATATTAATTCTGCTCCTCTTGTTAGAGCATAATCTATACCTGTCTGAGTAGCGCCTCCTGGACCAAGGTTAATGATATGATCTATGATCGTAATATCTGGATAAGTTGCTATAGCGATGGACTTCGTTCTATCTCTACTACAATCATTAACTAATACGATGTTGTAGAAACCGAGAGAGACAAGTTTTTCTATAAGACCCCTAATAAATCTCTCCTCATCCTTAGCAGGTATGACTATGAAAGTATTATCGTAATGTGGTCTCATGAAGTATAAAAGTATGTCTAATGATTAGTTCAAAGGTAAGCTATAATATTCAGTAAATCAGTTATTTACCTAATTTAACGAACGAACACATTAAAATTATAATTAATATGATAAACTCTAAAGGCCTTACGATATGAAACTTAACATTAGGCGGTAGCTCTCTCCAGAAACCTGGCTCATACTTTCTTATGAGAGTTATTAATGCTGGATCGCCTTCTTCCACAGGCATGATACTAATGAGTCCAGTTGCCGTTCCTACGATATATGTACCGCTTATCACTAATATCGTCCAAAATATGCTTGATTTGTACCATTCAGGTGATTTCCTAACATCGGACAATCCCTGTGATTTGAGAATAATTAATCCTAAGCAAACACCTAAGAAATTAATAATTACATCATTAAAATCATAGTAATTAGACTTCTCTGGAAATAGATACCAGTATTGATAAGCCTCATCGAGTCCCCCTAATATGGTAGTATAAAAGAGTACCATGTTAAAGTTTTTGAGAAGAGGAAATAACAGGACCGCCATGGCACAATACTGTGCTATGTGAATGATTTCTACATTGACAACCATTATAAGATTGATCGCTATCACGATAAGAGCAATGAGAAATATTAAGTAGCCCAGAGTCTTTTTCTTTTCTGCTGAACTAAGCTTTTTTCTAAAATTCTTCTGTAACAAGAGAAGCAATCCCAATAAACTAATAATCCCGATGGACAGAACTATGAGATTATATGCTTCTCTACCTAATGGTCTATCCAGATTCTGTGCTATGAATCTCCCAACTTGTCTGTGTGTGGTGACGACTATTATGTAATAGACAACAGCTACAAGAATATTGAGTAATTTTCTATCTATTAGAAAGGATACAATTCTCATAGTTTACAGAAATTCAAATACAGCATATCGGCCAGGGTAATAGACATTCCCGTACAAGCCATAAGTATATCCTATTTTGCCTCCATTGTCGACAGCGAGAATCCTATCTGTAGCTAATAATTTTACTTTAGGATTATCCCTTACAAACTCTTCTAAAGCTTTGTATTTCTTAGTGAGAGTCTTATTAGGAGTCTGATCTATTGTAGCTGTCTGGAGATCCATAATTAGAAATCTAAAGTTAGAAGTCTTCATTACTTCAACGAGTTCTTGCTTATCTGGGTAGGTAAAGTTTAAGGGATGGAATAATCCTAATTGGTTATCCATCACCACCCTCTTATTATTATTTTCTATGAAGTAAGTCATGCTGGTGCCTACTCGCCAGATATAACTATCCTGTTCACTATTCATTCGATCTAAGCTGTTCTCTAAGTTGGGGTACATTTTTTCGATCACTTGATTCTTAGTAATCTTACCTGTTGCGTAATCAAAGAAAGTAGGGTTAAATATTCCTTGACCAAGGTTAGCTTCTGGTATATTAGGCTTGACATTAGACACTCGATCTACAGATGCTATAAGCATCCAAAAGCATCCAAGGGCAACAAAAGTGAAATATAAATATTTATGGACAAGTTTTTCTTTGTTATTTAATTCATCGAATAATTTGATTATCAAAAGATATATTAATGGAAGAAGAATATAACCATACCAGACAATACCCCCTCCAAATGTCAACCAATAAAAACCATATAACCAAGTCAATCCAACAAAGTATCTGAAGTTATCATTATAACTACTTGTTATTCTCACTAAGAAAAAAGAGATTAACACAAAAAGTAAGAATAGGATTGGATAAGTCACATGATCAGAATCTCCTGATATTGTATTACCAAAAGATTCTAATGGAGTATAGATTGTTCTACTCGCAAGATGTATCTTAGCTACTATAATATCCAATGGCTCCGTATTAAAAGCAACTTCATTAACATAATTTTCTAAAGCTGCGTCGGTGGTTTTGATCTGAGCTTTCTGATGTGAAAAAACAAAAGAATTAGAAGTCGAAATAATCCACAAGAATATGAGATATAAAAGAAACAAATAGAAATAGAGTTTCTTATGCCTTATCAAAAAGAGTAAAAGTATCGGTAAGAAAAGGATAAATAAAAAACCTACCTCTACATAACTGAATGGCTGGGTTGTATTGACAGTAGCGTCATATGGAGTGGAGAGATAGCGATATAATAATAACTCATATCCAAAATATCTCTGTATCTCTTCCCTTTTCGTATCGTAAGACTCATACTTTTCCTTAACAGGCTTATCTTCTTTAGCTACTTGTGCAAAGCTTTCTGTAATCATACTCACTGACAGAATAGATAGCAAGATTAATGTCTTGATAGACGATATGTTAATAATCTTTCTTATCATTTCTTTTGCTTCTTACTATCTTTATATTTCTTATTTATAATAAAGAAATTACCTACATCTGGTCCTGGTGATTTTCCTAAAATAAGCTTCTTGGGACTGAATGATCTGGATTCCATGTAGTTCTTACCCACCCAAGGAGAGAACATTATCAGTAGTGAAAATCCCATGATTGCACTACAAGTTACTTTATGAATTGATGAATGACTATCTCTAATGAACCCAAATATCAATAGACCTACTCCAATAACTCCACATCCCAATGAAGTCAAACGTATACTTTTATGATATACCTGCAAGCCACTAAGTTCATCAATTCCTGCAAAAATTAATATCGAGACACTGATTAACAGTACACCAATCAAACCATACTTGTGTTCTTCTTCCCACCATATCAAAGCTAATAGTACAAATACCAAAAACATATTGATCAACTTAACACCCATTCCAAAACCACATAACAAGCCTAATAAAATGAGCAACTTATAATGGCCAGATGTTTTGTCATTTACAACAGAAGACCATCTGAAAAAAACGAGTAAGGAAGCCAACTGGATGAATAGCATTCCAAAATCTACTTTGATCTCCACAAACATCTGATTGACCAATGCTGGAGTAACTATGAATAAGCCAATTGCAAATAAAGTCTTATTAGAATCTATCTTAAGCACCTTAGTACTAAACTCATATACTCCGATAGCAGACAAGACGATAGCTGAAAATGATAATCCTAAAGCCAACTCTACATAGTCAAACATGATAAAACCAACAGACATCAATAATGACCAATTATATGGCTGGAAGCCTTCTACAAGAGATCCATTCTGCGCTATCAATTTAGATATATTGACATATACATTACGTGAATCAAATCCTCCCGGAAATGGTATGTGTATAGACAGAAAATTCACCGCTAAAAAGAATAAGATAAATACAAAAGAAGCCCAACCCATTAGGTTAGTCTTATCTAAGGAAATCGGTGTAAATAAAAATCCTTTGATATGATTAACCAAGAAAGTAATATTAGCTACGGCTATCAAAAACAAGAATAATAAAACAGTTGTGACACTAAGCCATCCAAAAGCAGCTGTAAAAAACAATAAGGTTGTAAATGTGACAATACCAATAGCAGTCTCTATTGTAAATGATGGAAGTAACAAACGTCTCAAAAGTCTGTGCTTTATTAATTGTCCCATACTCCTCAGTATAATGACGAATAAAGTCAGCACAAATAGATTAAAAACAGCAAATGACCAGAAACTTATCAGGTCTGAAAAGCTACTCTCTGTCTCTCCAAAGTTCCTATTGAAAAATATGACCAAGCTAAAAATTAGTAGCAATAGACCAACAACATGAATTCCTCTGGGCTTCAAAAACTGAGAGCTCAGGTAATTATTAATCTTGAGTAAATAAGTGCCGCCTGCTATAATGAATATAGAGAAAAACAAACCAGCGAAACGGAAATACTGGAAAGAGAAATAATATCTAGGATGCTTATTACCATAATCTAAACCAATCAATACAGCCCAGATGACTGCAAATGCGATGGTTATCCATAATGTGACGCCTTTTCCTTGCTTACTCATGTCTCAGTGTGAGCGAATTGTCTATAATTGATTAAGAGTCATAAAATTAAAAGTATAATGAACAAATAAGTAAGTTTTATCATCTATCCCTTAATAAAAGTCCTAATTACCAATCTTCTTCTCCGTAAAATCGAGTCCAAATTGGAAAAGTCTCTTCTTTAATTCGGTTGATTTCTTCCTTACTTAGGGTATTCTTCCATTTTAACACATTTTTCTCAGAATCTCTGTTTACTCCAGAAGTAGCCATACCAGTAGTACTTTGTTTTACTTTTCCGATCACATCTTGGGTATATTCTAATCCTATAAGATCATACAACTTATTATAAGCAGTTAGCGGATTATGTGATAAATCCTCATGTCTGAGATATATCCAATTTGGGAATTTCTGTCGATAATAATCGATTGCTATATGCAGAAGATTCCAGCCTAATATACTGCTTCCTATAAGGTCATCCTTCTTTTTTGCTATGGCCAAATAAGAATTTACCATTTCGTGATAGCCAGCATAGATATGATCTAATTGATCAAGTTGATTCATGAAAACTGTCGGTGTGACGATCCATGACTTCTCTTTCATACTAAGAGCAAATGCTGCAGGATGCCTTATAATTATAACTACTTCCCAGTCATGTTGCTTGTGGAGCCACTCACAAGATAGCAGCGCAAACGGATCCTTGATGATACTTATAGGGCTATTCTTCTTAGCTAAATAGTTCTGATATCCAGGAAGAAGATATCGGCTATCTATTTTTTTTATCGGAGATAGAGCATTACAAAAAAACCGAAGGCCAGGATGTAAGAAATAATCTAAATAATTAGAATACTTATTCTGCTCCTTGGTATTGATATGGCTATCAATATATTGATACGGAATACTTATGGGTGAGTTGTGCAGTTGTACATTAGTTGTGTTAAATGGCTCGTGGATATAACCCGCTGTTCTTCCAGCACTCAGGATATTACCTAACCAAGTGGTACCAGAACGCTGGGTCCCTGTTACTAATATTTTCCTTTTTTCGCTCAATAGAATACAATTATACGGTAAAAAGGATAATCTTTAGTCTCACTAAGATGAGCAAAATACTACCCATAATAGTCGTCAACTATAACGGACTCGATGATACTATCGAGTGTATAGAGTCTATTGTAAGTAGCTGCATAAATGATTACATCATCTATCTTGTAGATAACAATAGTGGAGGATCAGATAGTCAGATTCTAACAGAAAAGTATAGTACTCATCGCAATATCAAATTGATCCTAAATCAGGAAAACTTAGGATTCGGTAAAGCTCATAATAAAGTAGTCATTGATCAATTCCATAAGCTATCGTGGGACTATGTCGCTCTGATCAATAATGACGCGACAGTAAATAAAGATTGCCTTAAGAAAGCGATAGAATTTGCCGATAAAGAAAAAGTAGATGTGCTATCCATGAAGATGCTCGATTACGACAATCGCGATCTTATGGACAGTGCAGGGCACAAGATATTGACCAATGGAGAAATCCTTCCTATAGGCAAGGATGCCGACCAAGGCCTGTACAGTGAAGCTAACATGAACATAGGTGCCTCAGGAGGTGCCTGTCTTTATAGTAGATCATGTATAGAGCAAATCGGTTTTTTCGATCCACATTTTTTTGTTGGGTATGAAGATGCAGAATTCGGCATGAGGGCATTCGTAAGTAATTATAAATGTATGTATTGCCCGGACGCAATCGTATATCACAAGGGAGGTCAGACCATCAAAAATGTGTTCGATAGCCAATACGCAGTGCAGACTTTCAAAAACATAAGGTACACCAATTACAAGCTTCTACCATGGCCAATATTGATAATAATGGCTCCATTTAAGTTCTTGCGTTTATTATTGATAATCATAGCATGTACTATTACTTTAAGATGGGGTACCGCTTCTGTTCTGACTAAAGCCTTTCTGGGCTTCTATGCCACTGATTTCAGCAAAGCTATGACAGCACGCAAAGCACTTCGAAAGAATAATAAAGTCAAAGGAAGCCTGCAAGTCATAAAATCTATGAATTCTACTATTCTGCATGATATTGGAAACTTCTATTCTATCTTTGTCAAAAAGAAGCCATCAGCTATAGATCAATATAGGTAAGCACTTTCATGATAAAAAAAGCATTAGGACATATCTACATTAAGTACTTTTCGGCCAACACGAGGCTGGAAAGAATATGGAAGATTGCGCAGGTTGATTTTAAGAAGCGATATTACAATGATGCATTCGGTCTATTGTGGGCATTGATTAATCCATTGACTCAGATAGCACTTTATTACTTTATCTTCACCAGAGTTTTTCAGAGAGACCAAGAGAATTATGCTTTATACTTATTCTGTGGGATATTAATATGGTTAGCATTCTCGCAGGCTTCTAAGATGGGATCACGGGTTCTCATTACCAAGAAGTATCTTACAGAGAACATACAGTTTGACTGGATAGATCTCTATAGTAGCCATATGATATCGATATTCATGGGCGTTGCATTTAATTTCTTGGCATATTTTGTTATTCTATTGCTTACGGGTGCAGGCATAGGGTCATACTTCTATATATTTCCAGTTGTGCTAATTACATGGTACTTGCTTTCAGCATCGGCTGCGATATTATTGGGGCTTATTAGACCGATATTTGATGACATCGTTCATATATGGGATATATTTACTTTGGTTGGGTTCTGGGTATCAGGTGTCTTTTTCTCTGGACAATTCTATTACGAAAACTATCCTTGGTTTGTCCATGTCAATCCTTTCGTAGGCGTTATACTTAACACTCGAGCTGCACTCCTGGAAAATAATGCCTTGTATCTACCGTTACTCATAGAGAATCTCATATTTGGAATCGTTCTATATTTTATTTCAGTTTTCCTATTTAGAAAATTTGCTAAAAAGGTGATAGAGAAAGTATAATGGAGAACGCAATAGAAATAAAAAACCTAAAGAAGACATTCAGATTGTCCAATAAGAACTTATCCTTTACAAAGAGGATATGGAGATTATTTGACTTTAATCAAGATAGACGATTCGAGGCTCTTAAGGGTATTAATATAGACATCAAAAAAGGAGAATGTTTAGGCATCATAGGACGAAATGGGAGTGGTAAGTCTACCCTACTAAAGCTCATCATAGGCGCCATGGAACCTGACAAGGGATCGATCATTAGGACTGAGGGAAAGATCATCAGATTAGCGTTAGGTATGGGCTTCGATGTGAATCTATCTGCAAGAGACAACATCTATGTAAATGGTACAATCTTAGGTTTGACCTTTAAAGAAATCGGAGACAAATTCGAGGAGATTATAGAGTTCAGCGAGTTGGAAGACTTCATCGATACGCCTATAAAGTTTTACAGTTCTGGAATGCGGTCTCGATTATCATTTGCCATTGCATTGCATGCGGATGCAGACATCTTTCTCATCGATGAGTTTTTTGGTGATGTGGGTGATGAGATGTTTAAGGAGAAGTCTCAGAAAGCATTCGAAGATAGTATCCTTAGGGGTAAGACGATTATACATGTCAGTCATTCACTGGATCTTATTAAAGAACATTGCGATCGAGTTATGATATTGAATAAAGGTGAGGCTGAAATATTTGCTACTGCGGAGGAAGCTATTACTGCTTATAAGGGGTGAGAGTTATGAGTTATGAATTATGAATTATGAATTATGAATTATGAGTTATTAGTTATGAGTTGCGAGTTGCGAGTTATGAGGTGCAAGGTGCAAGGTATGGTGTGAGGTATGGGTTGAGAGGTATTAGGTATGAATTATGAGTTAGGAGGTATGAGGTACAAGGTACACGGTGCAAGGTATGAGGTGCAAAGTATGGAATGAGGTATGAGTTATGAGTTATGAGTTGTCCGTTGTCCGTCCCTGATATAGGTTGACCGTTTTACACTAACAAATAACAATGAAAAGAGTAAAACGGCTACGTGTCAATCGTAGGTATTCCGAAGATTTTAAGCAAGCACGAGTCAAGGAATACGAGTCTGGTGAGTTTACAGTGATTGTATCAGTTAAATCTCAATTGCCAAACATGTTTTTGAAATTAGGAACTGTACTTTCTTGAGCAAACAATGAAGCATAATACTTAGCGCCAGCTTTGGTGAAATGTAATCCATCTTGACTGATAAATCGGCACTGACTATCAAAAACGGATACCTCACCTTGCTGATCCATACTTAATCCCATGAGGTCTATATATCTATCTCCCCATGATTCTTTCAATAACTGACTTCTATTGATAGCGCCATTATTAGGTTTAATTGTTTGGGTACAATAATCAGGCGTATTTCTTTTGGCGTATATGTTTCCATTATTCTCACCATAGTTCTTGACTCCGATACTCCAAAATTTTGATATGTGAATATCAGCTCCCTCTATCCTACTCATCATCTCAGCCTTATTAATACCAAAAGAAAAAACGACATCTGCGCCGGCTAATCGGTCGATCGCTTTATCATTTAATGTTGGTAAGTAAGAAATCTCAATAGCGTTTTTATATCCACTTTCGAATAACACATTGATCCAATCTCTGGCAAAACTATTTCCTATCACAAGTACTTTCTTCTTATCAGAATTACTGAAAGGCTTATCGAGAGACAGGTGCTGTGTGTTATAGTCCAGATGCATATTTCGATAAGAGTCTCCATAATTAATATCCAACTCTGGAAATGACTTAACGACGCCTCCCTTCATATAGATCAGAGCAGAAGGCACAGTTGTAATCAAAAACAAACCAGCTAAAACAAACAGAACTTTCTTGTCACTCCATGAGTTTCGCTTACGAAATGGTTGCTCTATAAATCTATAAGACAGATATGAAATAGCAAAAAAAGCAAGGAACATAACTCCAATGACAAACACACTCATTTCATTATTGACTGTATATCGTGTATAAGCCAATATCAACTGATGCCACATATACAAGCTAAAGCTCCATTGGCCTATAGCAACTACAATCGGATTCTCTAAGAAAAGGCGACTAACGGAACCGAAGTGTTTGTATAATAATAAATGAAGTGCAATCATAGCGACGATCACCACTACAATGTATTTCTCTAATTCTAAATACAAAACAGATATTGCGATAGTCAATAAAATAGCTACAACCAAGAGAGTTATACGTCGAGTAGAGAGTCTATGCTTTATCATCGTTATGGCAACTATACCACCTATGGCTATCTCAAAAAATCTGAACGGAAGCAGATAGAATAAAGCTTGCGAGCTATCAGACCAAAAGAATAATGCTAATGAAGCTATTGCAATAACAGTTATGATCGACAGCAGATTCTTGGATACATAATCCAATCTCATAGCAATCACGAAGAGGAACGGGTAAGATAAGTAAAATTGCTCCTCGATTCCGAGACTCCATGTGTGCATGAGTGGCTTATACTCATTACGTATCGACCAATAATCTCCAGAAGACACATACTCTAATACGTTATTACCAAATAAGTTTGTGGCAATGATAGACTGACATAACTTATCTAAATCATACGGCAACATAACTACAATTCCGATAAGCAAAGCCACCAAACTGACTACTAATACCAAAGGCAGTATACGCCTGATCCGTCGCATATAGAAATCCCAAATCGATACAGAATCATCTTGCAGATCGATATACAACAATGATGTAATCAAAAAACCACTGATCACAAAAAACACATCGACACCTAAATATCCAAATGGAAATAATCCCATATGGAAGAGTATTACAGCAATTACAGACACCGCTCTCAGGCCATCTATGTCTTTTCGATATTTCATCTTATTACTCACGAGATAATCATTATGGATACATAACCAACCTAATCATAATTAGTGATATCATCGATACTGAGAATAAATAATACCATTTCGGTGGCTTAGTATGGAGTACAATGAGAAGCAATGATAGCAAACCGTACACAGACAAAACTCTTGCAAAACTTAGTTCTTCATTATATACAATATTAGGCAAGAAGCTTAGAAAACAAGTCCATAGCACCCATGCATAAGATAACATAGAAGTGTAACTCACTTCTTTAAATCTGAGATAGCGGCTTGCATAGATTGCAGTTACTATGTACCATAGAAGAATATATAAGCAATAAAATGGAAAGAGCATATTAACAATGGAAGCTCTATCTGCGGAGAAACTAATTTGGAAATTCTCTTGGAACCCAGCTATTAATCCTGAAAACGGAATCGACACCAATATGTTATCGTAAGATCCATAAGTAAGGTATATCCATGATTTCCAAACTAAAAACACCACACCCGGTAGACTCGCGAATAATAAATTACGATAACCAAATTTAGATTTCCAAGATGTCAGAAATAGAAAAGCAGATATGGGAAATATGACAAGTATGGACTCCTCACGAGTCAAGATGGCACAACTTGCAGCGATAAAAAAGAATAAATATTGTTTCTTATATGCTTGAAAAAGAGTCAGCACTAAAAACATCAAACCCATAACCTCTGCCAAATCTCGTGACAAAGCAATATAGAGTGCTGGTAGACAAGCGAATAAGATTATAGAACTGGGAATCAGATTAGCTGTCTTAAAAAACTTCGCTACAATCATTAAATAGAATAGAAAACAAATAACATTAACCACTACCATAGCTGCAGGTACAATTATATGATTACCCAATGCTAATATATGTGCCGTCAATGGATATAGGATTCTTTGTTTTCTATAAGAAAGGTTTGTCCTTATCCCAAACTCATAGGCTTTAGTATCAAAAGGATTAAGTGCCAAGTGATAGAACTTCTGACCATCATAACCCTGAGAATTGGTTGCGATTTTGATAGGATAAGGATGCACATCGCGATCTACGGAGCGATCTCCTGCCACTATAAATGAGGTAATATCACTGCCTAAGCTAACATATCTTGCTCCAGTAAAAAGCAATACAATAGTGCAGAGTAGAAATATTAACTGATAAGTTTTCACCAAATTGCAACTATCTTAAGAAGTCCATTCATAGAGAGATTTTACTACTTTAGTCCTCTAATCTAATTATCTCTTGATTAAGTCAGTTATAAAGAAGCTTTTAAAATTAAAACAAAGGAATCTAAAGATTATCCTTGCTAAGGATATAGAGGATAATAATGGAATAGACCTTACTTGCTTACATGATCAAACTGAGAAAATAAATAACCTTCCTGAAATAAAATATAGGAGGAAAATCTCAAGAATCGATGACGCAACAGCTTATCATTCACAATGGCTAAATGATCAACAAGCACTTATCAAAAGTCCATTCTCAGAGAAAATGATCAAGCCTGTAGCCTGTTACATTCCTTATATTGATACATACCACTGCATAGTCTATGAGTACTTAGACCAACAGAGTTTTTACTTGATTGTAGGAGATTATTGGTATGAGAAACTGGCACTATATATACCCAGACAAAACCAGCTTATAATAAAGCGAGAATCTATCATAGATATTAAGGAAATGCTCAGTCTCTTTCCTCTATATAAATACAGAAGTAAAAAGAGTAATCAAAAACAAACTGCGATCGTATTATATCACGATCACTTAGCCCATCACATACTAAACGAGATCAATGCTATAGATGCCTTAATCACCAATAACCTTATAAATAAAATAGATCAGATCTACTATTGTGACAAGCCGATAGGCGAATTGGAATCGATATTTCCAGAAGTAAAAAAGGGAAAGTTTACAAAAGTAAAAAGAGAAGAACTCAATCAAAAAAGCTTACCTGGAAATCCGCTCGTACTACCCTATCAGACGGCTACTATTTCTGACTCTACAATAAGAAGATTTAAGGATTATACCAATAGACGAAGTACTAGCAAATTAAATTCAGAAATAAAAAAAACTAAGTCACAATATGATATTTGCATATGGGTAAGCATCAGATCTGACAATCGAATATTAGAAAATCAAATACAGTTACTTTCTGCATTATATGAAGCGATAACATCGAAAGGAAAAACAGTCACCTACTTAATAGATGGTTATTCTAAACCTTACAAACTGTCTATAAGAGAAGGAAATAATTACGAGAGAGCGATCATAGAGGAGAAGAAAATCGCAGTGCAACTTACTGAGAGAGGCATACCCTACATTGATCTTATCGGCAAGCCGATAACAGAAGTTCTGCAATGGACAAGCATAGCTGACACTTACTTTTGCCACAGCGGTACACTGCACCATAAGATCAGTTGGTTTGCTAATATTCCTGGCATTATACATTCTAATGAGCATCACTCAAGATTACCAGAAGCACTACTACCAGGCATGACAGAAAAAGAATGGAAGTATAAGCCTCTTAGAATTCCTGTAGCAAGTATAAAGGATACTTTATCAGAGAGTTTTGGAAGAGAAGGAAATCTACTGCCACAAAAGTTTAATAATTACGTCGCAGATGTAGAAAGTGTTGTAGATCTAATTTGTAAAATATTGAATCTAATAAATCTTACGGAATAGACAGACTTTCCCCAACCCCAATTGATATTGGGGTTCCCTCAATACTAAGCAGGGATATTCAGAAGTAAGAAGTTATAATTCCAGAGGGATTACATTATTTTAGCCCTGCAAGAATTGCAGGGATTAGGATATAAATTCTGGGTGAATTTGGCGGGATTTTTAAAAAAATAATGACAAATCTGATAGACATGTGACCCCATAATTGGCTGTATGTTGCCAAATAATGGATTATGGATGTGATTCAAAATATTGTAATAACCTGAGTGTAAGCAGACTAGCTTATTTCTGAACATCCCTACTTTAAGATGCTACATTCAGTAAATCTTATGTGGTAGAAAAGCTATTAACGATATAGCTATAAATTTTAATATCAAGTGCATTATGATGCTGAAACTCCTGACTCATAGCATCTGTGATATGGTCATTGTAAGTTGCAGAAAAGTTATGGGCATTTATATGAGGAAAATCAGTCTTTAATTCTAACCAATCTGGCAACACATGAGCTAGTCTATCTAATGAAGATGACATGTCACTAAGAAGTCCATAACAATAGTTTTGCTTGCTAAGTCGAGCACAGGTTTCTTCATATAAATCAAGGTCAGAATACAGACCTGACTTGACATCTCCCATTATATATGATGCATAGATATTACTTAGGTTCTTAATCAGTGAGGTTCTTTTCTTGCTTTCTAATTCCGACAAATGTATCCCCTTGCAACTATCAGCACCTTGCCTGTAATAGAAGAAATAATAATGAGAGAGAAACCTCTCAAATGGCTCTCTAAACAACGTAAAATACAAAGGGTTAGATCCCAAAGAACTGTATTCCAAATGTATCTTATAAGGCACATGCATTGCCGTAACTCTAAGGTCTAACTTAGAAAACGACCTAAGCTGAAATGCTGATAATTGAATTAAGTTTCTATCTACCTTTAATCCATTATATCCAGGAATGTAAATCGTCTTACTCTCCACTCCAGAAGCAACAGCTGACTCATATATCAGCTTGCGGAAGCTTGTCCCTCCACACTTTGGGATATGAGAAAATATAAAACTTGAATAATCAATTTTTGCCACTTGATTATATTGTTGACTTGTAATCAGATTGCATACGAGCTTTAGCATTGATCTTCTCTATAGATTGTCCATGCAGCTCTAAGAACTTCGCTCGATTGATCGATTGATACTTCTTAAATCCTACCGATAGGTCAGTACCTGCACTGGCGCCCTCTTTATGTATGATAATACTCTTAGGTGTCACTATAGTCGTTATACCTGACTGCCATGCACGATAACAATAATCACTGTCCTCATAATAACAAGGCGCATATGTCATATCGAACTTGCCGATCCTACCGATTGTAGATCGCTTGATATACATGCAACAGCCAGACACATAAGAGACTGACTGTATCTTACTATAAGCCTGATCATTAGGATCATCTCCCTTACCTATATTAGCACCAGAACCATCTGCGTACACTTCGCTTCCGTATTCTTGTAGACGTCCATCAGGATAGAGAATCTTAGCTCCCACAATACCACATACCTCATTAAGACGTGCTGAGTGACGAAGCTCTGACAACCATGAGTCCGTAACCTCTACATCATTATTAAGTAAGACAATATCAGTATAACCCGCTAATTCCATCAGTATATTATTAGGCTCTACAAATACTTTATTATCATCAGATAGAATAGATCTAATATTAGAATGATCACTCTGTAACTTCTCTATATAATCTTGCGTGCCATCCGAACATCCATTAGAGTATATGAGTATTTCATAATTTGGATAATTGGTATACTGCAAAATACTCTCGATGCAAGATTGTAATAAATCTAATCTGTTATATGTGACTATGCAAATGGAAACCTTCGCATATAGACTATTGAGTATGTTTAATTTGTTGTTGTTATATGAAACTAAATTTTTAATCTTATTCGAAGCTGCTTGAGTTATAGTATTTATGTCATAATCACCATTCATAATATCGACGGCATATGATGCCATATCATGACTATCTTCTGTGATGAAACCACTTTCCTTATCGACCAGATCAATTCCTTCATTGCCTATGGCATTAGTAATAACTGGAACCCTATAGGAAATGGCCTCTGTAATTTTCCCCTTTACACCTGAGCCGAACTTAAGAGGCGCTATGACTACAGCAGCATTGGAATATAACTTGGGAATATCTGCATGTTCTATATAACCCATGACGTCTATATGAGAATCGTTAGGAATTATAGACATGACTCTATCTATTGATGATCCAGCAATGACTAACCTTACTTCTGGAAGAGATTTTCTTACCTGTGGAAATACAACAGTAACGAGTTCTTGCAAGGCACTGACATTAGGCTCATGGCTGTAATTCGCAAAAAATAGAATGGTCTTATTTTGATGATCAACATAATGCATTACCATACCTTTATGGATGTTAGACACGATACTTATATCTGCATCTGGTAACTCATTCCGTAGCACAGCCTCATCATCTTTCGTAACACACCATATTTGATCCACTGCACGATAAGCTGCAATTTCATTAGATTTATTTCTAAGCACATCTTCCTGAGTCAAGTCCGTATATTTTACTGATCGTTCTTCTCTAACCCAAGCTATATCTTCAGCATCTATGACTTTTCTGGCATCTGGAAACCAATCTAAGGCCAGCTTATAATCATGATAAGTATAATACTTATTAAATACTACAGCAACAACATTAGATGCAATCGTATTATATTTTTCTTTAAAGGCATTAAACTTGTAGGCTGCGATACCCTTATCTCTATAGTACTCTATGTACTTAGATGATGACTTGTTGTACAATACATATACTTCTGCACTTTCAGACAGTAGCGATAGAATCTTTTCGGCTCTCTGAGCACCACTTGATTTATCATATTCGGGCAATTCACCACAGATATATACTATGTAGTTAGATTTTTTTAATGTGTCACGTTCATTAATTCGTGGATTAAGTTTGTTGTTTTGATTAATGTCCTCCGACTGCTGCACATTATTAGAAATTATAAGTCGCTTTAGGTTTCGAAAAATTGTCTGAGGATTTTCTCTGCGTAAGGCTGACTTTAGTGTTCTAAAGTTTTCAGCATTAAGATGCTTTAGAAATTTAGTTGGTTGAGATAGAAATAGGAATATACTTTGTATCAGCAAAGCAGATTTAGACTTGATCAACTTATTCTCAGATAGAGGCTTCTTAGTAAGCCTTGGAATTCTATCAAAGCTTATTTCTATATCAAGTTGGGTAAGCTTAGAGGCTTCAGGTAAAGTAATTTCAATGGCTGCAGTATCATTATTGTATGTAGTAAACAGTCCATCTTCAGAGACAGAACAATTGTGAGAAATCTTATAGTTGACACCTTCTTTACCTGACCATAATTCCAAATTTTTGATATAAAAAGATGTTTGGCTATGAATAGGTACAATTCTAATCTTTGTACTATTTGAATAAGTCGAACTATCTAAGGAAGCAGACAGCTGCTTACCATCATGCAGTACTTTAATACTGTTATTCTCACTATAGCCTGAGCCTGAATCAAAATAAACTTTACAAAAATTTATTTCCTCTTGTTCTGTTCTTCTGATGTTCTGAATATTTGGTATCGGTGCCAGCGACTTCAGTCTCCGTAGTGCCTCGCTACTAGCTATTGAGTCTCCAGTATGATTATCAATTGCATGATATAAATCATTAAGATAGTCGTAGCTATGCTGATCTATATTTTGATTTGTTATTCTTGACTTTAAGCTTTTATCAATGACAGAACTATGCTCAATATTCACATAAGGTACCCAACCGAATACTTTATTTAATTGTTCCAGTAAGCCATCATGGCTATCATGTAAATCGCTAAATTTTAAAACCACAACTTGACTCTGCTCAAGTCCTTCAATAGCACCCAGCCAGTACTTTTGAATTAGAGCTATGGATTTCTCGGTCGAAAAATTATTCCGTTTAGATAGTGATGCCACTATCTCACTGGGCTGTCGAACGATCAAGATATTACAAACTCTATACCCCAACTCTTCGAATACTTTCTCCCAAAATGGAATCAATAAACTTATTCTTGGATCCTTAAGGTAGATTGTATTTGCTCTGCCATATTCTTTTGTAATAAGCTTCTTAGCTTTCTCTATGAAGGTATTATTCCATTGTAATCTAATATGTTCTACATCATCCCATCTCGTATGATTATGCAATAATATTTCTTCATTAATATCTACAACGGAAGTGTTTTCGTAGAATCCTCTGGGATTATCTGTTGCCGCTTGCATCTTAGAGACACCTCCATGTACACCCATAGCGTCAAAAATAGCTGCAAGAGCAGAAGTTCCTGATCTGTGCATACCTGATATTAGAAATACCCGTTTGATAGTAATCTATTTATTATTCAGTTGCTGCAGTAATTGATCGATCTTCGGATCACTTTGGATTTCATTAGCTTTAGTTAGCAAAATTTTTGCTTTATCTAAATCTAAGTTCTTATCTATGAGAAATTTGCTATATGATAGAAGGCCATTACAATTATAAGGAGCGATGTCCAGCATCATCTCATATCGCTCTATAGCGCTATCTATATCATTATCAGCATCATGCAACTCTGCAATATCGAGATCTAATGGTCTGTCAAAACCATAGGTTGTCAAGAATGATCCATTGTACGTAGAACTAAGTGTGCTTATGCGATCTTGCAATGTCATCTCCTTCTTGTGATTAAGCACCATGTGTATATTATGCCAACTGATAGCACTGTAGACAAACCAAAATATTGTAAGAACTGTCAGTGGAATAGTTACTAAATAATTAAGCCTGCTTCGATTAGAAAATAGTCTGGCAGATAGTATTCCCATACTGATAAATGCCAGTACTTCTACCCCACTGAAGTTATACTCATATAGATTTACGCCACCATAATAACTCGATACAAATAAATAGCTAACCACCGATGCAAACGAAGCCTTCTCTACATAATCCAATTGCTTCACCCTAACAAAACCTCTATACAATGTCATGACAAAAGGTGCTATAAATAGTAGTAAACCAACCACACCAAGCTCACCTGCCACCTTGAGATATAAATTATGGCTATGAAGTCGACTAAAATCATCAGCATTTCTAAATAGTGAGATATTATTCAAATCCTGACTGTATACTTCTGTAATCCAATTGCCATTTCCTACTCCTAGGATTGGATTATTCTTAAATAGGACAATAGACAAGTTAGCTAAGTCTAATCGTGAAAAATTATCTGGCTTATAAATAGACGCAAAATGCTTAGCCATTATTTCATCATAACTGAAAAAACCATTTACAATAATAATCCCAAAGACGGCCATCGCAAATAATACAAATAAAAGCTTGCGCTGGTTACTCCAAAAATAGTATAGCATAATCATAAGCAAGCTAAGAATAACAATCTTGACATTAGCTAAGAAAAGGATATTCAGAATAAGAATAGCACTTAATATCTTGACAAATCTATAGAATTGATTCTTCGATTGCTTGAATAATAGAAATGGGAAAAGAGTAACGAGATAACACGTCGTCACATTACTATTCCGATTTAAGAATTGATTCCAAGAACTATCCAGAAAAGTCAAATCAAAATGTACGGCCATCAGATGCTGTACAAATATGATGAGGAAAAGAATTGACATAAGAATGGGAAAGTACTTCCTAATGGACGGATACTTAATTAAATCTCGAAAAATAATGCTGATCAAAAATAGACCAAGAAAACAAAATCCTCGATACCACACCAAAGCAGGATTCGTAGCCCAGAAATAAGAACTAAATCCCAGTAAAGCAAACCCAGCCCAGAAAACATCTATGAGCTTGACATCTAATAACAACTTGCGTTTCGTCAATACTGCTCCTCCTACCATAATCAGTGGAAAGCATGCAAATATGACAAACTGAATATTATTATATGGCAGTAGCAAAAGCATAGATGCTAAGGCTACACCGAGCAATGGTAGCAACAGAAATTTACTGATATTGCTTTCAAACATTCTAAATGGAGTTATGAAACTTTCTGAGATACTTCTACTTCAGTATCTAATGATTCAAATATAGAATTCTTACTCTTAAAGTCAGGTACGATTTGCTTCATAAGGTAGACGATGTGTTTCTTATTATCGACATTATCGAGTTCTACCAATAATTCTGAGATAAGCTTAGAGATCATCTCAAAATTACTTTTATTGATATTCGCAATTGTAATTTTAGGATGGTGTGTAGCTTTACTCAGCTCTGTATCATTCAATAACTCCTCATAGAGCTTCTCCCCTGGCCTAAGTCCAGTGAACTTGATATCTATATCTTCATAGGGTTGCAATCCTGATAGCTTAATGAGCTTCTCAGCAACATCGAGTATCTTAACAGGGCTTCCCATATCAAAAAGATATATCTCACCTCCAGCACCCATAGATCCTGCTTCCAGTACAAGCTGAGATGCTTCAGGAATTGTCATAAAGTATCGAGTAATATCTGGGTGGGTTACCGTAATAGGCCCACCCTTTTTTATCTGTTTTCTGAATCTAGGAATTACTGACCCGTTAGAGCCCAGCACATTACCAAAACGTGTAGTGATATACTGTGTGTTACTATGCCCATTTAATGATTGGATAAACATCTCCGCAATTCGCTTAGAAGCCCCCATCACATTAGTAGGTCTTACAGCTTTATCTGTAGATACCATGACAAATTTCTCTACCCTATGTAGATCTGAAAGTTCAGAAATATTCTTAGTCCCAAGGATATTAACACTAATTGCTTCTCGGGGAAAAGATTCCATAATCGGTACATGCTTATATGCAGCCGCATGTATAACTATCTCAGGCTGATACTCCTTAAATATATAGTCCATCCTACCAAAATCTACGATATCCGCAATGACAGGAATAGCATCCTCATATTGATATTCTTCTTTGATCTCTAAGCCTACATTAACCAATGGTGTCTCCGCTTGATCGACTATGATAATCTGCTTAGGTGCAAACGGAATCAATTGTCTGACTAATTCACTACCAATAGAACCTGCTCCACCAGTCACCAATACTATCCTATCATGGACATAATTCTTAATGTTATTTGTACTTAGTTCTATTGCATTTCGCTCTAATAGGTCTTCGAATTGAATCTCCTTCAGTTGATTTATTTTGAAGTCTTCCTCTGTCCAGTTAGATTGTATCGGAACTTGTAAGACCTTAACATCCTGATTAAGACATATATCTACAATCTCATTCTTTCTGACATTGCTTATATTCTGAATCGCAAAGACTGCTTTTTCTATTCCTTCATCATGTATGACTTGAGCAATATCTTCTGGCTTATAGATTTTTATTCCGTCTATGGACTTATTGGTAATATCGGGATTATCGTCTATACAGGCGACAATATTAAAATTTGATGCCTTATCTTCTTGGATGACCTTACGAGTGATCGCAGCTAACTGACCAGCCCCTATCAGTAATACATTAATCTTATCAACTTGCTTCTCAAATAACAATGTATAGATGCCTGGCATGGCAATCCGAAATGCCGCCATAAAGAATGACAATAGAAAAAAGTCTATTGCCAACAATGCCAGAGGGATATTGATTCCAAAAGTCTTCAATACAATCGATAATCCCATCAATAAAAAGCTGCCTCCTGCCACGACGCTTAATACTGAGATAAGATCACTAATCCCTGTATATCTAATGATAACAGCATAGGTCCTAAACCACAGGAAGCTGAATACTCTTACAGCCACAACTATTAGAAAAGAAATGCTTAACAAAGGAAAAAGACCTGTGACACCTACGCTATGTAAGAGGAAATAGGCCATTATAAAGGAAAGAGCTGACAAGACAATGTCAACTAAGAGGACGCCCAATCTGGTAATAAAACCAGGCGCTGTGTAGCGTTTTTTTAACATTTTGGCCAATAGAGGTGTTTCTAATGATGACCTAAAGTTAATATTATTTGGGGAGAGTTGGTGAGGAGGGAGCTTGGATTATAAGATATACATCATTAGGTATGATTTAGGATTTTAATCAAACTGCCTTTAATTCGTAGTTTATCGCTTTCAGACAGATTAGAACCACTCGGCAGACATAAGCCTTTATTAAATAGCTCATCGCTGACACCATTAATATAAGATGGATACGACTCAAATATAGGTTGTTGATGCATAGGCTTCCACAAAGGTCTTGCTTCGATATTATCTTGCTCAAGACCTAATCTTATAGTCTCTCTTGTGATACCATTAGGATTATTTTCTACGACAATACACGTTAGCCAATGATTAGAAAAGTAATCATCATTAGGCTCTGTTAGAAAACTTATGTAATTATAATCCTTCAAAATCTCTCTATACCAAGTATTCATGGCTCTTCGTTTCTCTACCCACTGATCCAATACGATCATCTGCCCTCTTCCTATACCAGCGACTATATTACTCATACGGTAATTATAACCCACTTTAGAATGTTGGTAGTGAGGCGCAGGATCACGAGCTTGCGTAGATAAATGTCGAGCTTCTTTGATGTATCCTTCATTATTGGAGACTAATGCTCCTCCACCCGAAGTAGTTATAATTTTGTTTCCATTAAATGAGTAGATGCCTAACTCACCGAATGTACCCATATTTTGTCCCTTGTAACTGGCACCTAATGCCTCAGCAGAATCTTCTATAACAGGAATATCAAATTCTTTGCATACTGATAATAACTCATCAATCTTAGACGGCATACCGTAAAGGTGTACTATCAAGCAAACTTTTGGTTTCACACCATTAGCTATTCTATCTTCTATGCCCTTTTTTAATTCTACTGGACACATATTCCATGTATCCTTTTCTGAATCTATGAATACGGGTTTTGCGTATTGGTATCGTATGGCATTAACTGTTGCTGAGAAAGTGAATGTGGAGCATAGTACTTCATCATCATGATTAACGTCTAATAATATTAGGGCTAAGTGAATCGCTGCTGTTCCTGTATTTAATACTGCACAATGATCTATTTGGTTGTACCTTTGAATATCTTCTTCTAAGCCATTGACATTGGGACCCAATGGTGCTATCCAGTTTGTTTCGAAAGCTTCATTTACGAAACCTTGTTCGTGGCCTCCCATGTGGGGTTTCGATAAGTAGATTCTTGGATTACTCAATTTCTTTTATAATTTTTGCGGGGTTACCAAATGCAATAACATTATCAGGGATATTATTAACAACTACTGATCCTGCCCCAACAATACTCCACTTTCCAATTTCTATACCAGGGATAATAGTTGTTCCGGCTCCTATCATAGTTCCTTCTCCGATTTCTACGTTTCCACAAAGAGTACAATTAGGAGCAATATGTACAAAATCACCAATTTGACAATCATGGTCTATAGAAGCAGAAGTATTTATTATAACATGAGAACCGACACAGGTTCCAATTTGAAGAATGGCGCCATGCATTATCTGGCATCCTTCACCAATTTCACAATGTTCATTTATTAGTGAGCTCATATGTGTGACCTTAGTAAAATCATGTAATACAATTCTCACCACTTTTCTTCTGACCTTATTGTCACCTATTGAAACAACAACTGATTCCTCAGAATTAATATCTGAACTATAGCCTATTACTTTGAAGCCAT